>Ga0209382_10006720_pt1 | contig 14759 bp, 14 predicted proteins | sample SoiMetdeltSBSDD5_FD_187599 | JGI IMG/M metagenome (GOLD analysis project Ga0209382, IMG submission 187599) | Bulk soil microbial communities from a Populus tree surrounding site in Tennessee, USA - Soil MetaG P. deltoides SBSDD5 (SPAdes) (version 2) | ecosystem: Environmental > Terrestrial >... | reverse complement strand
GCACCAGTACGGCGCCGAGCATGGGGATCGCGTAGAACGCCTCGAGATTTGCATGCGTGTTCGGGGCGATGTAGGCCACCCGGTCGCCCTGCCGTACCCCAGAGGCGTGCAGATGCGCGGCCCATCGCTCGCAGCGATCGAAGAACTGCTGATAGCTCAGCCGAAGCGCGCCATCGACGACCGCTTCACGATCGCCATAGAGACGACGCGCCCGCCGCATGAACTCGAGCGGAGTGAGAGGGACTTCGATGTCCGGAGTCTACTCCAGATCGGGAACACCTACTTGTTCGACGTATTTCCGGCGTACCCGAATTCCTCGAGCATCGTGATCGATGCGTTGGCACCGTGCCGGTTCACAACGCCGGACCAAGCGGGCCCCGCTCGGGGCACCGCGCTTTCCGGACCGCCACAGGATCGCTCCATAACCACACCGACTTCACCTTGGCCGTCGCGGCAAACGACGCGTCATCGAGGCCAAATGTCATCCGCTGAGCCTCGGCCCGCGCGTGAGGTCCTTCTGCATTGCTGAGGGTTACCTCGTATTGCTTCTGCACGTCCGCCAGTGTCGAGCCAACGCCGATGCCTTCGGCCGTGCGAAATCGGGGATCGCGAACGTCGATGCCTTGGATCGACCACACGACGCACGGCCACTCGCGAATCGGCACGATGACTGCTGGTGCGACCGGCGCGCCGGGGAGACGAATCTCGAGCGCCGGCTGGAACATCCCCTCAGGAAACAAGTCGACGAGTCGAGTGTTTTCGCGCCCGACGATTCGATAAAGATCGTCGACCGGCAGGCCAATTTCTATTCGACCGGCTTTTCCCGCGGCCAGCAGAAACTCAGCCGATTGGCGCGAAACTTGGTGTTCGGTCGCAGCAACGGTAATTGCTGCAGCGCAGCAGGAGAAGGCTAGAAGACGCCAGTGGTGGAGCATTGGTCTAGTCCGGCAAAACGTGCAGGTTTCAGACGCGGTGGCTCATGATCGCGCCGGCCGCGAGCGACTGCAAGCGGTTGTTACGCCCAACGCTGAAACCAATAGCGATTCATCTGCGATAGAAACTCCTTAGTGATCGGGAATCCCGCGCGATCACCGATGACGGATCGTTTCGGAAAACTTCGCGACGCGTGCGTTGTGATCCGTTCCGTTGCTCATCTTCGTCTGCCAACAATGAAGGTGTCCGCCGTTCAGTCGCGAGTGACGCTCACAGGTATTCCGAATCTCGCCAGTATTCGCGCGTCGCTCGTCGAGCAGTCGTTAGGCGACTCGCTCCAAACGACAACCTGCCGAATAAGAACCCGAGCACGATTCCTGCGACGAACCCGCCGACGTGGGCCCAGAATGCGATGCCAAGTATGAGAGCCCCGCTCCACGACGCAAGGCCCGCCAACAGAAGTTGCTGCCCGAACCAGATTCCAGTCGCGACCGCTGCCGTGCATCGGAACCCACACAAGGGCCACCACCCGAGCACGAGATGCGTCTCAAAAGGCGCCCGCGGGAACAACACCAGATACATGCCGACCACACCCGAGACAGCGCCAGAGGCTCCAACAAGCGGAACGTGCGGGTGACTCGTCGTGACCGCGTGCGCTCCCGTAGCGACCACCCCGGCGAGGACGTACGCCAGCACGAATTTGACCGGACCGGTCATGTCCTCAACGTTGTCACCGAAGATGAAGAGGAAGAACAGATTTGCCAAAAGATGGAGAACTCCGTCGTGCAGAAACATGGAGGCGATGAGGGTCTGGATAGATGGCTCGGCTGGTCGGAAGCCGTAGGCCTGCAGCCAGTTGTGTGAGACCATCCCAAGGAATGCCGCGACGTTCAAGCCAATCAAGGCCCAGACGGCATACGCCGAGTTCCTGGTGGGGTTGTCTTCTTCAATAGGTAGCAGGAACAATCGCAGGGCTCCTTGTGTTTGCTTCACGTGCCGTTTCAGGCCGTTAGCCAGCCCATTTCGCCGTCAGGAGTTCAGGCGCCTTCTGCTCTGGAAACACGACGTGGTGTGTTGGCTTTCCCGCGTGACAGGGTGTCTCCGCCAGGCGATCCTCGGCTGGTCCGAGGGCAGCATCGGTTTGAGGCAATAGTGTAGGCCTTTCGCGAAGTCGACCAAGATGCCGAGGACGGATCGATCAACCGTCGCGCCGATGTGAACGGTCGCCATTGCCCGCCGTTCGGCCTCGATGAGCGACTTGGGTATGGCCAGGCGTGTCAATCGCTCGACGACGATATCTCCGATCTGAGTCGGAAGAGCCCGAACATTCCGAGCCCGCACCAGCGCGGGCAGCAAAGATGTGGCGCTTACCAGCAGGAGTAGTGGTTGGCGATCCACAACCACCCGATTCACGTACCAGTCGCCAAGTGCGGTGTCCGAAGCGCCGGCATTTTGCGTCCCGGGCAACGCGCTGTGGAGCTTTCGCGTCGGTCGGATTACCACCATTGGAGTTGTCAGGCGGCGCTCCGCCGTGAAGCCCGGCGGCTCCCAATGAGCGCCCCAATTCCCGCGAAGCTGCACACAAGAACCGGGATGACAGGAGTCTGCAGGTTGGTCGCAGCGATCGGCGCTGCCACCAGGAACCCGAGTAGGGCGCCGACCGAGGCACTACGCGTTGCGGCGATCCATCCGAATCGCGAACACACGAGCGGCGACAGATAGGCGAGCGCTGCCCCGCCAAGGACCGCCCCTGCGAAGAGGCCTCTCTTTCCCGCCGCGTTGCCAAGGATCGAACCGGCCACGGCGCCAAAGCCGGTGACCAGCCAGACGAGAACGAGGGTCGCAACTGGCTTCATGTATTGTCCGGTTAAAGATACGACGAGTGGGCTGCATCGGGTCCTTCTCGTCGTGGCCGACAGTCGGGACGCGAACTCGGTCCGGACCGAGTCGGAGCTGAACCGAGTTGCGGTCGAGGCAGCATCTGCTGTTGCCTTAGACGGCGTTGAACTCACATACCGGTCGTTCTCTGACTTCCGCCACTCCAAACCATCGCTCCGCTTCGTATTCATTGTGAGCACGGCACCGCAGCTCGAGATTGGCGACAACGGTGGCCCCGCCGTCCGCGAACGGGACAACATGGTGATATTCCAAAAGCCCGCGTTCGGCGCAACGTCCGGTTGTGCCGACAAACGCGCATCGGCCCTGGTCGCGCTCCCAGACAGCGCGCTTCACCGACGCTGGAACATGCCGGCTGTGAACCGCTGAAGCTTTCTGAATACGCGGCCGACTGACGGCGGCATGCTTCGTCTTGTGCAGCTCAGCGAGCAGTAGGGTCAGCGCACGATCGACGATGACGGCCACGTCGCCGTTCGGCACGCGATGCCTGAGCAGATCCTGAGCCTCTCGCAGCTTCTCATAAGTGTCGCGTGAAACCGTGAAGGCGACCTTGAACTGTTCGAGGGCGACCGGCTTGATCTCGCTCGGACGCACTCGGAGTGCCACCGGTTCCGCGGCGGTGACCGGAACAGGACCCGGCTCGCTGGGTAACGATGCCGAGACGTCGCTGGTTGGCGTCGGCAGCTTTCGGATCGTCGACGGAATCGGCGGCTTCGGCTGCAGCGCTGCGACGATCTCTTCGATGTCGCGCTTGCTCTTGTGCCGAGCAGTAGCGAGCACCTCCAGGTGGTTTTCCGTTGTCAGATGGCGGCCCAACAGACCGATGGCAGTTAAATGCAGAGAGCCGTCGGCGAGCAGTTCGAGCACGATGGGCCACTTGCGCGCGGCGCGTGCCGCTTCGATGCGACCGTAGGCGGCATGCTCAGACAGGTACAGCACCTGCGTGCAGTAGGTGAAGAGCGACGAGCAGCCGGCCGCGAGATACAGGCGCCGTTCGTCGAGTTCGACGAGCACCGCGATCAGACGCGCGGTCGCCTCGCGTTCGCAGGTGACGAGGCGCCGCACTTCTGCGATCACCTCATCGTCCGTCAGCCTCTCATGATTCGCAGATTCATTCTTCATAACCCTTTCTACCATCGTCGATCGCTGACACTTCGTAGTGGTGCATGAGAAGAGTTCTCAGGCCGTGGGTGAGTTGAGCCTACGGTGAGCGGGGAAGTCCGCGCTCACGCTCGCGAGCGGCCAAGGCGGTGGGTTTGTCGTGGACTGTGAGAGACGACGCGACGAGTCACGAAAATTCTGTCAAGCGTTTTCTTGGCCGATCGAAGGTTTTTGGAGGCAGCTCGGTCCGGACCGAGTCGGAAGCGGGACCTTCTCCGCGCACTCCAGCTATAGCCTTTTGCGATAGAACGGCGGGAACTCGTAGGTCGCTGGAAAGCCCGGGAACAGCACCTGCACGTTCTGCTTGGTAACTCGTGAACCCTCGACAAAGGTCCAGTCGGTGGCCCCGGGATCGAGGATCCCGAGTTGGAAGTTGAGGCTCTCGATTTGCTGACCATTGGCGGAGATGATTGAGAGGGTTGGCACGACCGCAAAGCGTCTGCCACCGCCCTCGAGGAACTCAGGCGGCTTCGGAAACGTGAGTGAATCGACGCGCATGCCCCCATCCTTCAATTTGACGACGACATCTTGCACCACCTTTCGCGCCGCCGAGGTGCCACCTTGCATCGCGATGACGGTCGGGTGTGTGTACCGAACAACCGTGTCGACATCTCCGTTATAGAGGGCGCGAATGAGCGTCCTGACATCCTCCTGGACCCGACTCGCATCCTGCCCGGATTGAACAGCTTCCGCGCTGGCTACGAAAGCGAGAGCCACCAAGAGTGAGCAGAGCCACGTCATGATTCCTCCGCTGCGTCGCTCACCGCATCACGTATCCAGCCAGAACGCTCTGCACGGCGTAAATACTGAGTCGCTTATTGAACTGAATCTGAATCGGCTCCGAATGACCGGTCAGCCAGATCTTCAATTCGGCATCGAGTTCGAAGGCCCCGGCCGTCTCGATGCTGAATCGCGTGATGCTGCGGTAGGGAATCGACTGGTACTCGACCTTTCTTCCGGTCATCCCCTGCCGGTTCACGAAGATGAGTCGCTTGTCGGTGAACACGAACATGTCCCGGATCAATTGGTACGCCTTCTCGATTCGTTCAGCCGGAGCCAGGACTTGCGCGAATTCGGCTTGCAGTTTCGACGTTTCTACTTCCGATGCGTTGCCGATGAGGCCATCTAGCAATCCCATGAGCACCTTCCGATTCGACACGAGCGCGGTACGCGCCGGTGGGCAGCATCGCACGAGACGGGTCGACGAGTCAGCTGTTATTGCGCATGACACTCACGCTTCCGAATCCGCATCATCTTGTTCCCGCCGCGCTGGAACTCATACGGGACCTCGTCGATTGACACGTCGAACCCTTCGCCGACGAACTCGTCCACCATCCGCTCAACGAATGGCGGACCCGTGCCGTCCAACGCGAGCAGCGGAAAGATGCGGACTTCGTGAGCGACCCGGCACATCTCCCGAATCGCCAACCGATGGAACACCTCGCCCAACTGCATCGTGTACAAGAACAAGAAATGCGAGCACAACGCGAGGTCGAACGACAGGGCGCCAAACGGCAGGTGCGGCAGTTCGGCATCGATGTATCGACCCTCGATCGAACCGGCGGGATAGTCGCGCAGGAACGCATTCATCGCCGCCATGCGGACATCACCGAGCTCGTCGACCGAACGAATCGTGCTCCAGACGAACTCACTGGCATTCTGTCTGGTCTGCTCGAGAACTTGATCGCAGGTTGAGGCGATCCGTTCCCGGAGCTTCTCGACGTCGTAGCGATAGATCGGATCGCACGACACCACGGATGATCCCAGACGCGTCGCTTCGGCGTTGAAGCTCGCGGGCCCATCGGCGCATCCCACGATCGTCGACTTCAAATCCTCATCGGTCAGCGCGAACATCCGCCGGTATTCGTCGAACGAGCGGCCCCACGGCACTACCTGGTCAAGCGTGAACATCGCTGCCCCACGTTAATGTCAGCCTGAGGCTGGTGCCGCTCAATCGAACGAATAACCGGCGAAGAAGATCTCCGATGGTTGTCCATCCCGGTAGGCGACGACGTAGATGCCCTGACCGCGATCGATGTTCTCGAAGAGATCCTCGTTGGACTCGATCATCTCGCGTGTCGGCGTGCTCGTTCCGAACAGCTCGACGAGGTCGTCCTCGGACAGCGGTGAGATCACTCCATAGTCCGGATCATCGGAAACCCGCTCGATGTCGAGAATCGAGCGCGTGCCGTCGGCATCAGCGGCCTCGATCGCCTCTTCGATGGACGCATGTTGCGCGCCGGGCGAAGGGGCGTGTGCCGCTACCGGAAACTCCGGGAACGGCGTGACGGGATTGTATCGGCCCGCCTCGAACTCACGCGTGCGCAGCCCCTGCAGCGCGCGGCTGATGTCTGCCTGGTACGGGACGAAGTAGAACCAGGGCTCTCCACCCATTCGTGCCCTCCTGTCCACACTGGACGTTCGTAGACGCGCCAATCCGCAATCCGCAATCCGCAATCGCCAATCCGCAATCCGCAATCCGCAATCCGCAATCCGCAATCCGCAATCCGCAATCCGCAATCCGCAATCTGCAATCTGCAATCCGCAATCTGCAATCTGCAATCTGCAATCTGCAATGCAGAACTACTGTACCCGAACCGCCGTCAACGAACCTCCGGAATTGATCGTCAGCCGGTTCGCGATCAACCGGCCGTTGAGCGCGCCGCTGATCGTTACCGTGCCGTTCGGCGCGATCACGCGCGCATGACAGACCGCGTTCTTGTTGAGCGTCAAGTCGCCGGACGAGATTCGAAGCGACAGCCACTCCGGTCGGCCTTCTGCGCCGATGACGCCGTTCACGGTTGCGCCGCTCGCCAGCGTCAAGATCACCGGACAACGATCTCCAGTCGGCTGCCGCCGTGACGCGATCGGCCGTTCCAGGATTCTGTCCGCCGGACCTCCCAGTCAGCGTGTTCTGCAGTTGAACGGACGTCGTAGAGATGACGTTCTGGTCGAGGTTGCCGTCGCAGGCCGGCGATCGGGTTTCGTGCGCGGCGAACTATATGACCGCCGCGGAAGGGGTGTCAACGTCAGGAGTAGATCACGTCAGGCATAGTTACTGCTCGCCCGCGAGCTCGGCATACAGCCACGCCCGGGCCATCTTCCAATCGCGCTTGGCGGTCTCTTTCGACACTCCGAGGATCCCCGCGGCTTCTTCCACGCTCAATCCGCCGAAGTATCGCAACTCCACCAGGCGGCTCTTCCGGCCGTCGATCGTGGCCAATGCTTCCAGCGCTCTGTCGAGTGCCATCACTTCGATCCCGCCGGACTCCGCCTGAAGCAGCTCCTCATCGAGCGGCACCTGCAACGCATCTCCGCCACGCTTCGCACTCTTCCTCCTGCGGGCATGGTCCACCAGAATTCGGCGGCTCATTTGCGCGCAGATCGCGAGGAAATGGGTGCGGCTCTCGCACTGGATTGCTCCGGCACTGATCAACTTGAGGTACACCTCGTGTGCCAGTGCGGCGGATTCCAAACTCTCGCCCGCGCGCCGGCCGAGATGCTGCCGCGCGATCCGCCGGAGCGCCGGATACAGGACCGAAACCAAACGGTCCCGCGCGTCGTCGTTGCCATTCGCCCACGCTGCGAGCATCCCGGTGATGTCGTTTTGCTCCACCTTCGCCACGGCGGGTCGAATCGTAGCACACGAAAAATTTGTGAACGGTGACCCCTCTTGTGCCCCTTTTGCGGAATTACCAAGTAGGAGGCACCAGCATGAAACTGACTCGTTTCTCGAGAGCCATGACTCGCGGCGCAGCCGCGGGGCAGACGCTGCTATTGACCATTGGGCTGATCGCGGGCGGGAGCCCGGCGGCGGCCCAAGACGACCGCGCCGGCAGACTCCGCCTGCTGAAAGATTGCGACACTTGGTTGGGAATACCGGGATCGACCTACTGCCAGATCGTCCGTTCGGATTTGTCGGAGCTTCCGGAAGGCACGAGAATCTATTACAACCAGATCACTGACGGTCCCACTGCCGGCCCCGCGGGGTTCTTGGACAGCAACATCTTCGTGTACGTGACCGAGAGCGACTGGGCGGTCGGCCGTTGCACCGTGCCCAACGACAACAAACCCGGGCTGTGCACGATATCCGATGGGATGGGATCGCTCGCCGGATTCAGAGCGCGCATCGTGGTCACGTTCACGCCACGCCGCGGCTTTCGGAACGCCTATACCTGGGATGGGACCTATAGCTTCAAGCCGATCTGGGGACGATAAGCAAGACTCACGGAATGGGGATGCGGTACAGATTCCGCTGGGTGTTACCGCGATAGAACGCGTAGATTTCCGGCGAGGGACCGACGGTGACCAGGCGACCCTCGATGCGACGCGCTCCGGGGAGGCGGGCGATTTCTTCGTCAGCATGAAATCCGCCCGCCGGAACCGGCGGTAACATCTGACCCGGCGCCAGCGGCACGAAAAAGGCCCGCGTCGATCCGGTGATCGACAACAAGGCACCACCAGCGGCCCATGCAATTTGTCCAAGGCCGCCGAGCGAGATCGGCGTCTTGCCGTCGAGCGAATACGCCTGGCCGGCCGCAGGTCCGTGTCCCTCGAGCGGACCCCAGCCGAAGACCCACCGGCCATCCGGCGATACCGGGCTGGAAAAGTTGAACTGGTTGACTGGCTGCGCAACGGCCTTTCGCAATCCGCTTCCGTCGGGACGCACGCGATAGATGAAACCAAGGCTGCCGTCGGCCGTCGACGTTCCTTCGTTGTGCCGGAAGAGAATCTCGTCGTCCGGCAGGAAATGCGGTTGCCCACCTTCCACATTCGGGACCTGCCGCAGCGGGGCGCTGCGATCCAGCGGCGCGAGCCAAAGTCGGCTGCGACCGGCCCCATCCGGCGCTTCCATGACGACCTGCCGGCCATCGCGCGAAATGTCAAAATTCAGCACGCGGAAACCGTGCACCACCGGCTCCACGCGCCCGGACTTCAGATCGGCCACCATCACCTCTCCGGGATCCCGGTAGTACGCATATTCACTGGGTTGCTCCTTGACCATGCGGTAGAGGAGCTTGCTGCCATCCGGAGTAAACACAGGATTCGCTGCGTTACCTTCGAGAGAGATCTGCCGATCGCCGCTCGTATCGTGAAGCCACAGGGAAGCGCCTAGAGTGGAGACCGCGGTCACGAACGAGCGGCCGTCCGAGGCCATCGCGATTCCTTCCTCTGCGGTCGGACCCGCCGTGATCTGTTCCGGTTTGCCATCGGGAAAACGCTGGCGCCAGATATGATTCGCGTCCACCGCGTTTGACGTGAAGTACATCCATTTCCCATCCGGCGACCACGCTGTGAACGTACAGCCTCCACCCGGAGGACCGATCTTCTGTCCTGAGGAACTGCCATCCGCGGGAACCAGACGGCAAGGCTCCCACAAGTGATCGATATCCATCTCCACCACCAGCACCCATTTGCCGTCTGGTGATAGAGAGGAACGGTGCGCCATGTCGGGGTTCGTTATGGGGAACGTAGACGTCACGCTGCGCGGCGCGATTCTCGTCGGAAGTCACCACCGCCATATGCACGCCGTTCCGCATCTCGGAGAACATGATTCGTCGAGGACCGATCCAAACAAGGCCCGATGCGTTCTTGAGCATCATCTGCGGCTCGCCACCGTGCACCGACACAGTCCACGTGTCCCACTGAAAATCCGGGTTGACGGTGGTATAGGCGATACGCGAGCCGTCCGGAGAAAACACCGGGCTCATCTTGTCCAGCTTGTCGTTCGTCAATGGCATCGGTTCGCCATCTGGAAGTGCCTTGACGTAGATTTGTCCCGGACCGTAGAAACTGGATTCTCCTCGAACAAACGCGACCATGCGTCCATCGGGCGAGAGCGCCGGCTGCGCGACCGAATCCGGAAACTTGGTGAGCGGAACCCACTGCGAAGAATCTGTCGGCGAAATTGGACGCTTCAACCAAAGCGCGATCACGGCAGCCGCCACCAACAGCAGAGCGCCGGCGATTCGCCACAGATTCACCCCGTTCTGGGCCTGCTTGATCGTTGTGAGAGCGTCGCCAATCGCGGGTAGTCTGTGGTTCACGTCCTTCTGCAGGCAGTGGCGGAGTAGGCGACGAACCTTTGCGGGAGTTCTCGCCGGAAGCAGCTGCCAATCCGGTTCGCGTTCCAGCACCGCGGTGACGGTTTCCTGCACGGTGTTGGCGCGAAAGACGCGCTCACCTGTGAGCAGTTCATAAAGGAGGCATCCGAAGGACCAGACATCCGTTCGCGGATCCACTTGCTCGCCGCGCGCCTGCTCCGGGCTCATGTAACCAGGCGTGCCGATCACGTGACCCGCCACGGACCCGGCGGTGTTGACGTTCTCTGCTTGGACCGTTCCCTCGTCCTCTTGTCCATAGACCGCCTTCGCGAGACCGAAGTCCAGCACCTTCACCTGGCCCTGCGGTGTAATCATCACGTTCGCGGGCTTGAGGTCGCGGTGGACGATGCCTCGTGCGTGAGCGGCAGCGAGAGCCTCTGCGATTTGCTCGCCGATTCGTAGCGCTTCAACAATCGGCAATGGCCCCGCCGGATGCTGGCCTTCGACCAACTCCAGAACCAGGAAATCGGTCTCGTCGAATTCCTCGAGCCCGTAGATCGCGGCGATATGCGGATGATTCAGCGAAGCCAGCGTCCGTGCCTCGCGGCGCAAGCGCGATACTCGCTCGCGATCGCGTGCAAACTGGTAGGGCAGCGTCTTGATCGCAACGTCGCGGCCGAGTTTGAGGTCGTGGGCGCGGTACACCTCGCCCATACCGCCCACGCCCAAAGGACTCACGATGCGGTAGTGCCCGAATTCGTGGCCTGACAGCGATCCGGCGGCACCGATCGTCACGATCGGATCCGCGGCCCGGGTTCGCTCGAGAAAACTGCCGGCCTCTTTGTCGGCCGAGACAAGCCGGTCCACTTGCCGCCGCAACTCAGCATCGTTGCCGCACGCGCTGTCGAGAAACGCCCGCCGCGTCTCCGGTGACTGCTCCAGTGCAGCGTGGAACAGTTCCTCCGCCCTGCGCCAAACGTCCGGTCTCATCGGTCGGCTCGTTCAGGGTAGTCCTCGAAGTCGGGGCGTCCCGCCCGCCACAGACGCGTGACGACTCCCCCTGCACTGGCAAGCACGCGCCCGTCCCGCGTGAACGCGAGGCCGCTCACCAGATCGGTGTGGCGAAGGAACGACACCAGCTCCTGCTGGTCCGACACATTCCAAAACTTGATGGTTCCATCTTGGCCACCGGTGACGAGCCGCCGGCCATCAGGCGAGAACGCAACGGCGCCAATCCACCCCTGATGGCCTTTGAGGACCGACTTGACAGCACCGGTCCGCCAGTCCCAAAGCCGAACGGATCCGTCGAAGCTCCCGGTCGCCATGATCCGTCCGTCGGGCGAGAACTCGATCGTCGTGATCACTCCCGAATGCGCGTTGGACATTGGCGCGCGCTCCCGCAGCGACTCAATCGACCAGAACCTCACCTGGCCGGAATCGTTCGCCGTGATCAGCGCGGAGCCGTCCGGCGAGACGGCCGACATGCGGCCCAGCGGCGCTCCCGTATTGGTTTCGGCTTCCACCGACCAGGTCGTCGCGTTCCAGCGGATGATGCCGCTCTGGCCGGCGACGGCGACGACTCGTGAGCCGTCCGGCGTGTATCGCGGCACCGCGATCGCGCCGGCGCCGCGAACCGAGCGAAGCGGCTGACCTGATGCGGCGTCCCAGATGGTCATGGCTCCCGAGGTGTCGTCCGCAGTTATGATCGATCTTCCGTCGGGCGAGAACCGTGCGGCATTCACGATGCCGTCATGTTTCAGCAGCGCCACCTGTTCACCGGTGTTCGTTCGCCAGATCCGCGCCGTGCGGTCCCAGCTGCCTGTAATCAAGTGGCTCTCATCCGGTGAGAACGACAGGCACGTCACACGTCCGCTGTGGCCGCGCAAGGTCCTCGCTTCCTGTGACGTCTCTCCCGCCTCGACATCCCAGAATCTGATCGTACCGTTGTCACTGATGGTCGCGAGCTGACGAACGTCAGGGGCAAAACTGAGCGATCTGACATGGCGCCCTGCCGCCGCACGAATCCTGGAGCGTTCGCGGCCGGTCTGGAGATCCCACAATCTGACGGTGCCATCGATGCCGGCCGATGCGAGCGTTTGTCCATCCGAGGCGATCGCGATCGAGCCGACGAACGACGTGTGGCCTTCCATACGCCGCACCAGACGCAGCGTGGAGGCGTCCCACAGGCTGAGTGCCGACTCCCAGCCTGCGGTCACGACACCCTTGCCGTCAGGCGTGAATGCCACATCGTCCACAGTCGCCGAATGCTGGAGCACACCAGTCGAGGTTCCCCTACCGAGATCCCACAGGCGGGCGGTGAAGTCCGCTGATGCTGACACGAGGCGCCGGCCATCGGGAGAGAACCTCACCGCGTGCACCCAGGACGTGTGTCCTTTGAGGATCGCCTGCTCGCGCCGCTCAGCGACGTTCCAAAGACGAATCGTGCGATCGGTGCTGCCGGTCGCAAGCATGCGGCCATCAGGAGAGAAGATCGCGCAGAGGACGCGTCCCTGGTGACCGGACAACTGGAAGAGCGGCGTTCCCGATCCAGAATCCCAGATCAGAATGTTCTTCTCGCCGGCTGCCGCGAGCCAACGCCCGTCTGGCGAGAACGCCAGGTCGTTCAGATTGCGTTCCTCGAGCGACAGGATCTGCCTGACGACTTGGCGTGAACGTACGTCCCAGACTTCGACGACGCCATTCCATCCTGTGACTGCCACGTGCCGCCCGTCGGGCGAGTACGTGATCGCGGTCGCATTCTCGACCTTTCCGGAGACGCCGCGCGGGTCTCCATGAAGCAGCCACCAGAGGTACGACCACTCGAATCCGCGCAGGTCGTCCTCTCCCGGTCCCGGCACCTGGCGATCGAGCAGAGCGCTCGTGCGCTCGGCGCTCGCGGCTTCCCAGGCCTGCGCGGCGAGATTGATCTCCGCCGCGTAGAGAAGCCGGCGGTTGTGCGCGTGCCCGACTTGCAGAAGATTGCGTTGGTGCAGCACGACACCCGCCGCGGTCAGGACCGCTGCCAATACGACCGCAGCAATTGAGCTGGCGCGGGCAAGGCCGCGGCGAAACGCGGCACGCTGGCGGCGGACCTCGGCGTCGGGGAGATGCCGTGCGACCCACTCGCGATCGAACACGCGCTCGTAAATGCGGTTGCGAACCTTCAATCCGCCCGACTGGCTGCTGACGACGCCGGACAAGTGCAGCGCGCTGACTAGCGGACTGGTGCGCGAGTCGTCGGCGGGCGTCTTGCCTCGAAGAACTGCGCCGTAGTGATCGAGCAGCGCCGTCCGGGTATCCGCCTCGGTCAGGAGATGCTCGCGAACGAAGATCAGGTTGTCGTCGCGATCGCGGGCCTGCGCCGAGAGGAACAGCTTGTGGCAACAGCGATCGACGTCTCGATTCCCGGCGATCCGCTCGTCGAGCGCGACGGCCTGGCAGAGTCGCTGCGTCAGGTAGGGATGCGCACCCGTCCAGTACAGCACGCGGCGCAAGAGCTTGGCGGCGACGTCAGGCGGCCGGCCGAGTCCCCACGCCAGGCGGGACGCCTCGGCCTCCGTGAAATCGGCGAGCTCGATCCGTCGGCCGACATTGAACGGCGTGAGCGCCGGCGCGGCGATGAGATCCGTCGGCGACGCGACGCCGAGCAGGCAGAATGTCAGGCGCAGTTCCGGATCGCGCGCGCGCCGGTTGTGAATCTCCCGAATTGCGGCGAAGAAATCGTCCGTGCGAAATGGCAGGCTTCGAACGGCATCGATCTCGTCGATGAAGACGACGATCGGGCGGGAGCCCCGGATCCGCAGCAGGTCGCGGAGGGCGCGCTGCCACCGGTGCGTCGGGGCGAGATCGGCGTGCCGCTCCCACAGCTGCGACACCTCGTCTTCGAGGTTCAGCTGTTCACTCAGTTCCGTCAGGAGTCCGCGGTACCACTGCTCTGGCGAGACCAGCAGTCCGATGGCCGTCAGATCGATCACGACCGCGTCGACCGCCTCTGCACGAAGCAGTGAGACGGTGCGCACCATCAACGAGGATTTCCCCATCTGACGGGGAGTCAGGACGTAGCAGAACTCTCCCGCACGAAGCGCCTCGATGAGCTCGCGGTCGGCGTGCCGCGGAACATAGCTCGGCGCCTCGGACGACAGCGCCCCGCCCGTCACGAAGAAGCTCGAAGGGTCGGCCCTCACGATTCGTCAGACGACAGGTGGCGGTACAGTCCGCATCGCGGACGCGCTTCGCCCGGTGACGCGCCGACGATGAGCCCGGCGCTTCGGAGGCGATAGAAGCTCTCGCGATCGGGGCAGGCGCCAGCTTTCAGCACCGCGTTCATCGCCCGATCCAATGCGGGGTCCTTGTGCAGAACGGCCCGCAAGCGCCGAAGGTGTTCGCCAATCGGGCCGGCCTCGCGGCGCGCGTCGTGCTCGAGGCTGTCGAGCGATCCGCCTCGCGCGAGTTCGTAGAACGCGCATTGCAGCAGGTAGGGACTTCCGCCCACGAGCGACGTGAGCCGATTCGAATCCGCATCGCCGACCACGAGCGATCCGTGCAGCGCATTGAGCGCACCGACCTCGCGGACGTCGAAATCCTCGAGTGTCACGCGGACGCCGACGTTGAACGGCGACTGATTGACGTCGGCGATGAGCATGTGCGCTTCCGTCGCGTACGCAATCGCGAGCGTCAGCCGTCCCCAGGGTGCGGCCGGATCGAGCGCGCGGCGGTTGTGCCACG
>Ga0209382_10006719_pt1 | contig 14759 bp, 11 predicted proteins | sample SoiMetdeltSBSDD5_FD_187599 | JGI IMG/M metagenome (GOLD analysis project Ga0209382, IMG submission 187599) | Bulk soil microbial communities from a Populus tree surrounding site in Tennessee, USA - Soil MetaG P. deltoides SBSDD5 (SPAdes) (version 2) | ecosystem: Environmental > Terrestrial >... | reverse complement strand
CGCCGACCAGGCCGGCGACCTCACCGGCTTCAAGCGCGATGTCCACGCCGCGCAGCACATGGATGCCGCGGCGGACCGGCCAGATGCCACGTCTGTAGGATTTGACGATCCCGGTGGCCGACAACACCACACTGGCAGACCGCCCGGCTGCGGCAGCGATGGTGACCGATTCGGTGACCGATTCGGTGGTGGTGCTCATGATGCACCTCTTCATCTCAACGTTCTGACACCGCAAGCGTCTGCCTGGCTACCCCGGCGGGGTAGGGCTTGCCGGCCTGCTTGCGCGGGGCTTTGGTCCCTACCCTGTGGGGGTATCCGATCGCCAGACTGGCTACAGAACCCGACTCGATGCGAGGTGATTGCCATGACCGCCCACGCGCACACTGAAGCCCCGGGCTATACCGGCCGCCGTGCCGATCACCTGCACCGGCTGCACAAGATCGAGGGGCAGATCCGCGGGATCGCCGGCATGGTCGAACAGGACCGGTACTGCATCGACGTGCTCACCCAGGTCTCGGCCGCCACCCGCGCGCTGCACGAGGTGGCCGTCAACCTGCTCGACGACCACCTACGGCACTGCGTACTGGACGCGGCCCGCTCCAGCGACCTGGAAGTCGGCCACAAACTCGGCGAACTCTCCCGCACCCTACGGCAGGCGCTGCGGCTCTGACACGGTGAATGCCTGCTTGCGATTCGTGGCTGCAGGTACCCCTCAGGCGGTCGCCGGCCAAAATAGGGCTTCGCACCAGGTCGGCAATCGCGTTCTTCCTTAGGTTCCAGGCAAAGCGTATGTCGTAGTAGGCTCGGAGCCTTCAGAGCCAGGGGCTACGGGCCGGGTTCGCCCCGATCGTCATCGCGCTTTCCGCTGCCACGCTTGGGTTCTGGCTCGGCACGGGTAACGGTGTGGCGGCCCGCCAGAGCCCGCGTCCGTGCGTTCATGTGCAGCACAATCGTTTGCCGGTGGAAGACCCAACATCAAGTGGGTTCGGTCTAACACGCCGTGCTTGGTGACGAGGAGGCCGCTCATCCCTGAAGGAGCGGTGCCGGTCAAGTCCTTGGTTTGTGGTGTTGTGACCGTTTCTTGATCGCGCGGCTACCCGCGCCAGCTATGGGCAAGCGTCCCGCCTTTGCCGGGTCTTTAGGCCCTACCCCGCCGGGGTATGAAGGAGAAGCGTCAAACCCGACAGTTCCGTTGCCGATAGGGGTGTGTCATGAACGCCGCCGACCTTGCCGTCCTGCTAGCCGCTATCGCCGCGCTGGCTGGCATCGGCTGGTTCTTCTTCGCCCCGCGCAAGGCCCACACCGCGCAGCTGGAAGGCGGGGTGCAGCGGGTCAACGTCACAGTGCGCGGCGGTTATCACCCCGATGTCATCCGGGTACGGCAAGGGGTTCCGGTCGAACTCATCTTCGACCGGCAGGAATCCGGTGAGTGCACCTCACGGGTCGTGTTCGGCGATTTCGCTTTGTCCGCAGCACTGCCCGCACATAGGCAGACGACGGTGCGGCTGATGCCATCGCGGGCAGGCTCGTTCGGGTTCGCCTGCGGCATGAACATGGTCCACGGAACCCTCCTGGTCGACGCCGCCTCGGGCGGCAACGTGGACACCAGGACCGGTGCGGCCCCTGCTGCTCCCATCGATGCCGGGGTGTCGGCTGCGCAGACCGAGGCAGCGCAGGCAGCCGAGCGCCGTTCTGAGATTGCCGACCTGACCCGCCGCGTCAGCATCGGGGCGATCCTCACGCTGCCGGTGCTGTTCGCGGTGATGGCCCATGAGTTGTTCGGCGCTACATGGGTACCCGCATTGCTGCTCAATCCCTGGCTGCAGCTGGCGTTGATCACTCCGGTGATGTTCTACACGGGCTGGCCGATCCACCGCACCGGCTGGGCCGCGCTGGCCAACCGGTCCGCCGAAATGAACAGCCTGATCACCCTCGGTACGGTGGCCGCCTACGGCTACAGCTTGCTGGTCACCGTCGCACCCGGCCTGCTGCCAGCCGAGGTCCGCGACGTCTACTTCGAGGCCGTCGGGGTCATCGTCACTTTGATCTTGCTCGGACGGCTGTTGGAAGCCAAGGCCAAGGCCGGCACCGGCGAGGCCATCAGGGCGCTGCTGGGGTTGCAGGCTCGCACCGCACGCATCATCCGCGACGGCACCGAAACCGAAATCCCGATCGAACAGGTCATGGTCGGCGACGAGGTACTCATCCGGCCCGGCGAGAAGATCCCGGTCGACGCGGCCGTCCTATCCGGACACTCCGCCGTGGACGAATCGATGCTCACCGGCGAGCCCATCCCGGTCACCAAACGCGAAGGCGACACTGTCATCGGCGCCACCATCAACACCACCGGCGCCCTGCGCGTGAAAGCCGCCAAGGTAGGGGCGGACACCATGCTGGCTCAGATCATCCGCCTGGTGCAGCAGGCCCAAGCGTCCAAAGCCCCCATCCAGCGCCTCGCCGACGCGATCTCGGGCTATTTCGTGCCGGTGGTGATCGGTATCGCCATCGCCACGTTCGCGGTCTGGTTCATCGCCGGGCCACCACCCGCACTCACCCTCGCCCTCGTGTCCGGCGTCGCCGTGCTGATCATCGCCTGCCCATGCGCCCTGGGCCTGGCGACCCCACTGTCCATCATGGTGGGTACCGGCAAAGGCGCCCAGGCCGGCATCCTCATCCGGTCGGCCGAAGCCCTCGAAACCGCGCACAAAATGGACACCGTGGTGCTGGACAAGACCGGCACCATCACCGCCGGAAAGCCCGCCCTCACCGACGTCCAGACCGTCGGCGACCTGGATGAGACAACGTTGCTGCGGCTGGTCGCCGCTGCCGAAGCCGACAGCGAACACCCACTCGCTGCGGCCATCGTCGCCGGGGCCAAACAGCATGGCCTGGACCTGCCGCGTGCCTCCGGCTTCGATTCGATCACCGGCAAAGGTATCCAGGCCACCGTTGACGGGCATGCGCTGCTGGCCGGCACGGCCCGGCTGCTCTCGGATGCCGGTATCGGCACTACCAACCTGGACCCGATAGCTGAAAGCCTTTCTGCGCAGGGCAAGACTCCGATCCATGTCGCAGTCGACGGCCGCGCCGCCGCGGTGTTCGGCGTGGCCGACACCGTCAAACCCGAATCCACGCAAGCGATCGCCGCCCTCGCCAGGCTAGGCATCGACACTGTCATGATCACAGGCGATAACGCCCGCACCGCCGCCGCGATCGCCGCACAAGTTGGCGTCCCGCGGGTGCTGGCCGAGGTGCTGCCCGAGCACAAAGCCGATGAGATCGCCCGGCTGCAGGCAGAAGGCCGGAAAGTGGGCATGGTCGGCGACGGCATCAACGACGCCCCGGCCCTTGCCCAAGCCGATGTCGGCCTGGCTATCGGCACCGGCACCGACGTCGCCATCGAATCGGCGGATATCACCCTCATCTCCGGCTCCCTGACCGGTGTCGTGACCGCGATCCGGCTGTCACGGGCCACCATGCGCAACATCCGCGAAAACCTGTTCTTCGCCCTGGCATACAACAGCGTCGGCATCCCCATCGCCGCTGGGCTGCTCTACCCGTTCCTGGGCATCCGCCTGTCACCGATCGTCGCCGCCGCGGCCATGGCCCTGTCCTCGCTGTCAGTGGTCGGCAACGCCAACCGGTTGCGCCGCTGGAAACCCGCACCCCTGCCCGCCGGCGAACCGGCGCGTGTCACCCCCCAGGTGCAGGTAGGCGCCGGCACCCAAACCGCTACCAAAAAGGAGGCAACAATGACCAGCCAGCAGACACCGCAGACCGTGACCGACCCGGTGTGCGGCATGGACATCACACCCGGCGAGGCGGCAGCGACCCGCGAACACGACGGGCAGACCTACTTCTTCTGCTCAGCACACTGCGCGACGTCCTTCGACGCCGACCCGGCCCGCTACACCAACACCAGCAGCAGCAGGCCATGACCAGCGCCGCGGCACAGCGTACGCCCAGCTCACCGGGGCTGCGCTACGCCGCGGTCATCTTCGACATGGATGGTGTCGTCACCGACACCGCTGGGCTGCACGCCGCCGCCTGGCAAGCACTGCTTGACGAAGTCCTGCCCGAGCTCGCCGGCGGTCGCCCCGTTGATCCTTTCGATCCTGACACCGACTACCGCACGCATGTTGACGGCCGCAGCCGGGCTGACGGTGTGCGGACTTTCCTGGCTTCGCGCGGGTTGAGCCTACCTGAGGGAACCGGCCAGGATCCGCCCGCAACACGCTCGATCGCCGGTCTGGCCGCCCGCAAACAAGACCTTTTCGCCCAGCAGATCCAGCGTCACGGCGTGACCGTGTTCCCCTCCACGGTGACGCTGCTGCGCACGCTGCGCGACGATGGGGTCCGCACGGCGGTGGTCACCGCCAGCCGCAACGCAGCCCTGGTCCTTGGCAGCGCCGCGGGCCTGTTCGATGCTGTTGTGGACGGCAATGATGCCGCCGCGCTGCACCTGGCCGGCAAACCCGACCCGGCCACTTTCATCGAGGCCGCGAACCGCCTTGGCGTCACCCCGCAAGAAACTGTGGTGATTGAGGACGCTGATGCCGGCGTACGCGCCGCGGTCACCGGCGGGTTTGCTCTGGTCGTCGGGGTCGATCGGGGCGCTAACCGGGCCCGCCTGCTGGCCGCTGGTGCCGATGTCGTGGTGACCGACCTGGCCGCGCTCGATCTCACAAACCCCGTTGCCGGCGCGGCCCCGTGGTGCGGCGGTGCCGACCCGGCCGGTGGCCCGTGGCTGCTGACTTACGAAGGATTCGACCCTGCCGCCGAAGGCATCCGGGAAACCCTGTGCACCCTGGGCAACGGTTACTGGGCCAGCCGCGGCGCCGCGCCCGAGGCCACCGCCGACGGCGTCCACTACCCCGGCACGTACTTCGCGGGGGTCTACAACCGGTTGGAAAGCGACGCCGCCGGCACCCGCGTAGAGGACGAGTCGATGGTCAACGCCCCGAACTGGGTGCCACTGACCTTGCGGCACCCCGGCGGCGAACCGATCCGCCTTGACACCGGCGTCCAGACCTACCGACAAGAACTCGACCTGCGACGCGGTCTGCTCACCCGCACGCTCGTGCACCGCGACTCGGCCGGGCGCAGCACCCGCATCACCTCCCGCAAGCTCGTCTCGCGCGCCCAGCCGCACCTGGGTGCGCTGGAAACCACCGTCGAGGCATTGGACTGGGCCGGCCCGATACAGGTCCAGTCCATTGTGGACGGATCGATGGGCAACACCGGCGTTGCCGAATACCGTGGGTTGGAAAGCCGGCACCTGCAGGCGGTCGCCGCCAGCACGGTGGATGAGGTGACCGTGCTGTTGGAGACGGTCACCTGCCAATCGCGTATCCACATCGCCACGGCCGCACGCACTCGCATCCATTGCGGCGGACAGTGGCTCGAACCGGCTCGCCAATCGGTTGGCGACGGCCGATGGCGCATCGGCCATTGCTTCACCGTGGACCTTGCCGCAGGGGTACCGGTGACGATCGAGAAGATCGTTGCTGTGGCTACATCGCGGGACCGGGCCATCTCCACCCCCGCCACGGCGGCGTTGAGGGACCTGTCGCAAGCCGGCGACTTCACCACGCTGCTAGGCGAGCATGAACGAGCCTGGCAGGACCTGTGGGACGACTTCGCCATCACCGTCGCCGGTGATCAGCCCGGGCTGGCGCTGAACCTGCACACCTTCCACGTCCTGCAAACCATCCCCCGCACCGAGGTGGACGCCGGGCTGCCGGCGCGTGGCCTGGCCGGTGAAGGCTACCGGGGTCACGCGTTCTGGGACGAGATGTTCATCTATCCGATGCTCACCTTGCGCCGGCCCGAGCTGACCCGCGACCTGCTCGCGTACCGGCACCGGCGGCTGCCCGCGGCGAAGGCCGCCGCCCAGGCCGAAGGTTTGAGCGGTGCGTTGTTTCCCTGGCAAAGCGGCAGCGACGGCCGGGAAGAGACCCCGGCTCAGCTGTTCAACCTGCGCAACGGCATGTGGCTGGCGGACAATTCGCATCGGCAGCGTCACGTTGGCCTGGCCATCGGTTACAGCGTCGTGCAGTATCACCGAGCCACCGGCGACCTGACGTTCCTTGCCGGCAAAGGCGCGGAGCTGCTCGTTGAACTGGCCCGCTGCTTCGTTTCCATGGCCCGCTACGACCGGGCCGATGGCCGCTACCACATCAGCGGGGTGATGGGCCCTGACGAATTCCACGACGGCTATCCCGGCCGGGCCGGCGAAGGCTTGCGCGACAACGCCTACACCAACATCCTCACCGCCTGGATGCTGCGGCAAACCATCAGCCTGCTGGACCTGCTCGACCGGCATGACTGCGGCCGGCTGCGCAACCGGCTGGGCGTCACCGCCGGGGAACTGGCCGCCTGGGACCGCATCACCCGCCGGCTGTCTGTGCCGTGGCACGACGGGATCATCAGCCAGTTCGACGGCTACGAGCAGCTACCCGAATTTGACTGGGCCGGGTACCGGGCGCGCTACGCCAACATCGGCCGTCTCGATCTGATCCTCGCAGCCGAAGGCGACAGCCCCAGCAACTACCGTCTGTCCAAACAGGCCGATGTGCTCATGCTGCTCTACCTGCTATCCGCCGAGGAGCTCCGCGACCTCCTGCGGCACATGGGTTACCGGCTGCCACCGGAGGCGCTCCCCGCCATGGTGGACTTCTACACCGCGCGGACCAGCCACGGCTCCACCCTGTCGCGGATCGTGCATGCCTGGGTGTCCGCCCGCGTCGACCGGCGCCGCGCCTGGAGCCTGTTCACAGAAGCGCTGCAAGCAGATTTGGCGGACACCCAGGGCGGCACCACACGTGAGGGCGTTCACCTGGGCGCCATGGCCGCCACCACCGACCTGGTCCTGCGATGCTTTGCCGGCCTGGAAACCCGCGACAACCTCCTATGGCTGCACCCGGTCCTGCCACCCGAACTCACCCGGGCAACGTTCGTCGTCACCTACCGGGGCCAGCAGGTGCGCGTCGAACTCACCCCACGCTTGGCGCGGCTGCGGCTTCGCATGTGCGCCGCCGACCCGATCAACGTCTGCGTCGAGGGCCACCGCGCCACCTTGCATCCCGGCCAAGTCTTCGAAGTCCCGCTCATCAACCCGCCGCACCCCACCAAGGCCCACCCGGCCACCGCGCCGGGCACACATGAAGGGACGGCCCGGCCATGAAACCGGCACCGAAAGTGGCCGAGATCGCCTTGCGCACCTGCTTTGACGGCACCGAGCTGGCCTCACTGGAGCGCTGGCTTGACGACCGGCCGGGCGTGCACACCGCATCCATCGACCGCACCAAATCGATCGCCCACATCACGTACGATCCGGCGCTGACCAGCCTCGGCCACCTATGCTCACTGCTGAACCGGCGCGGATACACCTGCGACGGCACGGACCAGGCCGGCTCACTGTCCCAGCCAGGCCATCCCGCCGCCGCAACGGCCGACCAGACAGCAGCATCATGACTCCCACCCAGCAAACCGCGAATGCAAGATCCGGTGCGCGGTCCTGGCTGGTGCTGGCGGCCACCTCAACAGCGTGGTTCCTGGTCCTGTTCGACGACACCGCACTGGCCATCGCGCTGCCAGCGCTGGGCCGCGACCTGGGCCTGAACCTGCCCGGCATGGAATGGGTCATCAACAGCTACACCCTGGCCTTCGCCGTGCTCGCCCTGGCCGGCGGCATCGCCGCAGACCGGTACAGCCCGTACACCGTGTTCGCCGCCGGTGTCGCCGCATTCACCATCACCTCGGCCGCCGCAGCCCTGTCAGCAACCGGTGCCGGCCTCATCACCACACGTGCGCTGCAAGGCGCCGCAGCCGCCCTGATCGGGCCACCCGCCCTCGCCCTCATCCTGTCGGCGTTCACCAGCACCCGCCGAGCACTCGCCATCGGGGTCTGGACCGGCACCGGCGCCGCAGCGCTGGCCACCGGGCCCATGCTCGGCGCGATGCTGACCGCCAGGTTCGGCTGGCAATCGGTGCTGTGGCTCAACGTTCCGCTCGGAGTCGGCATCGTGCTGATCGCCGTGAGCACCGCACGACATCAGCCGGCCCGTACAACGGCTCGCACCTCGGCCGACCTTCGCGGCCTGGGACTTGCCGCGGCCGGCCTGGCCGGGCTCGTGCTGGGCCTGACCCAAGCCGCAGCCGAAGGATGGACAGCACGCATTTGGGCACTGCTGGCAGTCGCGGTGGCAGCCCTGCTCGGCTTCCTGCGGTTTGAGGCCCGCCTGCGCCAGCCAGCGGTGCCGCCCACCCTGTGGCGACGCCCTCACCTACTGGCAGCCAACCTGCTCGGCCTGGCCAGCCTGGCCATCATGTGCAGCCTGTTCTTCTTCCTCGCCCTCTACCTGCAACTAGCCGCCGGCACCTCCACCATCCAAGCCGGACTCGCCCTGCTGCCCCTGACCGTGCTCGCCGCCGCAACCGCACCACTATCCGGCTGGCTCGCCGGCAAACTCGGCCCCAAGCTACTGATCACCTCAGGCATGCTCCTGACCGCCGGCGGGCTCGGCATCCTGGCCGGCATCGATCCCAGCTGGAACCCGGCGGACCTGACACCGGGCCTGCTCCTGGCCGGGCTGGGCATCGGCCTGGCCTCCACACCGATCACCACCGAAGCGCTCACCCACGTTCCTCAAGCACAATCCGGTGTCGCCGCCGCCGTGCACACCACCTTCCGGATCACCGGCCTGTCCGCCGGCATCGCCATCATGGGAACCATCGTCGCCACCCAATGGCCCACCGGCCTGACCGCCAGCAACAACATCCCCGCGGCACAATTCGCGGCCGCAATCTCCACCGGCTTCGCCGTCAACGCCGGCATCGCCCTGGCCGCCGCCATCCTGGCCGCCGCCGCGCTCAAGTCACGCCCGCCGGCACACCGCCCGGCACCCCCAGCTTCCGAGCCGGCGCCGGCAACCGCGACACAGCCCGCGGCGTCCAACCGGCCATGAGAACGCTGCGCGCCCTCACCGCCCTCGCCCTGTCCGGGGCGGCTATGACGCTGGCAGCCGTGGCCGCCGCACCCGCCTACGCGTCATGCGCGGGCACACCGCCACCCGCCCGAACCGTCTTCACCGGCACCGTCAGTGCCACCAGCCACAACGCAAGACAGGCCACCGTTCGCACCACAGACGGGCGCACCGTCACCGTCACCGGCACACCCGACCTGGACGCCGCCGCCACCAGCGTGGACCGCACCTTCCAGCAAGGCGCCACATACGAATTCCACGTCCTCAACGACAGCCCGCCATACGAGGACAACGCCTGCACCGCCACCAAGCTGATCGCCGCCGCACCGTCCAGTACCGGCTCCGGCATCGCCCCGGGAATCCTCGCCGCTGGCGGCCTTGCCACCCTCGCGGTCGCCGCTGGTGTCGCGATTATGTTGCGGCGCAGGCACCGCCCCGGGCTGTCCGCTTAGGACGTTTTTGGGGTCTGCACGCGGCGAGGCGGCATCCCACACCAGATGTGGTCGCTGCGGTGTCAGGCGGCCTGACCTCGGCCACTATCGGGCCATCGCCCCAGCGTCCAATGTGGAAGCATTTGGTGGCGAGAACGCTCACGTCGAGTGCGCGACACAGAAGTCCTGCCCCCGAACCAGGCCTCACCGTAAGGTCGGCAACGCGAAAACGGATATGGTATGGACATGTCCGTCAGAGTGCGCCCGGCGCACCAGAATGCGAAAACGATCGCGGTGGTCGGCCATCCGCTGCCGGTAACCACGTCAAGATCACGACCGTTCGTGACCGGCATGGTCAAATAACGGCCACAGCGGACTTGCCGATTAAGCGATCTGGCACCGATCGTTGAAGCCACAGTGGGAGAAGGACGTTGAGGTGTTCAGCAGCCAGGTTGGAAGTCAGCCGCGTTGACTGGACGCAGTACAGGGCCCCCGCGCACGAAGGCCCCGTATCCCAGAGATCTTCACCCGGCTCTTTGACGCGGAGTCGGAAGACGAGCGAAGCGGCGAGCGACGAAGGCGCCATCCAACATGATCTAGCCGAGGTCTCTCTCGGTGAGGCTAAACCGCAATAATTGATCAGCAACCCAAGCAGGCAAGGCGAACCTCGCATGCGGATTTATGATCAGCTTCGCCTCCAAGGTCCAGGTCGTACCACTTGACGTTGCCCGCTGGTTGGAGGTGTAGAGGCAGACGGCAGAGATACGCGTATTAATGGTCGGTTGGAACCGGCGCTGAATGAGTGGCTCCCAGGCGTGCATTGCGCCGACGGCATTCGCGGTCTGAATCATGATCAAGCCCGGCGCATCGGTTGGAAGTTGTGCAGCTTCAAGCTGGATGAACTTCGCCGCACGGTCATCGGTGAACGGCCACCGTACGCTGATGTGACGACGATTCCCGTTTCTCTCCGCAAGGAGCGCCATTCCGAGCCTCGGCGTGTAGGGCGCATCATGATCTTCAACGGTCACCTCGCCTGGTTGGCCTCGGTTCCAGTAGAGAGTGCCAAGGTCGTCGGGAAGATTTGTCTCTCCGGTACCGGCAGCGGAATGACGGCTAAGGATCTCCGAGGCGATAGCTTCAACCTCCTCTATCGTCGGTTCCCGCAGCAGGAAGACTTCGAGTGTGAAGCTGCCGCCACAATCGGCGGCGAGTCCCGCGAGGCGCTTGAGTCCCTGCCGGACATCAACCTGACCATCTGATGTGCCCGGTTGCGTGACCTCTACATACAGCCAGTCTTGGTTCTCGCGCCGTACGCGAAAATCAGACAGACGACTACGGCCCTTGACCGTGACAGCCGGCTCCAGTTCAAGATCCACATTATCCACACCAGATCGGACCATATGAATCGCGCTCAGTTCCGCCAGGGCATCTGAAGAGCCATTTTGCATCTTGCCGAGCAGTCGACCAGCTCCGGGTGGGTTACCAAGCGACACAAGACGCTGGCCCAGCATGACAACTCGAAGCGTGGGCGAAGTGCCACGAACGACAGTCTGGTCTTGAATGCGCGAAGCTTCAACCCAATCTCGGCCGAATGTGTTGGCAACCCGATTGAATGACTCCAGCACTTCATCTCGCGGTATGGCAAGCTGCTCGCCCCGAAACCAATCCTGGTCAATTTCTTCCCAGGTGAAGGACATACACGATCTCCGCTCGCGCAGCGTAATGATCTGTTGCATAGTCTCTGTGAGCGCAGCCGGTGATGCTTATCGGGGCAGCGCCTCGATCCATTCGGCGGCGCGTCGAGCGGACGACAACCAGCTTTCAACGATAAGGTGCACTTCGCGATCCGGCTTCCCACGAAGGCCATCGCTCAGTTGCCCTCCGTGCATGATCGCATTGCGTTCATAGTAGAGCGCCGCAACCTCGTCGAAGACGTGAACGTCAACGGTCCGCAATGACTGTCCGGCCACCGCATAGGGCAGGTCCTCGTAGTAGCGATCCGCGAACTTGGCGCCTTGACGCGGGGCAGTCAGTCGCTCGAATTGCGTCTTGGAGATCTTCGTTTGTGTTGCGCCGTAGTGTTTGGCGCTCACCTCACATGCCGAGGCAGCAGATAGGACGGCTTCTCGCAGACGCACCGATGCGAGAGCTTCTTCTGCATCGACAAGAAGACTCAGGTGCAAGGCCGGTTCCGGAGACGCGCCAATGCTGGCCTGCAGATCATCCCAGCGGGCAACGCCGGACTCAGGACTTAACAACCCGAACGCGAGCGCGCTGTTGTTGCCATCGAATATCGGCAGCCTCTCACCATCGTCCTTGTTGAACCACTCCTCCGTGTGGGGGTGCGAGATCGTGAACTTCTGCGTGCTCGGATGCCACCGGCGCTGGATTATCTGAACCCTCGGCGATCGCGCGACGACACGCAGATGCTTGAGCACACCGCTGGCCATATCCACCGCCCTTGCGCGCCACAACTCCGCGCAGGACGGATCGTCGACAGGAGCTGTGTCGGCGTCCCACTCCAAGGCCACCAGCAGGCGGTCTACGACACGGTCGCGAACGCGGTAAACGAGCGCCTCCTCGGGCCTATCTACCGGCTGGAGCGGAAGCACGCCACTAGCAAGCGACGCACCGATCTCGGCATAGAAGAGCTCATCCTCATCGCCGCGCGTGCGAACGAAGGCGTCGTATCGCTTGGTCGGATCGTCAACGTTGACGTTGAGGGTGAGCCACAACGGCTTGCCGGTATCTAGCCTTGGCAAGCGGTAGTCGAGGTAGAAGTTGTAGACGACTTGGACGCGCACCGGCTCTCCTCACGAGGCAGGCTGTACTGCGGGAGCGATCAAAGCGTACATAGACGTGGTAGCTGTGGCGAGCGAGTTCGCTTGCGAAGTTAGCTCTTGGGCCGCCAGCGGACTGCGTGCTCGCCGTGGTCAGTCCGAGCGTGCCCGACGATTTCACCGCTGTTTGTTTATCGCCAGCGGTAGGCACTCGTGGTAGCGGATGGTTGGCATGAGCGTGAGGGTGCCTTTGGCCCAGATAGCAGGCGCGCGGAAGCCGTCTTGCGGGATCGCACCCACGATGACTCCGGCGTTGTTGATAGCTGCAGGGTAGAACCCCACCGGGGTTCCGAGCTGCTCCCAGCTCTGACCCGGATGCCGGATGACAGCCAGAGGACCCTCTTTTACGTTCACGAAGCCGATGACGACGCTGTCGTCGTTGATTCCCATGGGGATGACGCCCTGGCCGGCCGGGGTTATGTTCTCGGAGCTTCCGTCCTCCCTCCACAGCAATATGCCGTTGTCGCCCTGAAGTCCCTTGTGGAGGCACACGAGTGCAAGCCCATCGGCAGTTATGGCCATGGCAACTCCCCACACCCCAGGATGCGTGAGGTCCATTACTTGTACTTGGATTTCATTGCCTATGTTCCAGCGCGCCGGTCGCTGGGTCAGCTGGCCACGATTGGTCTGGTCGATCCGTACCCAGCCGACGACCTGACCCTTGGCGTTAACTCCCTTGGCACCGCTGTCGCGTCCGATGTATGTCCCAAGGTCAGTGATATCAGGCGTCGTCCAACGTGCTGCACGGACTGAGTCTCCGTGGTCGGCGATAGCGGTGCAGACGAAGTGATCACGGTCTGATATGTCAGCGCTGCGTTCGTTTACGGCGTAAAACCCGTAGTCGTGCCGGTGATCGCTCGGATCCCATGTGCAGTAGACATGTTGACCTGGGTTCTCGAAGACAGCATAGGTGCCAAGCGCATAACCATCGTCGCTTATCGCGAGCGCGGCGGCGCCAGCAAATTCCTGAACGGGTAGAACTGACAGCTCATACCCGTCGGTGCCATCAGGTTTCAGGATGCTCGGCGTGCAGCTGACAGGTGGCCGTGGTTGGGTATTGCCACGGGCGAAACTTGCCCCAACCGGCCTACCGCTAACTATTCCGGCAGCCTCAAGCATCGTCTTCATTTGTCGCGAGCTAAATCCGTTGGTCACCGCGAGCAACTCAACTTGGCTGCCTTCGGACACCTCCTGCATTCCAGATCCATCGACGGCCATAGAGACAACGGTGCAGTCTGCGCTAACGGAGCCTCCTGACCTCGCCGCCGCCGCTTCGTTGATCCTCTTGATCGCGTGACGGATCTTTGACGACTCGTCGGGGTTGATGCTCGCCAGACGCTCGAGATAGCGCCTGCGATGGCGATCGACTACCAGGCTTCCTCCGCCAGTCACGACCGCCATAGGGCGATTTGAGACCCGTAAACGAGTTTTGGTCAGCTGGTCACGCGGTGCCCAAGGCCGGCGAATTCCGTCCTGGAAGTTTGATACGACAACGATTTCAGGAACGCCAGCAGTGAACCCGGCGAGCACAAAGCTGTGCTCGATGCGCTTGCCATTTTTGTAGCGGCACGGTCGAAGCCACGGGGTGCCCTTGACAACGAGGATGTCCGCAATCTTATCGATCCCAAGCTCCTCCTTGCCCTCGAGCCAATCCAGTATGTACTCGGACGTGTCCCGATGATTAAAGCTCCCAACGCCTGTGTACGTCACGAAGCCAAAGAACTCCCAGTACTGGAGTGTGATTACCTTCATAGATGGTGGTGGTGTACTTGTCTGGCCAATAGGAGTCAGACAAAAGTCGCCCGATTGATAAATGCGCGTGGGTGTCATGAGCGTAATATTCAGCGTCATCTACCAGTCCAGCTATCTCGATCTTAAAGGGACCATTGTAGGTCCAACATGGACCGGAACTCGCTAACCACTCATACGCGACAAGCCAAAGCAGCCGAACCGACCGGCTACGCCAGACCAAGATCCCCGATTGCAGCCATGACATCGACTCGGAGAAGGAAATACTTGCCGAGTTGGATGCGCTCGGCGTCCGGCAGATTCATCAGATACATCGGTTCGGCGGATGTGGAAGGCACCATCGCCTACATGGCGCCCGAGCGTTTCGAGAGCTACATAGCACCAAAAGCGACATATATTCGTTCAGTATGACTTTTTGAGGCTATCACCAGCCATGAAGTGGCTTCGGAGAAAAGCACTGCGGGTCGGCCAACCGTCGAAAACCCTTCTGGCAAACCACCTACATTCCAGCTGAGGTGGTCGCGCCTCTGAAGGCGGATCGGCGCGATCGAGTACGAGGACAATCGCAAGCCGGACGATACCGGCGGGTGACGATGACGGACCCGGAGGGCAACCTGTTCTGCGTAGAGCTCAGTGCAGCCGAATGTGTCTAAAGGCCAAGACCGTGAAGTTAAGGATCCGCCTGGTTTGTCGAGGCGGTCTGGCCTGTGAGGATGTTGATGCTCAGGGTGGCCTTGTAGGTTTTGCGGTTG
>Ga0209382_10006717_pt1 | contig 14762 bp, 11 predicted proteins | sample SoiMetdeltSBSDD5_FD_187599 | JGI IMG/M metagenome (GOLD analysis project Ga0209382, IMG submission 187599) | Bulk soil microbial communities from a Populus tree surrounding site in Tennessee, USA - Soil MetaG P. deltoides SBSDD5 (SPAdes) (version 2) | ecosystem: Environmental > Terrestrial >... | reverse complement strand
AATTGTTCAACTTCAAAGTCCCGCCGCCGTGCTGGCAGCCGCCCAAACAACGCGGCCGGCCTTCTTTAGCCACCCTGCGACTGACTCAGCAATGGGCTGCTTGATCACCCTTAAGTGCGGTGACACCTAAACGCTTATCTGCTACAAATGTCTCTGAATACGCCTGTGTTTTTCCAATTTTCAAACCCGAGAAAATCCGAAGTTAGGATCTATGAAAGATAACGTGGAAGACCAAGCCCGTTATTCCCTAACCTATCGTGCGGCGGAGGCACGTCAGGTGATGAATTGGGTTATGGCCGGTCAATGTGGTTGCCTGATTGGACTGCGGGGAGCCGGTAAATCCAACTTTCTCCGCTTTCTACTCCACGAGGACACTCGGCAGCATTATCTCGGACAATCCCATGCCGACTTTGCTTTTGTCCTCCTCGATTTGTTAAGCTTGACGGAATATACCCCGTGGGCTATCTGCGAACTAATGTTGGATCGCATGCTGAAGCAGCTTCGGCCGCAACTTGAAGACAAAATAGCTGGAGCGCTGGCCGCATTCCAGCAGGAAATGATACACAGTAATAACTTATTGACTGCTCAGCGTGCCATCGAGCGATGTATAGAAGCTGTGTGTCAGGGACCAAAGCAGCGAATCATCTTGCTTTTTGACGAGTTCGACGGCGTATTCAGAACGCTTCATCCTTCCTTGTTTCGCTACCTGCGCTCCCTGCGCGACGCGCACAAGGGGCAACTCTCTTATCTGATCATTGCCGCCAATGATCTGGCTAGCTTGCGGGATGACCTGACCGAGGTGGAACATTTCTACCGCTTGGTCAGCCGCAACGTTTGTGGCTTGGGACCATACTCTGAAGCAGACGCGCGGCAGATGATACGCTACTTAGAAGCGCAACGGGCGACTGAGCTAAAAGCGGGAGACACAGCGCGTCTGATCGAAATCAGCGGCGGGCACGCTGGTCTACTCAAAGCCATTCTGAGTCTACTCTGGGAGACTCCTGAGTCGGACAGCCTGGCGAAGGTAATGCCAACTCTTAAAAATGATCCAAGGATCCAGGCCGAATGTCGAAAAGTCTGGGAGAGTCTGCCGACGGATGAACAAACTGCCTTGTCTACGCTGGTGAATCGAATGCCGGTTGATCCCGATACCCTGTCTCACTTGAAACGTAGAGGTCTAGTGCGACAAGGCCGTTTTATTTTCTCACCCCTGTTTGCCGATTTTATTCTCCAGGCGCCCAAAGCCGTAAAAGGTGTGACGCTTAATCAGGCCACTCGAGAAGTGCAGATTTGCGGGCGATGGTCCGAACCTCTAAACGAATCGGAATTTCAAGCATTCCTTTACTTTTACGAGCATCCGGGCCGGACATGCACCAAGGATGAATTAATCTCAAATCTTTATCCCGATGGCGCAGAAGACGGAGTGCTCTATACGTTAATCAAGCGCCTGCGCAATAAAATCGAGCCCAACCCCAAGCGCCCGAGTTATCTAGTCACCGAGCGCCGTAGCGAAGGGGGTTACCGGTTTATCGAACCGGCGTGCAAGTAAGTCGAAGATATAGATTCTTGCGGAAACCTACGGTTTTATTGGGTAATACGCAGCCTTTTGCGGAAATGCCCAAGAACATTTTAGTTGGTTGATCTATAAAATCAGTATAGAACGCACAAAGGAGTAACTAAGCTGTGACTCAATTGAGCAAACCTCCGAATCTCGTTTTGACCTCCTTGGAGGAAACACTCATTCGAAAAGTCCATCGTAATTATGCTGAAATCATCCTGGAAAAGGAATTTGGTGGCGGCTATGGTGGTGCACGAGTGTTCCTTGTTTTACCGGTGAATTCAAATGGTGCTGCTGATGTGCGTGTAGTAACCAAAACTGGCTCCGCGGATGCTCTTCGCAACGAGCGCGATAATTACAAGAACCATATAGCGCGCACAGTTCCGTTTACCGCAGCCCAGGTGCGTGAGTATTATGAACAGGATGGTCAGGCTGCTCTGAATTATATCTTTGCGAACGGCGAAACATTGGGCCAGACGGTCAGTCTAGAAGAATACTATCATACCCATACAGCCCAGGAAATAATCAGAACTCTTACTGGGTTACTGGACAAGGCACTGGGATCTAGATGGTATCGTGAATCCAGCCCCCTGCACCGTCCCTTCCGAGCAGAGTACGGTCGGCACCTGCCCAGAGATCTAGACAAAATCGTAACGGTCGTTTTTTCTAGCCTTTCGTCTATTGCTGGTGACCGACTCAAAATTCCTGGTATTGCCGAGACGTATCCACATCCATTAAAGGTGTATCCCGGACTTTTAGACAAGTTGCTGGAAAGTCGGCGCTCCCTCGTCCATGGAGACCTGCATCTGCGCAATGTCTTAGTGGATGAAAGCGGCAAAGGCTGGCTAATTGATTTTGCCAAAGTAGAGGAACGGCATAACCTGTTTGATTTCATCAAGCTTGAAACTTACATCCGGCTGATGGCATTGGCATCAGAGTACGGCGCTTTCTCGTGGAGCGATTATGCACAGTTTGAACAGGCTCTCAACGCGAGCACTATAGGCCAAAACCCTAATCCGCCAATAATTGGATGTTTGGCAAAAGCGTACGAAGTTATTCAGGCTATTCGTAGGCTGGCACAGCCCTATATGGGTGATCCACGTAACTTCAAAACAGAGTATCTGCCGGCGCTATTTTTTTATTGCTTGGCAATGATGAAATATTACGAATCGAATGGCGCTGCGCCGACACAGCTCATCTTTATTACGGCCTGCGTGGCAGCGCAGGGATTGCGGGAAGGCGATTCGCACCCGGTCAGTGCGCCATCAACTCCACATGAATTCCAGCCCCGCTCAAAGGTTTCATCTCCAGAAATGATCTTAATACCAAAAGGGAAATTCAGAATGGGGATGACTGAGCAACAGGCAGATCTATTAATTGAGAAAATCTTCCAAGAAGATTACAACATAGAAGATAGCCCAGAATCCCGACAAAATTTGAGACAAGTTCTTTTAAAGGAACCCTACCACATTGCCGAGTTGCCTGATTTCTACATTAGCAAATATCCGATCACTAATAAACAATTTGAGCGATTTACAAGGGAAACCCAATATGAAACCGAGGCGGAACAAAAGAGAAAAGATAAAACTTGGCGAACATATAAAATTGGAAAAGAAAATTATCCTGTAGTGTTTGTGAGTTGGAATGATGCACTAGCTTACTGTGAATGGTTGACGAGAATTGCCGGCCATAGATATCGTCTGCCTACTGTTGAAGAATGGATAAAAGCAGATCGGGGACCTAATGGTAATTTATATCCTTGGGGGGATGAGTATGATCCTCAAAAATGTAATACGATGGAATCAATGCGAGGGTTTGAGACGACGGAAGTTGGTTCGTTTGAAGAAGGCAAAAGTTCCTATGGGGTCTACGATCTGGTGGGAAATGTTGATGAATGGACACACAATAATGAGGGAGCTTATAAGGTCATCTTGGGCAGTTCTTGGAGGATGGCGTGTGAGATCTATGGATTGACTGCCTTCCGGCGACTTTCTCGTCCTTCTGAATCTACCGATGATCTGGGTTTTAGATGCGTCAGCGATGTCTAGTTTTTGAATTCCAATTTATCTAGAGGGTTTGTTATGGATACTCCTTTACTCAATATCGCCGCATGGCAAGCACATTCTCTGGTCAATGGCCCGGGCAGACGCTTTGTTCTCTGGCTCCAAGGGTGTCCTCTTCTCTGCCCGGGTTGCTTTAATCAAGAGTTCTTACCATTTGTGGAACGGCATCGTATTAACATTGAAGATATAGCTGCGAGAATCTTGGCTACTTCTGATATTGAAGGAGTGACTTTCTCGGGAGGAGAACCAACTGTTCAATCCCAAGGCCTCGCCTTACTTAGCGAACGACTCCGCGCCAGGGGATTAACAGTTGTGTCTTACTCGGGTTATACGCTTGAGACGCTACGGGCAAGAAATGATCCCTGGATTGAAAGATTCTTGTCCTGTTTGGATATTCTAATTGATGGCCCTTATGTACGCGAACAGGCTGCTAATCTGTTATGGCGTGGTAGCCGCAACCAAAGGCTACATTTCCTTTCAGATGTTTATGGACATCTGGCTGATCAGGCAGACTATCGCCCAGCCGAGGTTGAATTCTCTGTTGGAGAATCCAGGTTTACAACAAGTGGTACCTGGCCAGAAGGTTTCATTGAGCGATTGGAGAGGACACTAAGAGAATGAGATACTCTAATTTTTTCCAAAGATACATTCCCAATCTGTTCAATGGGTTAAAGAAATGTCCTTTTTGCCTCAATGAGGTTAAATTTGAAAACTATACCTGTCCTCACCCTGACTGCAAAAACCTAAAAAACCCGGTACCTCCTATGTACATAAAGGATTACAGACGCTATCCACCAGTGATTGCAAGTGCAGTAGGTTTTCGTGGACATGGCAAAACTGTTTATTTTTCTTCACTATTCTACATTTTACAACAAGGTGTACTGGCCGAATCTTGGCGAGGGTTTTATCACACACCGCTGAGTACCGAAGGTCTCAGAATTATTTTTGAAAAGGCAGATGAACTATCTAAAGGTAAGTTGCCAGAGTCAACTCCTAAGAATGCTTTTCCAGAGCCAGTTTTAGTTCGAGTATCACGCGTTCCATTGCAAGAGGATTGCACTTTCCTGTTTTATGACGTTAATGGTGAAAGTTTTGAGAACCCAGATGAGTTCGATAAATATGCACCGTTCTTGCGCCACGCCCGAACAGTGTTGTTTTTGATCAGTGTATCTGGTCTGCACAATCCGCAAGTGGAGATGAAAGCCTTGCTCGACAAATATATTCTAGGTATGACCAATAACCTGAAAGCTGAGACTCGAGATCAACATCTCGTTGTCGTCTATACTCAGGCTGATAAGATCAAGTTCTCAAATGAATGGCATGATTTAAAAACTTATCTTACTGAAGGTGCTCTTACTAGCCTGAAAGATCCGAAGGGATATATGGGATCACTGGATTGGGTATCAACTCGATTGCATGAGTTTACCGAAAATGAACTGAGAGCAGCTTCTTTTTTAAATGCAGCCAAAGGCAATTTTAAGAGCATTGCCCTCTGTATGGTTTCTGCTTTAGGGACAGAGCCGTCCAATGGTCAATTGTCAATTGAGGTGGTGCCACGTAGGATTATAGATCCGTTGTTGTGGATGATGAAGAAGTCTTCATAGTCATCATTCAATTAACCTAAAACGACGAGAAGTAAGACTTGAATATATAGATTGGAGCCAGCCATGGTAAATTCTGAAGACACCTTGTCTTCTGCCTTATCCTCTATTAAAAGACTGATCAATGAACTATCCAAACCCGCCTGGTATGAGCGTTTGGTGGACTGGGATCGAGAACATTTAATCGGACGCCTAGAAAATGTGCGCAAGATGATTGAGGATGGTGATTATCGTCTCACCAATCTGAACATTTACGAGGTCTTCGATGTGTCAGATGTTGATGAGCAAATCAACTTTGCTATTGATCGAAATATTTTCTTGGGTATCGCTGAATGGGTTCGAAATTCTCTGGTGTTTGTGCCGGTTGTTCTTACTTGGTATTCCCTTGGACAAGTCTCCAGGGACCATCAGTCCACCTTGAATGCGATTACTGCCGTCTCTCAGGTCAATGCCTATATCATCTCTGTAGTGATTATCTTAACAGTGTTCATCCACTTTTTGCGAGATTTTTTGGTAACGAATATGGCTCGTCGGGCAGGGGAGATTAAACAACTTTTAGAACAAGCGCTATGGTTTACCGGTTACCTGTTTGCTCAATCCCATCCTGGACAAGAGGGTTCTATTTCGCAAGCGGACGCACGCATCCTGGTAAAAGAAGTTCAAAGAGAGCGTAAGTTGGCCGATCTTAGTAATACTGTGAAAGCCCTAAAGGACGGAACTGCTGAACTAAAGGAATCTGCTCAAACAATTCGGTCAGCTGCTAATGAGATTCGGCGACCTCTTGATGAACTTGGCAAACATCAGGAAGACTTAATAGATGTACTAGACAAGCTCCGTGCTAGGGCAGACATGCTGGGCCAAGCGGCCAAGGGGATTTCAGATACAGCCACCAATACCAGAGAGACTCAAAGGTCTATGCAAGGTCTTGCACAAGCAATGTCGGACCGTCTCTCAGCCATTGAAAACGCAATGAAGACAATCAATCAACAAAATAAAACATTTATGGAGAGCGTCAATAACCTGAGCCAGGTTGTAGAGAGGCTACCGATACAAGTGTTTTCCGACCGCACCAGCAGCATCGTCGCAGCAATTGAGAGACTAACGACGCAACTCAAGTCTTTGACTACTGAGAAGCAGGCCCATCCTGCTTGGTGGTCATTCTTAGGTCCAGCACTGGTTCTTGTAGCTGCGATTGCTGTACTCATTGCGAGCGTAGTACTACGCTAATTAAGGAAACCATGCGAGCATCCTACAATCGCCTATTTACGCTAGTGCTAGCTAGCTTGCTAATAGCTGAATTGCAATCAGGGCTAGTAATGGCTTTCAGAGGAATGATAAATCCGGCACTCCTGGTTACGGCTACCGCTACTCAAAAGCCAATTAGAACAGTCATGTCCACCTCAACAGCAAGACCTTCATCAACTCCCACCTTAACCGTGACACCTACATTCACAATCTCTAATCAAGACAACGTTCCAGGCCTGGGACCAGCACAATGTTATAACTTATCACTTGTATCAGCCGATTTCGGCGCAAGTACCGTTGTAAATCAACTTCAACAAGGAATCCCTAATTCTTACCTTACACAGGCGGGTTTAGTTCTCATTTGGGCTCACGGTGCTAATCTTAACGAAGGTGTTCGAATCGCATCACGCATTGGTCAGATTCTTGATCAGGAATTTCCGGAGAGCTTCAGTAGGGCTGTAAAAAAAAGTCTCTATTTTAATATGGGTATACGCTATCATGTTCAGCTTGAAGTATATTTCTTTGCTAATACTCCTTGGAGCTCTGGGCTAGAAGTACCCTGTGAATATAACCTGTAACTCTACGCGGGCGGCAAAGCCATGAAATGGATTGCTTAGCCTTACTGATACTTTTACAGTAACAGCTATCGAGAAGCTGGTATAAGCAATGTTTGTTCAGTTAGGAACAATTAATAATCTCTGGCCATGGCAATAACTATTGATAACTTTGAACAAATTCTACAGGATTTACAAGATCCTGCTTGGCAAAAACGCCAGAATGCTGCCGAGAAGCTGGGTCAGATCAAAGATGAGCGTGTGGTGCCGAGTCTGATCCGTGTGTTGAGCGATGATGCAGACTGGTGGGTGCGCTCAACGGCTGCTGAAGCGCTAGGCCGACTTCAAGACGCTCAAGTGATTGAACACCTCTCTACGGCGCTCAATGACGAGAGTGAACAAGTACGTCGAGCGGCAACTGAAGCTCTAGGCAGCCTTGGTGATGTAAGTGTTATCCCGCAACTTGCCCATGTTCTGCAAAAAGATGCGGATAAGTGGGTACGCTGGGCAGCGGCAGAATCGCTTGGTAAATTCGCTGAAACAGAGATCATCCAACCTCTTATCACTGCTTTAGCTGATAAGGATGAGCAGGTGGGCCAGGCTGCTGCCAAGGCATTGGCTCAACTTGGAAATCAGGTTATTGAACATCTTTTATCGGCACTCGGGAATCCTAATTGGACTATTCGTCAAAATGCTTGCTTGGCTTTGAGTAAGTTGGGTGAAAAAGCGTTGGGTGAGGCAGTTTTGGAAGCGCTTAGGGGCAGACCTCAAAGATGCCTCGAAATAAAGGATTTCCGGGCCATTGGGCCTCTAGTGGCGACTGTACAGAATAAAAATGAAAGTTTAAAGATTCGCCAAGAAGCGGCTAGGACACTGGGTGGCTTGGGAGATCAGCGCTTGGTTCAATTATTCGTTGATATTCTAAAAGATCGAGATCATCCGTTGCGCCTCACTGCCGCCGAAGTGTTAGGCAACTTAAGTGGTGACGACGTTATTACAACGCTTATTACATTTTTGAACAACACGGATGAGTCGGAAACAATGCGCCAAACTGTGGTCAAGTCATTAGGAAACATTGGGAATTTGGCAGCCCTGGAATCACTCAACGAAATCCACAAAGATACTCAGGAAGGTAGAAGTATGCATGAGGCGGCCACCGCTGCTACCCTTTTGATTTGCAAGCAAAACCAGCGCAAGTTCACTAGTTCTTGGAAAGATTACCTCTGCGCCAAGGACCTGACTCGCTTTATCTTTTATCCCGTTTATCTTCCTGACAAGTCTACTACCGGTTATTATGCCTGCCGTGTGTGCCGACGGATTGAGAATGCTTTTTATCCTATTCAGGTCATTGTGGAGTTGAATTCAGAGAGAGCAGAGGAGAGGTTTAAACAAGACAATCTTTTATACGTAAGCTGGTTAAAGCGCCGCACATTATTTGATTTTGATCAAGTAAAAGTAGAACGGGTTTCAGATAGAGATGTGCAAGAATTTGCGATTCAGGTAGGGAACGACACGGACACCTTTCGAGCGTCACGCTATAAGCACATGAAATGTGTGATTGCCTCAAACTGCCGATTATTGGAGAACACCATTAGAATCTTAGAGAGTCAATTTGGATCGGTCGAAAAATCGATGGATGCACAGCAAGAAGAAGGAGGTGGTGATTTTTAGACACGATTTTATTCCCTGGGTCGAGGACATTAGTGATTAGTGGACTGTATTTGGCGTTGAGCCACAAGCTCAACCTTCTTCAGGAGAAAAAACATGAGCGGTTTAAAATGCTCCGAGTTTCAATTACAACGGGAACGGGAACAAAAACTGCAACTTGTTCAGAATGTAAGTAAGTTACAAGCCGAAATCAATGGTCTACAGAAACTTGTCCAAGAAATGCTCAATAAGGCTTCAAAGGGACTCCGTGATACCTTTGCCCAGGAAGTAAAACAAGCCCAAGGTTGGGTAGAGCGATTGAAGCTACCGGATACTCATTCCTTGGGGATGGAATCTGACTTATCTAGCTTACAGAGCGCTGAGTCACAATTGAAGCAAAAGGTGGCCGAGGCGCGTAGACAGCAAGAGGCATTATCGGTTGCCTTCAGTCAAAAAGCCGGAGAAATGGGACGGCGTACGGCTCAACACTTGGCGGAGCTGGAACAGCAACTCGTGGGTTGTCGGGAACTCGTGCAATTGTGGTGGGGAGAGGAGCAGATACAGACATGGGAAAATACGCTCCGGAAGGCCAAGCAGTTGCTGGCTCAAGAGGAATATCATCCTCTAGAGAAACTCATCAAAGAAATGGCCCAGGAGTTGACTCAAAAGATGGAAGCGTCTGCCCGTCGGGAAGACAAACATCAAAAACGACTTTACTTACTTAAAGCTCTGCGTCAAGTTTGTGCAGAGATGTCCTTTGAAGAAGTCTCTGGTCCTCATTACAAGAAAGATGGTTATCGAGGAAACGACATTATTTTCACCGTGGATACCCTTAATCGAGGAAAACTGGCTTTCACCTTGTCATTGGAAAAGATCAGCAGTTTTTCCGAGATTGCCGACGACCGCTGCTTCGAGGATTTTGGTAAATTATCCGAGCATTTGAAAGACCGCTTTGGCGTTCATACCCAATTTGGACCGCCAGGTGAAGAGCGGCCCCCTGAAGGTAAGACAAACGATGAAAAGTCTTTACCCGTATCTAATAAGCCGATGACTAGCCGGGCAGGTTAAGGGGATAAGCTGAGGAGATTAAGACATGTCCATTTGGATTCAAAACTTGAAAGGCCGCCTGGAAAACCATCCGGTCGTTATCTTACATGGCAACGTGCGTGATCATTATATTGACGAACATGGGCATGTCTACGATAACCTGACTACTCTGCTTGAAGAAATAGCCCATTCCATGTTGCCGTCCTTTCCTGAATTAGTGTTTTATGATCCTATTGATCATGAGCGACGACGTTCATCCACGACTAATCCTAAAGTAACTAAGCCGCCCAAAAAGAAAGGCGGTACGGATGAATTTGCAGATACTGCTCCTCCAGAGACACTTGATAAAAAACCGGACCCCACTCAGGTGCTCGCCCAGTGGCAAAAACGACTCAGAGAAAAAAATACGTATCACTTCGTCGTGCTCTTTTACTTGGATAAACTTGTGGCTTACAAGACGTCTTACCAGAAACAGGAGGAGGAAATTCTGTTGCGATTAGAAAAGATCATTGAGAATATTACTTCTAACCATCGCCTCATTCTGGTAGCCCTCCAAGATACTTTGATTCCTCCCGAGTTATATACTCATTCTCCTAATACGGCTTTGCTTCCTATCCCTCTCCCTAGCAAAGTTGAGCGTGAGAATTATTTAAAGCATCGCCTGGGTGATGGCTATCCTCATTTGGAATTCATTGCCAATTTAACGGATGGCTTATTCCTAAGGGACTTGGAAAATATCTATAGAATTCTTGCCAACCAATCTGACCTAAGCGCTGAGGAAGTGCGCCGAAAGGTTAATAAGTATCGTATTGGAGAGCAGGAAGATTACTGGGGAAAATTAAGCATCCAAAAACTGGATAGTGCCAAGAAATGGTTTGAAGAAGATGAAGGAGTTAAGGGCCAAACCGAAGCATTAGGCAAAGTCCTTGACATGCTTGAACTGGCCCGAGCGGGCCTTTCAGGTCTTGCCAGCGGAACCAGTTCCAAACCTAAAGGAGTACTCTTCTTTGCCGGCCCAACCGGGGTTGGTAAAACCTTCATGGCTAAAAAACTAGCTAAATTCCTCTTTGGTACAGAGGAGGCCTTTTTGCGTTTTGATATGAGTGAATTTAAGGAAGAGCATACAGTCTCTAAGTTGATTGGTTCACCGCCGGGCTACGTGGGCTATGAGCGGGGAGGTCTGTTGACCAACACGGTACGTGACAGGCCATTTTCGGTAATCCTATTTGATGAGATAGAAAAGGCTCATCCTAAAATTATGGATATCTTCTTGCAACTTTTGGACGAAGGACGCTTGACCGATAGCCGTGGTCAGACTATCTTTTTCACCGAAACCGTTATCATTTTCACCTCTAATCTAGGAGCACGTACTAATGATAGCCGGGGCATGTTAGTGTATGAGTATAAGGAGTTAACAGACATCAGGAAGAACGAGGAACTCAATGATGAAGAGCGAAAATCCGGGGTACGCAAACATTTTATAAGTTCTGTAGAGCGTTTCTTCATGACTGAGATTTCTCGCCCTGAACTGCTTAATCGGATTGGCAATAATATCGTGCCTTTTAATTTCATCCATACTCCTCAAGTGCAAGCAGAAATTGTCAAGTCACATCTACAACGGATTGAATATGAGTTTGCCGATCGTCATCGCTCTGATGATTACAAACTTGTTTTCGATCAGATACCCATCGCGGATTGGTTGGTGCAAGAGCATGGAGACCACATGAGTATGTTTGGCGGACGAGGTATCACCAATGCCATTGAAACTGAAACGATGAAACAATTAGCGCGGGCGGTTTTACGAGCCGAGCATGATAAACGAAAAGGCGTGACTTTTCATCTTGGGCTAAACCCTAAGCAGCAAATTGAAGTCGAGGAATCGAGATAACCATCATGCCGCTCCGAGAGGTTGATGCCGCCTTCAGGGCTGAAGGATTTAACCGAATTACTTTCTTGTTAGATGCCTCTACGCTCTCTGATGAAAAACAAGAGGCGGTGATTTCTTTAGTTAAAGAAGTGCTTTATGAACTGCGGGCCAGCGTCAAGCGCACGATTTACTTTTTAGGAAACCCCTCCCCCTATTCGCCTCATCAGTTTAACAGTCATGCAGCACAGTGGTTCCAGGAAAATCGGCAGCGTGCCAGTCTGGTGACGCCTATATTTGAAAAGCTTGCTCCTAATGATAAATCTGATCTGGTGGTCATTGGTTCTGAGAAAATCTTCGATTTGGAAGACTGGAGTGATACCCCCTTCTTGAGCCGCCTGACACAGGTTTGTCTGGATGAGACTTGTCTAGATGAACCTTTAATCCCAAAACTGGTTAGGCAACCCGCTGCCACGGAACTTTGCCAAGAATTATATGATCCAGTAACTCGGGTGGAAATCACTGGCCCAGGTTTTATGCCCACTTATTGGAATCAGAATGACTATCAATTGGAGATACAAGATGAAAATATCCGACTAATAGCTAGAAATCTTGAAAACCCTGCAAATTATTCCATCACCTTGCGCAGTTTTATCTTACAGCCCAATCAATTGCAAGCCACCATAATTCGTCTAAGTGGGGATGAGCTGATCGAGACGTTGACCCTCTTTACCGATTCGGTAAGTAATCATGCGGAGGTTGATAGACTCAGTCCAGAGGAGAGAAATATTTTTCGCCAAGCCAGACAGCGACAAGAATTTACTTGCCTGTATTGTGAAGAACGGCATTCATGGGATACGCTTCGCTGCTCGCAAGAAGGTATTCTCGGCAGGTCGGTCTATCCTACTCTCCACGAACGCTACACTGGGGGATTTGTAATCCTTGATGATACAGGAAGGGAAGTTCAATTCACTCTCCACCCAGGCAGTGTTTTTCGTTTAGATCACGGCAAAGTGGCGATAAAAGAAGGGCGCGAAGCTCCAATCTATCGCTTTGACGCAGGGCGGGAGTGCTGGTTGAAGACGAAAGAGGTGTTACACCTTTACCAATCCCTGGAAGGAGATGCCTATGTCATTTTCTTATGACCGGCTTGGCTTTCCTATGATGCCTCTGCCAGATTTGAGCCTAGAGGTGCATCTTCTACCTGTGACCAAAATCCAGTTTGAACGCTTTATAGCTGAGGCTGACAATGACTTTGGAAGCAATTGGTACAAAGATGTGTTGGCTCTGAATGCGCGTGTGTCTTATAAGCACTTTACGGCCAACAATCAGGAGCGACTCTTTATAACTGGCGTCCTACCGGAAGAAGCGCTGGCCTTTGCCCGATGGCTTGGAAGAGCGTTCGACCTGCCCACCCGAGAGGAATGGCGCGCTATTTATCAAGCCTTCACTGATATACCAATTTCAGCCAACCATCTTCAACTAAAATCATCAGCAGCCAAACCTGCCCATATTATTCTTGAAAATCTTCTACAGGATTTCCCTATCAATGACCGAACTCTTGTGGAATTGACCCTAATGCGCGAAGGGCTTGTCGAGTGGGCATCAACTCCAACAGGGACCTGGGTTGGCCTAGGCCAACCGCGTAGCACGTTCTTCCCAAACTTATTAAATCCCTTGTCGGATGAGTTCAAACCCCTCGAGGCTGATAAACGATTATACTTCTTTGGTTTTCGATTAATTCGGCGCCGCAAGAAAGGAAGGCGTTAAGTGAATAACTTACAAGCCGGACAGCATATTTATGCTAATGTAGAACAGGCGCAATCACCCCAAAAGCGGGGCGGATTCCAAACCCTTTTTTATACGACCTCTGCCTTATCTAAAATTGAAGTAGAAGATATAGAAACACGGTTGCTCTATTTCTTGTCAGAGAACGAACCTATTGCTCGTTTATTCTTCACCACCTCGACGGGGAAGAGTGTGCTGGCTCAGATCATTCCCTTGGCAGAACCTGATCGCTTTGGCAGAAGAGGACGTTATTTAGCCCATAGCTTGGTGTTCACGCCTGAGACATTTGCGGAACTCGGGGCTGATCCTTTTGCCATCTTCAGAGATTTTCCTTTCATTAAAAATGTAGAACAGGCATTGCAAATTGGTAATTTCCAAACGGGCGACATTCCAGCCATTCCTTTCGATGGATTAGTCGCTACACGACACAACATTGAAGAAGCAAAGAAATGGCCGCTGGCGGAATTGAAAAAGTTAAGCTTATTAGCTTTGCAAGCTGACCAATTAGCTCGTGATCAGTTCGCAATTGCTTTCCTAGGGGAGCCTCAGTTAGTTGAAAATGCTTTAGAGATTGTCTTCTTGGCTTTACCTAAACCTCTTCGCCAATATTGCACATTTGATACTTACTTTCATGGTTGCCGATTAAAAACTGCTTATTATTGGGCTGTGGGTTTGTTAGAACGTCCAACCGATCAACATTTCATTGTAGTAGATTTACAGACCAAGCATGTGACCAATACGGTTTCTAATTATCCCGAAACTGCTTACCAACATTGGATTTTGGCTCAACTTGAAGCTAACAATCTTGAGCTAATCACAAAATATAAGGAATTCGTTTTCGATTTATGCCAATGGCTGGATAATCCTACCTTTGTTGCTTCTCTATTAGATTCTGCTCCTGAGGAGGCGATTATTTCCGCTTTTCAAGTGAATGACCAGAAGGTAAAAGCGTCACTCAAGAAAAGTATAAATGAAAAACTACCACCACCTCTAAGTAATCGTATTTTCGAGCAAATCTATCATCAAGCGAACACATTGGAACATTTCAAGTTCTTGAGGCATGGGTTTGAATTACCTCAACTTTTAGAGAAGCTATTTGAAAGCTACAAAGACGATGATTTTCGGCTTCCACACCCTGATGAGATTGAGACTCTAGGCTTACTTTTACAGCAGATCAGTCATCGTGATTTAAACCTGCTTTACACTTGCTGGACCAGTCAAGAAGAGAAGCTACATTTAGAACTTGGGCGTTTGAGTGATGAGGAATATCGTGAGTTTGTGCAAACCGCTCTTCACTTTCGGTTTGTTGATTTATTCCTGCTAGTTGTGCCACCTCGTGCAGAGGCCTTCTTGGATTTATATCTTGCTTCTGACGCTTTTAGAGAACAAGATTTG
>Ga0209382_10006715_pt1 | contig 14764 bp, 10 predicted proteins | sample SoiMetdeltSBSDD5_FD_187599 | JGI IMG/M metagenome (GOLD analysis project Ga0209382, IMG submission 187599) | Bulk soil microbial communities from a Populus tree surrounding site in Tennessee, USA - Soil MetaG P. deltoides SBSDD5 (SPAdes) (version 2) | ecosystem: Environmental > Terrestrial >... | reverse complement strand
CGCGGAATTTCGAGCAGGCGATCGGGCGGTGCGGGGGAGACCTCATCGCCCTCTCGGACCAGGATGACGTCTGGCGCCGTGACAAGCTGGCGCAAATCGAGCGCCTCTTCGCCTCGCCGGACCGCCCGGGTCTCGTCTTCTCGGACGCCGAAGTCGTCGGCCCGGATCTGCGGCCGCTCGGCCACCGCGTCTGGGAGGGGGTGAACATCCGGTTCGGGGCGCGGGAGCGGCGGCGGTGCGAGGCGGGACGGGCCTTCGAGGTGCTGCTGGCGCGCGAAGTCGTGACCGGCGCGACGATGGCTTTCCGCGCCGAGTTCAGGGACCTGGTGCTGCCGATCCCCGACGGGATCAAGCGGATTCACGACGGGTGGATCTCGCTGGCGATCTCGGCGGCCGCGCCGGTCGCCTTCATCGCCGAGCCGCTCATCGAGTACCGCCAGCACCCGGCGCAGCAGATGAGCGTCGAGCTCCCAGGCCAGGAGCCGGGGCTGCTGGCCGAGATCAGAGACGGGGTCGGCGGGGAGGAGGCGCGCGCGCTGCGGCGGAATTACTACCGGCGCGAGATTCACGAGCTCGAGGTCTTGCGCGAGCGGCTGCGGGAGAGGGCGGGGGACTTCCCGTGCGCGGGGGCGCTGCCGAAGATTGAGGCGAAGCTCGCGCACCTGCGGGCGCGCGCCGAGATGCCGGGCGCGCGGCTCGGCCGACTCCCGCGGGTGATGAGGGAACTGGCAACGCGCCGCTACCACCTTTTCTCGCGTGGGCTGGTGAGCGCCGCGAAGGATCTCCTTGCGTGAGTCGCAGTCGGCCCGCGGTCTACATCGTGGTCTTGACCTACAACGCGCGCGAGGAAGCGCGCGCCTGCCTCCGCTCGCTGCGCGGGCTCGCCTACCCGAACTGCCGCGTGGTCGTCGTCGACAACGCCTCGTCGGACGGGACGGAGGCGGCGGTGCGCGCGGAATTCCCCGACCTGGCCGTCATCCAGACGGGCCGGAATCTGGGGTACACGGGGGGTAACAATCGCGGCATCGAGTATGCGCTCGAGCGCGGCGCGGAGTACGTGCTCGTGCTCAACCCGGACACGACGCTCGCCTGCCCGCGCTTTCTCGACGAGATGGTCGCCTACTGCGAGGCGCACCCGCGGGTCGGCGTCGCCGGGCCGCGCGTCTTCCGGGACGAGGGGGGAGCGGTGCAGAACACGGTGCTCTTCGCGCCGGGGCTGTGGCGCAATCTGCGGCACTGGGTGCGCTACCGGCTGGACCCGGACTTCGCCGCGCTGTCGGGAGACGAGGTGGTCGAGGCGGAGGCGGTGAGCGGGGTCTGCCTGCTGCTGCGGGCGGCGTGCCTGCGCGAGATCGGGCTTTTCGACGAGAACATGTTTATGTACCTTGACGAGGCCGACCTCGACTACCGGGCGCGGCGCCGCGGGTGGCAGGTGCGATACCTGCCGGTGGACGGCGTCGTCCACCGGCAGAAAGCCGAAGGGTACGGCGTCACGGGCGAAGTCAACTTTCTGCTCAAGCGGAACGCCGTTTACTTCCTCCGGAAGGTGGGCCGGCGGTCCGAGGCCTGGGCTTACGCCGGGCTGTCGCTCGCGCTGCTGCTGGCACGCGCGCTCTGGCCGTTCGCGCGCGAGGGCTTTGCCGAGCAGTGGCGCTTCTGCCGACGGCTGGCGGCGGCTTACCGGCTGATTCTGACCGGCCGGCCGCCCGACGCGTCATTCGGGCCGCCTCACTGACCCGGGGATGCAGCCGCGCGGCCAGACGATTGAGGATCAAGATTCGGGCGCGCCAGGCCCTCCCGCACCCGCGCCCGGGGGAGTACCTCACGTTCGCGGGTCTCATGCTGACGACCTTCTGCGGGGTGACGTCGGCCAGCCGGGCGCTGGCCAAGCCACTCGGCTACCTGCTGCTCGGGGCGTTCGTGCTCGCGCTGTGCCGGCAGGTGTGGCGGTTGGCGGGGCGGCCGGTCCACCCGGACGCGGCCGGCGCGTACTTAAAGGAGAAGCTGGATTTTTTGAAAGCCGGGGGGCTCAACCTGTACCGGGAAAGGTAGACTGCGAATGGCGCGGGCGGGGCGGATGAGCACGGGTGAGCGCTTGAAAGTATTGCTGCTGACCAACGTCCCGACCCCGTACGCCAACCCGCTCTACGCGCGGATCAAGGAGACGGCCGGGTGGGAATTGACCGTCTGCTACGTCTCGACGGTCAACGACGCGATCGGCTGGGCCGAGGAGGCGCTCGCGGCGCGCGTGGCGCACGAGACAATCGTCCTCGACCGGCAGCGGCCCGGGCTGAGGTCGGGGCTGGGGTCGCATGGGGCGGCGGCGGTGGCGCTCGTCGAGAGGCTGTGGCGCGCGCGCCCCGACTGTGTCGTCGTCTGCGGCTACACGCAACTGCCGCAGACGGCGGCCCTGGCGTGGGCGGCGGCCACCGGCACCCCGTACGTGCTCATGGGCGACGCGAACTATTACGCGGACCATGCGGCGGGGTGGCGGCGGATGGCGAAGCGGGCCTGGGTCGGCCGGGCGGTCCGGCGCGCCTCCGGGGTGATCGCCATGGGGAAGGCCAACCGCCTCTTCTGGGAGGCATACGGGGCGCTGCCGGAGAGGCTTTACGAGTCGCCGTGGTACGTGGTCGACAACGACCACTTCGCGCGCGCGGCGGCGGAGCGCGGCGCGGAGGCGCGGGCATGGCGCGCGCGCCACGGGCTGGAGGGGGCGGCGGTCTTTCTCTACGTCGGGCGGCTGATCGCGCGCAAGGGCGTGGACCGGCTCATCCGCGCGGCGGGGCTGGCGCCGGGGGGGCCGGGGGCGGCAGTGGTCATCGCGGGCGACGGGCCGGAGCGGGCCGCGCTCGAGGAGCTCTCGCGGGCGGGCGCGCGGGTGGTTTATACTGGCCGCGTCGCCAACTCGGAGTTGCCACTCTACTACGCCGCGGCCGACGCCTTGGTGCTGCCCTCGGGGGATGAGCCCTGGGGGGTGGTAGTCAACGAAGCCATGGCGTCGGGGCTGCCCGTCGTCGCGCACCGGCACTGCGGCGCCGCGGTGGATTTGGTCGGGCCCGACAACGGGGTGCTCCTCGAGACGCTCACGGTCGAGGAGCTGGCGGCGGCGCTGGGGCGCCTGGCGACGAGCGAAGCGCGGCGGCGCGCGCTCGGCCGGCGTTCGCGCGAGAAGGTAGCGGCGTGGTCGGTGGCGGCCGCGGCGCGCGGCTTCGTCCGTGCCGTCGAGGGGGCCGTCGAGGGGGCGGCCGGGCGCCGGGGGGAGAGGACATGATTGTACTGGGCGCTCTGTGCCTCAGTTTCTGCTGGCTGTTGCGCTACCGCGTCCGCGGCCGTTTTTTACGGGCCTATGGGGCGCTCTTCCTGATCCTGCTCGTCTTCGCGTCGAACAAGACCGAGTACGGCATCCCGATGTCGATGACCGAAGGCGCCTTCAGCCCGCTGAGCCTGGCGCGCTGGGGGCTCCTCGTGCTGCTCGTCTACGCCGCGTTCCGCCTGCCCAAGCCGGCGCGCTACCGGCCGGATGTGATGCTCGGGGCGCTGGTCATGATGCTGCTGACCAACATCCTCCTGTCGACCTTCTTCGCGGCGGACTTCAGCTACTCGATGCTGCGCGCGCTGAGCTTCGTGCTGCTCGCGGTGGCGCTGCTCATGGGGTTCGCCTTTTTCCTGGCGGGGCGCGACGAGTGCCGGGAGTTCTTCCTTTTCCACTACTACGCCGCCTGGATCGTCGTCGTCCCGGTGCTCTTGCTCTACGTCGTCGGGCTCGAGGCGTACGGAGCGAGCATCATCATGGGGCAGTATGCGGGGGTCTTCGGCAACCAGAATATGTATGGCGCTTTCTCGGCGCTGATCACCCCTTACGTCCTCTTCCACCACCGGGTCGAGGCGCGGACGCGGCAGGCGCGGCTCATCGACCTCGCGCTCATCGGCATGATCCTGCTCGGGGTCTGGTTCTCCCACTCGCGCGGGGGCCTGCTCTCGACGCTGATCGTGGTGACGACGTTTTACTTCGTCGTCCACCTCGCGAGCCGCATCAAGATCATCGCCGCCTCCCTCTGCGCGGCGGCGCTCATCACCCTCTTCCCGAACATCAAGGACTACGCCGTGAGCTTCATCCGCAAGGACACGGCGCGGTTCGAGATTCGCGACCTCCGCGACCAGATCAACGAGGAGAAGCGCTTCGAGATGTGGAACGGCGTCTTCCCGCTCTTCTGGCGCGAGAAGTTGACCGGCTACGGGTTCGCCTCGTCGCACAAGACGGTCTTCCCATTCACCACGGACGTAGACGTCGGGCGGAGCATCCACAACAGCTACCTCGAGCTCTTCGGCGACCTCGGGCTGCCCGGCCTGCTGCTGCTGCTGCTCATCCTCGCGCGCGTCACCGCGAAGGTGCCGACCGTCGTCCGGCGCGGCGGCGAGCCGCTCGACCGGGAGACGGGCGCGGTCTTCATCGCCGTCCTCGTGGCCGGATCCTTCAACGCCTTCTTCGAGAGCTGGATGTTCTCGGTCGGTAACCTGTCGGCGCTCATGTACTGGGTGCCGGTGGCGGGGATCGCGGCGCGGTGGGCCGGGCGCCGGGCGCCGGCGCGGACGGGGTCGGGGGCGCCTGAGTTGCGGCCGGAGTTCGGCTACCCGGGCGTGCCGGCGCGGTGACCTATGGGGCAAGTGCTGATCAACGCGCTCGCCTCGACGGCCGGAGGCGGGGTGACCTACCTGCGGAATGTGCTGCCGCGGCTCGGGCGGATCGATCCGGCCCGCCCCTACCTCGTCCTTGTGCCCCCGGGGCAGCTCGCCGCGTGTCGCGGGCTGGCCGGCGGGCGGGTGCGAGTCGAGACGGCCCGGGTCCGCGGCGGGGCCTTCGGGCGTTTTGCCTGGGAGCAGGCGTGGCTGCGCCCCCGCCTCCGGCGCCGCGCCGTCGACGTGCTCGTCTCGCTCGGCAACTTCGCGCTGCTCGCCGCGCCGGTGCCCCAGATCCTGTTCAACCGGAACGACCTTTACTTCTCGCCGGACTTCGCGCGCGACCTCCGGGCGCGCGGCCGGTACGGGGCGCTCGTGGCGCACGCCGCCAAGAGCTGGCTGGCGCGCCTCTCGGCGCGGACCGCGGCGGTCAACGTTGCCCCAACCGCGGCCTTCGCCGAGCGCGTCTGCGCCAGGGCGGGCGGCGTGCGCCCGTTCGTCGTCCTGCCTTTCGGCTTTGACCCGGCGGTCTTCGCCGCCGACGCCGAGCCGCCCGACGAGGCGCTGCTCGGGAAACTTGCCCCGAACCGGCGCCGGCTGCTCTACGTCAGCCATTACAACTACTTTCGCAATTTCGAGACGCTGCTGCGCGCGCTCCCGCGGCTCCGGGAGCTGACCGGCGGGGGCGTCCAACTCGTGCTCACCACCGATCTCCGGCGCGGGGCGGTCTATGGCGGCTACGACGCGACGGCGGCAGCCGAGTTGATCGACCGGCTCGGCGTGCGCGACGAGATCGCCATGCTCGGGCCGGTGCCCTATGGCAAGTTGCACCACCTTTATGCTTGCTGCGATGTGTTTGTCTGCCCGTCCTATTCGGAGAGCTTCGGCCACCCGCTGGTCGAGGCCATGGCTTCGGGCCTGCCGGTAGTTGCCGCCGACCTGCCGGTGCACCGCGAGGTGTGCGGGGAGGCGGCCCGGTACTTCCCAGTCTTCGACGGGGGGGCGCTGGCCGAGGAGTGTGCAGGGGTGCTGGCCGACGACGGGCTCAGGGCTGGGATGGCGGCGCGCGGGCTGGCGCGGGCCCAGGAATTCTCTTGGGACGAGCATGTGCGCGGGCTCGTCGCTGTGATCGACGACTGCCTGGCGCGGGGCGGGCGCGGGGAGACTCGCGCCGCGCGGGCGGGGGTGAGAGCAGAGGTCAAGTCATGAGGTCAAGTCATGAGGCGAAGTGAGGTGAAGCGGCTCTCCCGGCTGTGGCTCGGGGGGTGTCTGGCACTGGGGCTCGGCTGCGCCTCCGAGGCGCAGACGGGAAACTCGACCGCGGCCGAAATTCGCGAGGAGGCACTCAAACCGAGCACGGGCGGTGCGCGGCCGCTCCCGCTGGCCGCGCACTGGAACACGGGGACCAACGAGGGCGGCTTCAGCCCCGCCTACCAGATGCGGCAGATCGAGGCGGGCCGCCACCTCCTGCCGTGGTTCCAGATGCCGGCGCCAGACACTCCGGCAACCGACGCGGGGGCGGTCGCCTACTACGAGGCGGCGATCAAGCAGGCGGCGCGGCTCAAGCTCCCGGTCTCGCTCGTCGGGACGCAGTGGGAGTCGCTGCTTGTAACTGACCAAGCCTTCGCCCGGCTGCCGGCCGAGCAGAACCCGAACGTCGTCCTGGGCGACGGCAAGATCCGCGGCGAGGTCTCGCCCTTCGGCCCGGTCGGCCCGTGGCGCGACGCGGGGCGGAAGTGGACGGTGAGCCCGTGGCTCAAGAAGCTCCAGGAACTTTATCCGGACCCGCCGCTGGTGATCTTCGTCTCGAACAACGAGCAGGCGCGCCTCGCCTGGGGGCGCGTCGAGGAGGAGTCGCGCTACGTCAAGCAGTACGGCGGGGGGCGCGACGAGGACTTCAAGCGGCGGACGGTGGGCGAGGGGTGGATCGCGCGCTACCGCGCGCTGCAGCAGGGGATGCGCGACGGGCTGAGCGCGCCGGCGTGGAAGTCTCGGGCGATCTTCATCGGCTACGACGCCTTCGGCCCAGCCTCGTTCGGCCGGTGGGGCGGGTGGCCCGAGTTCTCGCTCGCCTCCGCGCGGCGGATCGACCCGAACCCGCTCGCCTGGGACGGGGCCTCGCCCTCCTTCTACGTCTACAACTGGAACCAGGGGACCGACTACACGGTCTTCAGCCCGCAGGTCGAATCCATGAACTGGGTCTTCATGCTGGAGGAGGCCTACCGGCTGAACCCGAAGTTCTGGTTTGAGATTTCGACCTGGGACGGGCACGAGCCGAAGGAGGGCAACGACAAGCGGAAGACCTATGCCAGCCGCGGCCAGACCTTCACGCCGGCGCGCTACGGCGGGATGGTGCAGTTCGGGCTATGGCTGCTACGGCCGCGGGTGGCGCGCGAGTTCCGCAGCTACACGGCGACCCTGGCCGACAATGAGCCCTACTTCCAGGTGGTCGTCGGGGCCGTCGACCGCGTCTACGCGAATGCGCGGCTGCGGGACTTCTGGCGCGACGGGCGGCTGGTGCCGAACCGCGGGCAGCAGCACCCCTACCAGGCGGGCATCCCGCCCGAGTACGCGGGCGTCAACCGCTGGTTCCTGCTCGACACCGACCGCGACCCGCGGCGGCCGTGGGGGCTGGACACGGAGATCCCGGTCTATTCGCTGGCGCTCGAGAGGGGCAGCGGGCGAGAGCGCCAGTGGCTCGTCTACGCGCACGCGCCGCTGGCACGCGCCGACGTCCCGGTAACGGTGACGATCCCGGGCTACGGTCCGGCGAAGGTCAGCGCCTCGCTGGGCGGGTCTTTCTCCCTGGTGACCGAGAAGGGGAAGCGTGTCGAGCCGGTTCGCTGAGGGGCACGAGGTCAGTCAGCCGTCGGCCCGGGCGCCGGTCTCGGTAATCGTCCCGGTCAAGAACGAGGAGCGCAACCTCGCGGCGTGTCTCGAAAGTGTCGCCTGGGCGGGCGAGGTCTGGGTTGTCGACTCGCGGAGCACGGACCGGACGGCTGAGATCGCCGCGCTCCGCGGGGCGCGGGTCGCGCAATTCGATTACGCGGGCGGCCACCTGAAGAAGAAGAACTGGGCGCTCGAGCACCTCTCCCTGGCGCACGAGTGGGTGCTCATCGTCGACGCCGACGAGCGCGTCACGCCCGAGCTGGAGCGGGAGATCCGCGAGGTCGTCGCGCGGCCGGGCGCGGCCGACGGGTACTACGTCAACCGCAAGCTAATCTTCCTCGGGCGCTGGATCCGGCACTGCGGCTGGTACCCGAGCTGGAATATGCGCCTCTTCCGGCACCGGCTCGGCCGCTACGAGCGGCTCGAGACCGAGGAGGTCGAGGAGACAGGCGACGTCGAGGTGCACGAGCATGTTGTCCTCGAGGGCCGGGCCGCCTATCTCCGGCAGGATTTGCTCCACGAAGACTTCAAGAGCGTCTATCATTTCATCGAGCGGCACAACCGCTATTCGAATTGGGACGCGCGCGTTTATTACAATCTCGCGCACGGGGTGCGCGGCCGGAGCACGATCGGGGCGCGCCTCTTCGGCTCTCCGCTCGAGCGCAAGCGTTACATCAAAGGGCTCTGGGCCCGCCTCCCCGGACGGCCGCTGCTCCGCTTTATCTGGATGTATTTCGTCCGGCTCGGATTCCTCGACGGGCGGCCGGGACTTATCTTCTGCACGCTCATGAGCATGCACGAGGCGGTGATTTCGGCTAAGCTCTACGAACGGGAACTGGATGGCCCACGGATGACGCGGAGCTCACGGATCGGCACGGATGAGAAATCCGTGTAAGAATCTTATGTGCGGGATTTGCGGGATTACTGGGGGGGCTGACGAGCAGGTCATCGGACGCATGACGGCGAGTCTTGACCACCGCGGGCCGGATGACGGCGGGGTCAGGATTTTCCCCGAGGTGGCGCTCGGCCACAGGCGGCTGGCGATCATCGACCTCTCGCCGCGCGGGCGGCAGCCGATGACGAACGAGGACGGCAGCCTCTGGATCACCTTCAACGGGGAGATCTACAACTACCGCGAGCTCAAGCGCGGCCTCGACCCGGACCGGCACCGCTTCGCCTCGGAGACCGACACCGAAGTCATCCTGCACCTCTATGAGGAGCGCGGCACGGAGGCCTTCGGCGCGCTCAACGGGATCTTCGCCTTCGCGCTCTACGACGCGCCGCGGGCGCGGCTCTACCTGGTGCGCGACCAGCTCGGCGTCAAGCCGCTCTACTACGCGGAGTCCGGCGGCCGTCTTGTCTTCGGCTCGGAGATCAAGGCGATTCTCGCCTCGGGGGCCTACGCGCCGGAGGTCAACTGGCAAGGGGCGCACGACTTCTTCTCCTATCTCTACGTGCCCGCGCCGGAGACGATCTTCCGCGGCGTGGCGCAGCTCCCACCCGCGCACTGGCTCGAGTACGACCTGCGGGCGCGGCGCGTCGAGCGCGTCGAGCGCTACTGGGACGTCGCGGCGTGGGGCGCGGGGCGCGAGGCGCGGGGCGGCGGGCGGGCGGACGGGCGGGAGCTGGTCGGCGAGCTGCGCGCGCTCATGGGCGACGCGGTCGGGCGGCAGATGATGAGCGACGTGCCGCTCGGGGCGTTCCTCTCGGGTGGGATCGACTCGAACGTCATCGTCGGGCTCATGGCCGAGCGCGCCTCGCGCCCGGTGAAGACCTTCACGGTGCTCTTCGACGGCCCGGAGATGGGCTATTACGACGAGCGGGCCGAGGCGCGGCGCGTCGCCGAGCGCTTCGCGACCGAGCACCACGAGATGCCGGTGGACTTGTCGCGGCCCGAGGAGATGCTCGACCTGGTCGAGTATTTCGACCAGCCCTTCGGCAACACGACGCTCTTCCTGACTCATCTGCTCTCGCGCTACACGCGGCAGTCGGTGACGGTCGCGCTCTCAGGGGCGGGCGGCGACGAGCTCTTCGGCGGCTACCCGCGCTACCGCGCGGTGCGGGCGGCGCCCTACCTGCGCCTCGTGCCGCGCCCGGCGGCGCGCGCCGCGCTCGCCGCCGTCTCGCGGCTCAACGACAACTTCACCGACCGGCGGCTGCACCGCATCCGCGCGCTCCTCGGCGGGCTCGACCCGGACCCGGCGCGGCAGTACATGAAGTGGGTCTACTATTTCGACGAGGAGCGGAAGGCGCGGCTGCTCGTCCGCCGCAACGGCGACCGGCTCGCCTCGCACCGCGTCCTGCGCGAGCACCTCGACCGCATCCCGCGCGGGTGGGACGACGGGAACCGCTTCTCCTACCTCGACGTCGAGACTTTCCTCGCCGACAACCTGCTCGAGTACTCGGACAAGATGAGCATGGCCTCGGGGCTCGAGCTGCGCGTGCCGTACCTCGACCCACGAGTGGTCGAGTTGGCCTTCAGCATTCCGTTCGCGCTCAAGCTGCGCCGGGGCGAGAGCAAGGCGATCATGCGCCGCGCCTTCGCCGGCCTCATCCCCCCTGCCAATTTGCGCGTCGCCAAGAAGGGCTTCAACGCGCCTCTCGGGGCCTGGATGCGGACGCGGCTCGACCGCTACTTCGACGAGCGCATGCCGCGCGACTACGTGCGGCGCGAGGGCATCTTCGACCATGACTACCTGACGCGCCTCAGGGAGGAGCACCAGCGCGGGCGGCGCGACAATGCCTACGAGCTGTTCGCGGTCCTGATCTTCGACACCTGGTACCGGAAGTACATGACCGGCAGTCTGCCGATGGTGCATCATGAAGGGGCCTGGTCAGGGCGGACTGACGACACGGCATGAAGCAAGTCATCCAAAACTTTCGCTCCGGCGTGCTCAAGGTGGACGAAGTGCCGGAGACGGTGGTCAAGGCCGGCGGGGTCCTGGTCCGCAACGTCGCCTCGCTGATCAGCGCGGGGACCGAGAAGATGATCGTCGACCTGGCGCAGAAGTCGCTCGTCGGGAAGGCGCGCGAGCGGCCCGATCTGGTCCGGCAGGTGCTCGACAAAGTCCGGCGGGACGGGCTGGCGAGCACGCTGCGCACGGTCAAGGCGCGGCTCGAGACGCCGCTCGCGCTCGGCTACAGTTGCGCCGGGGTAGTCCGCGAGGTCGGGCGCGGGGCCGAGGGGTTTCGCGTCGGCGACCGCGTCGCCTGCGCCGGGATGAACTACGCCTCGCACGCCGAGACAGTCTTCGTCCCGAAGAATCTGGCGGTCAAGATTCCGGAGGGGGTGAGCTTCGACGAGGCGGCTTTCGTCACGCTTGGGGCGATCGCGTTGCAGGGCGTGCGCACGGCCGAGGCCCGGCTCGGTGAGGCGGTGGCCGTCATCGGGCTCGGGCTGCTCGGGCAGCTGACGGTGCAGATCCTCAAGGCGGCGGGGTGCCGCGCCATCGGCATCGACCTGGATCCCGCGAAAGTCGAGCTCGCGCTCGCGCACGGGGCCGACGAGGCCGTGGCGCGCGGCGCGGACGCCGAAGGGGCGGTCGCGCGCTTCACCGGGGGCTACGGGGCCGACGCGGTGATCATCACGGCGGCGGCAGAGACGAACGACCCGATCGAGCTGGCCGGGTCGATCGCGCGCGACCGCGCCGTCGTCTCGGTGGTCGGTGCGGTGCGGCTCGAGGTGCCGCGCAAGGTTTATTACGAGAAGGAGCTGCAGCTGCGCCTCTCGCGCTCCTACGGGCCGGGCCGCTACGACGCGCAGTACGAGGAGGGCGGCGTCGATTATCCCGTGGGCTACGTGCGCTGGACCGAGCGGCGCAACATGGGGGAGTTCCTCCGGCTGGTGGGGGCGGGCGCGGTCAAACTCGACCGGCTGGTGACGCACCGCTTCCCGATCGCTGAGGCCGAGCGGGCCTACGAGCTGATCACCGGCAAGGGCCGGGAGCCGTACCTGGGCATCCTCTTAACATATGGGCTAACTTCCGGGCTGACTTCCGGGCTGCCTTCCGATCTGGCTTCCGGCGAGGCCCCGGGGCCGGCCGCGAAGGTCATCGCGCTCGGCGCCCGGGGGAAGCCGGGGGGCGACGTCCGGCTGGGCGTCATCGGGGCAGGGAACTTCGCGCGGAGCGTGCTGCTGCCGCGCCTGGCGAAGACGTCGGGCGTGAGGCTGGCGGGGATCGCGACGGCGACCGGGCGCAATGCCAAGGCGGTCGGGGAGCAGTACGGCTTCGGCTTCTGCACGACCGACTATCAGGAGCTGCTCTCGCGCGACGACGTCAACACGGTGCTCATCGCGACGCGGCACGACACGCACGCCCGGATGACGGCCGAGGCGCTGCGCGCGGGCAAGGCGGTCTACGTCGAGAAGCCGCTGGCGATCACCGCGGAGGGGCTCTCCGAAGTCGTCGCGGCGGCCGCGCAGACCGGCGGGCGCGTCATGGTCGGCTTCAACCGCCGGTTCTCGGCGCTCTCGGCCGAACTCAAGCAGGCGCTCACCGGGGCCGGCCCGCTGGGGATCAGCTACCGGGTGAACGCGGGCGCGGTGCCGAGGGAGAGCTGGGTCCAGGGCGAAGAAGGCGGCGGGCGCATCGTCGGGGAAGTCTGCCATTTCGTCGATTACCTGCAGTTCCTGACCGACGCGGAGCCGGTCGAAGTCTTCGCCCGCGCGGCCGCAGCGGGCGAGGACACCTTCGCGGTGACGGTCAAACTGAGCGACGGGTCGATCGGGAGCATCAACTACTTCGCGACCGGCGACCGCGCTTTCCCGAAGGAGCGGGTCGAGGTCTACGGCGGCGGGCGGGTCGGCGTCCTGGATGACTTCCGCGGGCTCGAAGTCTGGCGGGACGGGCGGCGGCGGGCGGCGCGGCGGGGGGCACAGGACAAGGGCTTTGACCGGGAGTTGGGCCTTTTCGTCGCCGCGGCGCGCGCGGGCGGGGAGATGCCGATCGGGTGGCGCAGCCTGGTGCTGACGACGCTCGCGACGCTGCGAATCGTCGATGCGCTTGGCAGCGGGCAGGCGCAGGAAATCGATGTAAACTTTGAGATTTGAGATTTGAAATTGGGTTTGCTGTGGCGAACGCTGCCGTATTTGCGGCGGGAGCAGATCGTCTACCGGCCGTGGCGGGTGGCGCAGTTCTGGCTCTACCGTGCGTTGCCCGGGCTGGCGCGCCGGTGGGTCACGGTCCCGGGGGGGGCGCCGGATGCGGACGCGCGGGCGGTGGGGGCGGTCCGGTCGCTCTTTGACAATGCGTTTGTTCATCTGAGGCAGCCGCTGGAGAGTTATCACGACCGGCTGGCGGATCTGGTCGCGGGCAAATTCACCTTCCTCAACCGGACGGTCGAGATCCGGGAAGTCGACTGGAGCCGGCGGTACGAGAGCCATCTGTGGAATTACCAGCTTCACTATTTCAGCTACGCCGTGTGGTGCGCGCGGGCGTGGCTTGAGCGCGGCGACGCGCGGCCGATGCGGCGCTGCCAGGCGCTGATCGACGGCTGGATCGGGCGGGCGCGGCCGGGGCAAAGCGACGGGTGGGACGCTTACCCTGTCTCGCGGCGCGCGGTCAACTGGATTTACGCCTACGCGCTTCTGGACGGGAGCTACGACGACCACGAGTTCATGGGGCGGTGGCGCGCGAGCCTCTACGGGCAGCTGGATTTTTTGAGCCGCCACCTGGAGCTCCACCTGCTCGCCAATCACCTGCTCGCCAACGCGAAGGCGCTGACGATCGGCGGGCTCTTCTTCGCGGGGGACGGGCGGGGGCGGCGGTGGCTCGACGAGGGCGGGCGGCTGCTCTGGCGCGAATTGGACGAGCAGGTGCTCGCCGACGGCGGCCATTACGAGCGGGCGCCGATGTACCACGCGCTCGCGCTCGCCGATTTTCTGGAGTGCTACGCGCTACTGCGGGAGCGGGGCCTGGCCCCGCCGGCCGAGGCCCGGTTGCGCGCCATGGCGGGTTTCCTCGAAGCCATGACTTACCCGGACGGCACGCTCGCGCTCTTCAACGACTCGGCGAACGCCGAGGAGGCGCGGCCACTCCCCATACTCGCGGCGGCCGAGCGGATTTGCGGGCGCGCCGAGCCGGCGCTCGATTTCCCGCTGACGGGCTACTTCAGATGGGTCTCGCCGGACGGCGCGGAGCGGATCGTGGTCGACGCGGGGCCGCCCGCGGCGGACTACAACACGGCGCACGCGCACTGCGACCTGCTCAGTTACGAGCTCTGGCTCGGGGGGCGGCCGGTGGTCGTCGACGCGGGTGTCCACGGCTATGGCGGCGACCAGTTCCGCGAGTACGCGCGCTCGACGCGCGCGCACAACACGGTGAGCTTTGGCGGGCGCGAGCAGTCCGAGATCTGGGGCTCGTTCCGGGTCGCCCGGCGCGCCGCGGTGACGGCGGCCGAGGCGCGCGGCGGGGCGCAGACCTGGGAGTTCCGCGGCGCCTACCGGCCCTACTACGACGCGCGGGCGGAGCACGAGCGCCGCATCCGGCGCGAGGCAGGAGGGGACTGGGTGTTCGCCGACACGGCGCGCGGCGGCGCGGCCGGGCGCGCGGAGAGCTTTATCCACCTGCACCCGGGCGTGGAGGTGCGGGTCGAGGGTGGCGGCGTCGAGTGCCGCGCGGGGTCGCTGCGGTTTCGGGTCGAGCCATTCGGGGCGGAGCAGATCGAGATCGCCGACGGGTGGCACTTTCCGGATTTCGGGCTGGCGCAGCCGAGCCAGACGATTAAGCTGAGTTGCCGGGCGAGGGCGGGCGAGGCGTTCGGGTATAGGATTAGCAGTCAGCTTTCAGCGGTCAGCCAAACCAGGGGCTCCCTTCTGGCTGAGAGCTGAGAGCTGACCGCTACTTTATGCGAATCACATTCCTGTGTCAGTATTTCCCCCCGGAGATGGGGGCGCCGTCGGCGCGGACCTTCGAGCACGCGCGCCACTGGGCGAGTCTCGGGCACGCGGTGACGGTGATCACCGGGTTCCCGAATCACCCGACGGGCGTGATCCGGCCGGAGTACCGGGGCCAGCGGGTGAAGCGCGAGCGGGTGGCCGGGGTCGACGTGCTGCGGACCTGGGTCTACGTCGCGCCGAACAAGGGGTTCTTCAGGCGGGTGCTCAATTTCCTCTCGTTCTTCGGCTCGTCGTTCGTGCTCGGGGCGCTGCTCACGCCGCGCCCGGAAGTGGTCGTCGGGACCTCGCCGCAGTTCT
>Ga0209382_10006713_pt1 | contig 14764 bp, 14 predicted proteins | sample SoiMetdeltSBSDD5_FD_187599 | JGI IMG/M metagenome (GOLD analysis project Ga0209382, IMG submission 187599) | Bulk soil microbial communities from a Populus tree surrounding site in Tennessee, USA - Soil MetaG P. deltoides SBSDD5 (SPAdes) (version 2) | ecosystem: Environmental > Terrestrial >... | reverse complement strand
GGATGACGATGTTCATGGCAATGCACTCCTCCAGTGATGGCAGATTCGGTAATCTGGGCGAGCATGTCATCGAAGGTCCTAGCAGCTCGGCTGGCGTCGTTGCTATCGTCTACAATGACACAATTCTGCCCTGAAGGGAAGGGGGCGCTGCGACGACACTGTTTTAGGGATCAATGGTAAGGCAAAGAGCGGGGTTGCTGGTTGCGTGGAGCCCTCCTCTTTCGCAGGCACGGCGTTGCGGGCGAGAGGAAGGGTTGCAATTGGGGTACACAGGAAACGATTAGAACCTATACGCACGGCGTGATCGGGTATTTGTTGTATGCGAAACGACCACGGCACGAACAACGGCTCGCCATTATGGGCAGCATCCTACCCGATGTGTTCTTAGCCCTGGGCTTTGTGGCGCACTATCTGGAACACTTTACGCGTGCTGCCATGGCTGCGGCACTCCATAATCTTTTCCACCACTCGGCATTGCATACCGTGACGATTGCCATGCATTCGTTTGTCATTGTCGGCCCATTACTTGCAGTATCGTGTGTATTCTATAAACCGACAATGCCCTTTTTTGTCGGCATGCTTGCCCATGGCATCGTCGATCTCCTGACCCATAGGCAATGGGCATATAATCACTGGTTTCCCCTGCCGTTCGCCCCCGTAGAAGGCATAGTCTCGTATACCGATATGGGGTTTACAATTGTGGAGCATGCACTCCTGCTGCTCTGTGTGGTGTGGTGGGTGTTGAAGCGGAAGAAGCGAGCACAAATATTGGGCAGTAAGAGTATATAAACTACTACAGCACCATCTGCGGCAACGAGACATCTCGTAAGACGGAGCAAGGACCCGTTGGAAGGCCTGCGAGAGACAGCCCCCTGCGATTGCTTCCACATGGGTCCCACACGCGGTAGGCGTGTCCCTTTATGGCTGGTTGGCCCTTCTAGTAAAGTGCCGAATGCGTGCCTGATAGGTGTCTGGCAAACCCAGGCGCTGCGCCAGGGCGAGTAACGCTTCCGCGTAGGCACGATTGGCTCCAGGACCGGTCGGTGGGGTCGTGAGGTTGTAGCACAAGGCCGGAAGACTCTGGCCATCCTCTGTGATGGCGAGCACGGCTTCTGGGCGATAGTCCTGGACACTCGCATCGGCGTAGAGATGCGTTATGTCCTCGTGCGTGAGACTGATGAGGACACCAAAAACCGTGCGTGCTGCCCTGGGCACCAAGGTGGCGCGCTCGGCGATGACCAAATCAAACCCCTCGACCCGGGCTCTACGGACGTTGGCTGGTTGGATGCCTTGCTGCTGGAGCAACACCACATCCATAAAAAGGCCGTAGAAAAAGACATCGATGCGTCTCGAAGCCATGTCCATGGTCTTGCTTCCCTGCCCTCAATGACACTGATGATTGAGACAATGCTGGTGCCACCTGGAACCTCAGCACGGCGGACAGTGCTCGATCCAGTGACGCGCAATCGCATCGCGCCGCGCGAACCAGACACCACTGAACTGCCGCATATGATGCAGCGTCTGTTCCAGCCCGGCGATGCGTCCGGCGCGGCCGATGATGCGTAAGTGTAATCCGATCGACATCATCTTCGGCGCTTCCGCCGCTTCGCGGTACATCCAGTCGAAGGCATCGATGACGTATTGGGCAAAATCCGCCGCGTGCACGAATTCGCGGTCACCGTGGAAGCGCATGTCGTTGTTGTCAAAGCAGTATGGCACCACGAGGTGCGGCTTGCCGGCAACCTCGACGTAGTACGGTACATCGTCGTTGTAGGCATCGCTGTCGTAGAGGAATCCGCCGTGCTCGACGAGGAGTCTGCGCGTATTGACCGAAGCGCTCGACTTCGTATGCCAGCCCACCGGCGCAACGCCGGCCACCCGCCGGATCGACTCGACCGCTCGTGCAATAGTCGCGCGCTCGTGCGCTTCTTCCATGCCGGCATGAGGTTCCCAGCGCCAGCCATGGCAGCAGATCTCGTGGCCGCGCGCGATAGCATCCCGTGCCAGCCACGGCACGCCTTCGAGGGCGCGGGCGCAGGCATTCAGAGTCACCGGCACCCCCGCGGCCTCGAGCACGCGCATGATGCGGCGGTAGCCTACCCGCATGCCGTACTCGTAGTGCGATTCCATGCAGAGGTCGGGGGCACCCCACACTTCCTGGCTCACCTCGTGCATCGCTTCATTGCGCTCATCGCCTGCGGAGAGCGCAAGCTCCGCGCCTTCCTCGATGTTCAGCACGACCGATATGGCAAGCCGTGCGCCTCCCGGCCAGGACACGCATGGCGGGTTGTCGCCGTAACCGAGGAAATCCCGCGTCATGGTTGCTGCCTCATGGGGGGTCAATCTAATGGGCACTTTGCCCAGCGACGTCGTATGTGTCCCCTGCCCGCGCACGGCGTGCCATACGGTCTCCGCAATCAAGCGTTGTGTTGGGCAGCACGACTCATATTTCGGGATAGGGCACGCTATCGGGGTCAATCGCCCGCCTCACGTACAGCTCTAGCTGCGCTTGGTAGAGCTCCCAGAGAAAGCGCAGTTCCGCGAGCGGCTGTGGATCGAGCTCGACACGCAAGTCCACCAGAGGGAAGGGCTGCTCGTGTACGACCAGGAGGGCGGCCGACTTCACCTGCTTGAGCTCACCGCCTGCTTTCAGACCCGCCTCGAGGGCCCGTAGCAAGCGTTCTGCCAGATGCACGTCGGGTTCCTGGCCAAACGCCTCGACCATGGCCCGCGGCACGTCTTCAGACCGGAGGATATTACCGATGGCACACACGGCATTGCCCTGGGCGGCGGCGTGGATGGAGCTAATCCTGTCCCCGTGATAATAGGCCGTCTCCCCCTGCGTGTCGATGATGGCGAGCTGACGCCAGCCGATGGTCGGATTATCCTGCACCAGCGCTGCCATGACCTGGCGCGCTGAGTGTCCTGCAGCTAACAGCTCGAGCCCTCGGGGGCCGAGCCGCGGATCGGTGCGATGCTGCGTCAGCACTGCACCCACACCTGCTTGTGCAAAGGGGCAGCGGCTCCCTACGCCGATACTCGACGTGGTGACTGCTGCGCCGAACATCCCCGTCTGACGACACATACCAACCACAGAGAAAGTCATGGGGATTGATCTCCAACGTGTTCAGGCATTTGGTCCGTTCGCGACACGAGCCTGTGGTCCGTCCTGCACGACGGCGTCCACGTCGATCTCGACAAGAATCCGAGGGCTCGCAAACCCATCCACGATCAGCCCGGTCCCCACCGGAAAGACACCCTTGAGGGCCTGTCCCACCACTTGATAGACCGGCTCCCGATAGGCGCGATCGGCGATATAGATGGTGACCTTACATATATCGTTGAGGCTGCTTCCGGCTTCCTCGAGCAGGGTCTTGATGTTCTGCATGGCCTGCACTGCCTGGGCAGCGGCATCGCCATAGCCGACGAAATCGCCGTCCAATGTAGTCCCGGTCTGGCCCCGCAGATAGACACGATCGCCAGCGCGTACGGCCATGCAGAACTTGCAGCGCAGATCCTGGCCGTCTTTGTACTGTTGACTGGTCTCGAAACGACGCAAACGCTGGTGCGGTGTGCCGTGGGTACGGGCGACGGCCATATCGATTTCACACAGGATGTCTGGACGGGCAAAGCCACGCATGATGAGTCCTGTGGAACAGGGATGCACATCGCCAAAGTGTCGGCCAAGCACCTGGTATACTGGCTCCCGATAGGCGCGGTCGCCAATGTAGACGCGGAGCTTGCACACCTCCTCCAGGCTCGATCCGGCTTCGCCAAGGAGCTGCCTGGCGTTCTGCATCGCCTGGTCGGCCTGGGCCGCCGCATCCTCCGGGGTTCGTCCAAGTCCGAGCATGCGATGGCCATCGAGCTGTGCGCCGGTTTGGCCGCGGAGGTAGATCTCGTCGTCGGTCTGGATCACCATACACGAATCCCGATCAATGGCCTGATTGAACCAATCACGCGTATTAAAGAAACGCAAGCGCCGGTGTGCAGCGGTGTGCGGGATCACCGCCTCAATATCGATCTCCATCTTCATCTCGGGCATGGCGAGTCCTTTGACGATGAGTCCCGTCGCCGCGGTTGGTATGCCTTTGAGGAAGCGGCCGACCGTGTTGTAGACGGGGACGCGATAGGCCCGATCGGTAATATAGGTCGTCACTTTGCAGATGTGTGCGAGACTTGATCCCGCTTCTTCGAGCAGTTGCGTGACGTTGCGCATGGCCTGGGCCGCCTGGCCGGCGGCATCCTCCGAAGCCACCAGGCGATGGCGCAGGTCTAGGCCAGTCTGGCCACGCATGAAGAGGCGGTTGCCAGCCTTGACCACCATACATAGGTCATTGTCTAGAGTCTGGTGCGGATACACGTCCCGCGTATTAAATGGGTGCAGACGCTCATGCTGCATACGTCAGATTCCTGTGGTGTACAAGAGCTCAGTGGCAGCAGATACTTATGCCGGGTCGGTCGAGAGCTCGATACGGTTGCCGCAAGGGTCGTAGACATACACGGAGTAGCCAGGCCCATTGCCGTGCATACGAACGTTCTCCACCTTAATGCCCTTGGCTTCGAGTTCCTGCACCATGACTTCGGGCTCCCGCGGGCCCTCGAAGTCGAAGGTGTGGTGGGGCACGCCAGGCCGGGGGCCGTCCTTGGCGTCGAAGAGGCCTAAACCGGTGCTCCCGAGCTTGAGCCGCACCACGTTGGCACCCGCCACCTGGTGCCGCATGCCTTCCTCAGCACCGAGCACGTCCTGGTAGAAGCGGACCGTGGATGCGAAGTCTTCGGCATTGATGTTCCACGAACGTAGACCTGTTACTTTGTACGACATTGCATAGCCTCCTTACGTTGGGGGTAGAGCCACATCGCGGGCGGAACCTCGCCAACTGTTGGGGCAGTTGTACGCCAAGAGGTGCCCCCTGTCAAGGATGGCAACAGATTCCAGGGTCATGCAGTTTTCAGGATCCGCGCCTGTCCGTCTTTGCCCTGCCTCTCGACGGGGGAGGGGCAGGGTGGGGGTGAAGGCCAGGGGTGAAGGGATCGAAGGCCCAGGGAGGCAAGGGGAAAATCGAGAACTGCATGGCCCTGACGAATTGGGAGATTCAGAAAGGACAAGGAGAGACATGGGCTGCATTGCCTGCTATAATGGCGATCCTTACAGGTCAGCAAGGGAAAGGAGTGTTATGGCGACGCACACGAAGACCGCACTGCATTATCTGGAACTCCTCGACAATATTGCCTCAGGGGAGCGGCGCGCTGGGGTGTTTCTCCAAGCCTGGGCCGACACAACACCAGATCCCGAGTTGCGAGCGTGTCTGTCCATGGTGGCAAACAGAGAGACCAGCCATTACCACATTTTCAAGCGTCGCATCGAAGAGCTGGGTTACTCCTGGACGGATAACCAGGACCCGGACTTCGAAGAACGTCTCAAGGTGAGCAGTTCCGATATGCCCGACGCGGAGAAAATTCGCTGGGGTAAAGCCAGACAGGCGCAGCGGCGGGGTCCAACCATTCGCGACAGGTATGAAGCAGCGATTGCCGATGAGACGGTCGACCCGCTGACGCGCTCCCTGCTGCGCTGGTTCGCTGATGTCGAAGCGGACTCTGGGGCTCGTCTGCGTGCCATCTATGACCGCATCGAGGCACAGGCCGGGTAGACAGGCAGGAGCTGTCGCAATGTTCATGGACCGGCGAGGTGTTACGGCAGGACTCGCCGCCCCGGCACCGCACGTCCAGGAGACTCCCGCATGCGTCAGGGCACGGGCTATGCGTATGGTAACGGAGAAGACTGTATCAGTTACAAGTGCGAGGGCTGTGGCCGACGGGTGCGGGTGACGCCGGCCCAGGCCCGGCACTTCCGCGGCGCCTTTACGGCCTGCTCCAGGCTCTGTGTCCTGAAGGCGCGCGACCTCCGCACCCAGCAATGGCGTCTGGACATGGGAGTACCGGGACCCTCTGAGGGCGCAGCCCATACCCGCGCTCTGGGACCTGAGGAAGGGATAGCGCAGGAGCGCTAGAGCAGCCATGACGAAGATGCATTTGATGTGGTTCTGCGCGTTCAGCCCCCACGCCGGGTTCGGCCTGGATGGCTGGTCGGGCTCGCGCACCGGGAGCGGATACGACTGGACCAAGCCGGAACTCTGGCAGGACATGGCGGTCGCCCTCGAGCGCGCCAAGTTCGACTTGATCATGCTGGGGGACAGCCTGGCGGTGCCGGGTACCTACCAGGATCGCATGGATGCCTATCTGCGTTACGCCGAGCACGCGCCCTTTCACGACCCGAGTCCCCTGGTCGCCATCATGGCCGCTGCGACTCATCGCATCGGCCTGGCAGCCACCCTGTCGACGACCTTCTATCCGCCGTTCCTGCTGGCGCGTCTGATGACTACCCTGGATCACCTCAGTCGCGGCCGCATTGCCTGGAACGTCGTGACGTCCTACAAGCGCGAGGAGGCGCTGAACTTCGGCTACCAAGAGCTGCTCGACCATGATCAGCGCTACGACCGGGCAGACGAGTACATGGAGCTATGCTACCAGCTCTGGGCGAGTTGGCAGCCTGACGCCGTAGTCATGGATCCGCGTACCGATACCTTCGCTGATCCGGCAAAGGTGCGGACGATCGATTTCGCAGGCACCTATTACTGGTCGCGCGGGCCGCTCAACGCCACGCCGTCGCCGCAGGGGCGCCCGGTCATCATCCAGGCCGGCACATCAGAGCGCGGGCAGGACTTCGCGGCGCGCCACGCCGAAGCCATCATCGTCGGTCGCGAGACGGTCGATGACATGAAGCAGTTCTACGATGCCTTTAAAGCCCGTGTGCGCAAACACGGGCGGAAGCCGGAGGACTGCAAGATCTTCTTCCTGGCCAAGCCGATCATCGGCGACACCGACGACGCGGCCCAGCAGCGGGCCGACGCACTGTATGCCAACGCCCCGGTCGAGGCCGGCCTGGCAGCGCTCTCGACACTGCTGCAGATCGACCTATCCACCTACGCGCTCGATCAGCCGCTCCCCGCCTCGATCCAGGCGCGAGCGATCCAAGGCATCCGGAGCCAGCTCGACCGCTTCTACCTGTCTGGCCGCAGCCCGACCCTGCGGGAAATCGCTACCCGCAAGGTCAGTCTCGACTCGATGCCGTTCATTGGCACGCCCCAGCGCGTCGCTGACAGCCTGGCGCGCACCATCGAAGCGGTCGGCGGTGATGGCTTCGCCGTCCGGCAGGGTCTCTGGCCAGGCTACGTTGGCCCGTTCGTGGAGAAGGTCGTCCCCCTACTCCAGCAACACGGTGTAGCGCGCGCGGAGTACACCGGGACCACGCTGCGGGAGCACCTGCGGGAGTTCTAGTACACTGTCACATTGCTTCTGTCTGGTCCCGTCTGTCCCCTCTCGCTCTGGGAGAGGGTTAGGGTGAGGGTCCCCCAGGCATTGCGCTCAGACTCACGGCTCCTCACCGCCACCCTCTCCCGGTGGGAGAGAGCCAAGGACATCGCCGACAGAACCAATCTTGCTGGTGGGAAAGGGGGAATTGCATGGCACGACTGGCAGGCAAGGTGGCTTTCATCACTGGTGCGGCTACGGGGATCGGCCGCGCTACGGCAGTGCTGTTCGCGCGCGAAGGTGCCAAGGTGGTCGTGGCGGACATCGCCGCTGCGGCCGGCGAGGAGACCGCGCATCTGGCCGGCAATGGCGCCATCGCCATCCGCACCGACGTCACGGACGAAGCGAGCCTCCAGGCCGCCATCCGTACCACGCTGGACACGTTCGGCCGCCTGGACGTGCTGCACAACAATGCGGGCGGCTCCACGCCGCAGGACAACACGGTAGTCGACGCGCCGATCGAAGAATTCTGGCGCGTCATCAGGCTGGACCTGTTCGGCACCTTCCTCGGTTGCCGCTACGGTATTCCAGCGATCATCCGTTCCGGGGGCGGCGCGGTGATCAACATGACCTCCAACCTGGCGTTGATGGGAATCACTGGCCGCGATTGCTACACCGCCGCGAAGGGCGGCATCGCCGCCCTGACTCGCTCCCTCGCCGTCGAGTTCGCGCCGCAGCGCGTGCGGGTGAACGCGATTGCGCCGTCCGCCACCATGACAGAGCGCGTGAAAAAGCTCATGGCCGGCAACCCGGCGATCGACAAGCTCGCGCAGTCGCACCTGCTGGGCCTGATCCAGCCGGAGGACATCGCCAACGCGGCGCTCTATCTGGCGTCCGATGAATCCCGCATGGTCACCGGCCAGATCCTGCCGGTGGACAGCGGTGTGACCATTTCCTGAGCCGGGAAGGGATGGAAGCGATGCCCATCGCAGAGTCTCATTGCGCCCACGATATGCGCGCACGAAGACCTTCGTTTCTCTTCATAGTGTTGCCAGTTGACCCACGGATCGTGGTTTTCTGTACGCGTGCTATGGGAATCCCCTATAGAACTTTCACACTCCCCGATTATGCGTAACAATCGTCCGTGCCTGTACAGCCAGTGTTGCTGTTGTCAGCCGATCATACATCGTCACGTTCTTGATATTGGCCTGACCAGTCCTCCCAAAACCTCCCACGCCTCACGTCCTCACACATTGATAAAACGTTGTTGATTGATGGCGTTACGGATCTGTACTTGTCTGCCAACATTCACTGTGGCACACTCCCGCCAGAGAGGCCAATGGGGGAGCGTATCAGGAACCCGACGGCTGGAGAAGGGGATGGTCACAGAGAAAGGGGGGCCTATGGTGTCTCGCACGGTCTGCAGACTGATAGGGTGGGTGAGTCTCTGCCTGGTTATTGGCATTGCCCTGGCGACGCAGGCACAACAGACAGCACAATCCGATAGCGATTTGGCCCGGCAAGGGGCTATCGCTTTAGCTGCAGCCCATGGTGAGAAGCCTCGCTATGGGGGAACATTCGTCAGTGCTGGCAATGAAGAGATCCTCTCCTATGATATGCATCAAACGTCGCTCGGGGGGATCTTTGCGGCGGTCTCTCCTGCCTACAACTGCCTGATCCGTACTAGTCCGTACGATCCCAAGGCTCTGGACATTATTCCTGAGTTGGCAGACACCTGGGAGATCAGTGACGGGGGCAAAACGATTACTTTTCATCTGCACCAGGGCGTGAAATGGCACGATGGCATGCCCTTTTCGTCGGCCGATGTGCAGTACACCATTGACCGCATCATGAACCCACCCAAGGGCATGGTGAGCCCGCGCGGGCCCGTGTTCGCGGCGCTCATTGAGCGTGTCGAGGCGCCTGACCCCAATACGGTGGTCATTCATGGTAAGGGCCCGTCGGGGCTACTCTTACCACTCTTTGCCAATGGCTGGAGCGTCATCATCCCCAAGCACATTGTCGAGAAGGATCCGGTGAATGCCTTGAAAACGACGGTCATGGGTACGGGACCGTTTCGGCTCAAAGAACCGCCCACCTCATCGCTGTGGAAGTACGAACGCAATCCAGAGTACTTTCAGAAAGATCGGCCCTTTCTCGATGCCATCGAAATCCATATCATGACGGACGCCCAGGCTCTCGTGGCAGCCATACTGAGCAAGCGCGTCTTCTGGTCGGATTCGTTCCCCCATCCCAATATGGACCGCGACATGTCGCTATCGGCCGCACAGCAGAATCTCAATCTCGTCCGCTCCTCCAGCCCGATGGTGCTGGTGTATCACCTCACGATGCAAACCGAGAAGCCACCCTTCGATGACGTGCGCGTGCGCCAGGCGATCAGCGAAGCACTCCAGCGTGAAGCCTTTAGTGAGCTGGGGACCCAATCAGGCGCCGTGGGCACAGGGACCTATCCCGCGGGGCCATGGGGGATGCCCAAGGAAATGCGGAACCAGTTGATTGGCTATGGGCCTGACATGGCCAAGCGCATCGCGCATGCCAAGGAACTGCTGGCCTCCTATGAAAAGGAGAAGGGGAAAATCGACTGGCAGAAGATTAAGGTGCAGTGTGCCAGCAATATTAAATTCTCGTGTGAGAATGGGCAGATCATGCAGCAGTTGCTGAAGAAGATCAACGTCAACATCGAACTTCAGCCAATGATCTTGAGCCAGCTCCGTGGTAATGAGATCTCTGGGAACTACCTGATGTCGCTCCTGGGGGCGGCGATGAATTTTGACGACCCCATTGACACGTTCGGCCAGCTCTTCGTGACCAACGGGGGGCGCTGGTACCAGCGCCGTTCCCTGCCAGCACTGGATGCTCTCTTCGAGCAACAGACGTTCATGAGGGATCCCGAGGCACGCAAGAAGGTCGTCTGGGAGATGGACACCCTCGCCATGAATGATGCGGCCTACCTGATCCTGATGTGGCCTGAGTTTTACCACGTGCGCTGGAATTTTGTGAAGGGGTGGACCCAAACGTCGAATCTGTGGAGCACGAACGTGCGGATGGACACCGTCTGGTTGGATCTCCCAGAGTTGCCTCACTCCCGATAGTGGGAGAGTTGGGTATATGCCAACGCGCGTATTGTCTCTGTAACCCTATAACTTCGACGTAACCGATCACGGGGGCACAAGAGATCGACGCCCACTTGCTGCCCCGCTGCGCGGACCAGGGCGCGGCTCCGTGCCGCGCCCGCACCACGCCACACCGTGTGGCGCGACGTGGTGAGCCAGATCAGAGGCAGGTGCAGGACAAAGACGGTGTGGGCATCATGACGATAGTCACGCATGCCCCACCGTCTACCCAAAAGCTGCGCAAGCAGCCGCCTAAAGGCGTGGACTTTGCCCCTCCCAATTGGGGACAGTAAGGCGTAATTTCTTAGCGCCAAAAATTGCACGATTACCGCCGGGGAGCGAACCATGAAACGTGGCTATAACTCTTTTAAAAAAAGTATATTGTAGCTACTTTGGACTTCAGGGCACGAATGTTAGTATAAGGCCTGCTTGTGGAAAAAAATGGTTGGGAGACTGAACTTGCCAGCGATTCATGGAAATCAGTATTGCGATTGCATGTAATCAATCCCAGGGCGTAGAGCATCACGCCAAGCGTCTTTGATTGCCTCTGCAACTCTGCTATCCGTTTTACATTGAGGATCAAAGGGTTCCGGGATCCGTGGGGGGAATCCACACACTGTGTGGATCAAGCCCTGCACGAATGCTTCATAGAAGTCGTGTGTAATTTTAGCGTGATGTCGGTTGTGGAGTATTGCGAGCGAATATAGCGGGTTCGGCTCTACCAACTCGACGTTCTCGGCGAACTCAAATAATAGCTCAATAGCGCTCTTGAGCATCAGGTGCTGACGTTGCCATTTATCTACCCCAAAATGTTGGAATTTCTCCCTAACCCTCTCGTCAATGTGCTGTAATTCTTCATAGAAAGTTGCGAAAAATTGAGTGTCAAGGTCTGTTGTTTCCGTACATCTATGATAGCTATCTCTAGCCCTAACGAGGCTCAGGTCAACTTGGCGAATCGCCCTCAGTGCTTCACTCAACGTCTTATAGCGTTTTTGCGGTTCGCGTGAGGTCATCTTTAGGAGAATTTGTTCGATACGTTTGGAGAACTGTGGTTGTTCGCTCGTGATTGGCGGCGGTGCTGTGAAAGCCTCACTACGTTTCTCCTTAAGTTCTTCAAGACGAGGTAAAGGGTGTTGTATCTTACCCGTAATGAGTTCGCGAGCCATAATGCCGAGTAGATACTGAGCAGAACACTCAAGGGACACGGGCTCGTTTTGTGGCTCTAATTGCTCCGGTAATACATATGCCAACTCCTCGAATCGGGCATTCTCTTCCATGTTTGAGATTTTGTCGTACCAAGCTTGCAACGAGCCTATGTTATTGTGGTTGCCAGGCCGGTCTAAGGGTGAGAGGAAAGGCTGATGATCCCTTGTCAAAAGAATACTCGACGGTTTGATATCAATATTAGTAATCTGCTTACCATTACTATAGGCTCGAACGAGCGCATCTCCAATACTCAAGATTATATTACGGATTTCGGCATATGAAAGCTCTTGATAACCATAATCAATCTGCTTTCGGAGGGTTTCTCGATTGGGCGTTCCATCAATGAACTGCATCACATAATAGTGTTGTTGCTCCAAAGAAGCCTCATAGATGGTAATAAAGTGGGCTTCATCCGAGATCTCCACTGCTTTCCTGACCCTCTCATCGAAATCGCCCACGTTCCAAATATCGTCAAACATTTTAATGGCAACGTCGCGCCTCAATACGGTATCGTAGGCTTTGTAAACCACCGCTGAATTCCGCCAACTTAGAAACTTTCCGATGGTATATCGTGGTTTCACCATGTCCTGGAGCCGCTCCTTGACAGACTTGATACTGGCCTGACTTCCTGCGCCCCTGAGTGCCTCATGAAGACGGCGAATAAATTGCTCGGTATCCTCCTCCATGTGAGCTTCACGCAGTTCGACTCCTTGCCGTTTAAATAAACCGGCCACGTGCGCCGGCGGTTTGGCCCCTTTGATAAGAACTGGCACTACCGGCTGTTCATTCAGCAAGGAGGATAATATTTCCAAGCGAACCCAATCATCTTCGTCACTTGTATGAAGTTTATCCGGCTGCTGGGATGTCGTCTTCTCCCATTCTGGGCCGATAATCGCCAAAACTATTCGTGCTGACTTAATTGCGGCATGCAGCGCATCAGTCCACGAAGCACCGATAGGAATTGAACATTTATCCAGGAATACCTTGTTGTAACCGAACTCTATCTCTAATTGGGCAAAGAGAGTCTGGGCTTGCTGTTGACTGTCAGCATGCCGGTAGCTGATGAATATATCGTAATCCATCAAATGGCCTCCCTTAGCTCGGAGCGGGTTTCAGGAGTAAGTGCCAGAAAATTTGCCATGGAACTCTTCTCACAACGGGACGATGTCAAGCGACAAAGTGTGGAAATACTGGCACAGGTCGTACTAACTACTAACGATGCAACGCGTTATTGCTCATGTTGAGCAAAAAGGCCTTCGTAAATGATCGGCTTTTGCGCGAGAACAGGGCCTTGATTTTATAGCCTGAAATGGAGCGGATTGCCGACACCCTTTTTGATCACCTGGTGACGGAAGATCAGTAAAGACAAGGGCTGAAGAGCTCATGGTAGATTATCTGCCCAAAACGCCTGGGGCTCCGAGATACTCGTATATCAATAAAAAAACGCACAGGGACTTCTCCCTTGAGCAAGAAAATTGCCCGCGTGCGCTTTTGTCAGCTTATGACTCTGCAGTTCGGCTTGGTGCGGATCGGCTCAGCAGTGTGCTGGAGTCTCGGACCGTTCGTGTGAGCGATCTGCATCCTAGACCAAACATGGTCTTGTGTCAACAGGAAATTTGCAACCTCCATATGAGGCTCAAACTAGCATAGCATACAGAAATATAAGGTATGAAAAACATCCTAGGGAAATGAGGAAGTTACATTACATCGCAGGCATCTCCCACTCATTTCTCGCACAATAGCGTACACGCAGCACACACACGGCTATACTCCTGACCACCTTTCTCCGTGTATCGTTTAAGGGTGGGATACTCTGCTGGGGAACAAAGCGCTATAGCTGGCTCATAGAATGGCTGTGGTATTCAGGAACTCTGCCGGCTGGTCGCCAGCGTCTGCTTCGTATATGAGAGTTGGGATTCCGACATCGATGTGAGATGGTTGGGGTAAACGCTGAAAAATGCGGAGAGGATCAGTAGGCTTGGCTTGTAACCGAGCAGGATTGAGCTTGTTGAAGTTGACCACGTTTATCGCTCAAGAACCAGCTCCGTATTCCCGTACCGGAGCTTACGCGAGAAACGCCCTTTCACCCGCACGACCGGATTCACCGGCACCTGAGTCGAGCGGCCTTCGTGATAGGCCTGCTCGGCTTCGGTCGGTTCCCACTGCACACCGAGCTTGGTGAGCGCCTGGCGCGCAGCGCCGATGAAGCCATCCGAGCTGTAGAGGATAGGCTTACCAGAGAGCTGTGAGACGACAGCACGGCCATAGACACCGTAGCCGAGGCGCACCAGATGCCCTTCCCGCACGAGACTACGCAGCACCTGGTCCCCGCCGCCGAGATCGGCGAACTCACGCGGCAAGAACACGTCGTCCCGTCTTTTGCGGGCGATCCTGGCCTCTATTTTTGCGCGTAATGTCTTCCGCTGCCGTCTCATCCTATCCCGTTACAAAAAACCGACACTTATCATAGACACAACCCGACATATGGCAAGAAAAATTCAGGACAAACGAGACAACTGGCCGACACCCACATATCCCGCCTTAAGCAGATACCTGAAAGACACTAACATCTGCACTCGGTGTGCGTTGGGCCTGCTCTTCGTTCAGCGTGCCGGTGCAACTCTCTTGAGGAATGCGATGACGGATTCTGCGAAGATGTCATTCCGATCACCGGCGACCATATGGGCCGCGTTTGCCACGTTGACATACTCGGCGTGCGGGCACTGTTTGAGGAAACTCTGCGCTCCTGCCTCACTTAACACGTCGGAGAGGCCACCCCGAACCAAGAGCGTTGGCACGTGGAGATGGTTCGCACACGCGTGCAACCGCTCACGGTAGGCCTGCCGATCGCCCCAGGAGCGGCGCCGAGCAGGATCCCAGTGCCAGTGATACTTGCCATCGGCGCCGAGGCGCACATTCTTGGCGAGGCCATCGAGCAGCCGCGGTCGGGGTCGATGCGGCTGGTAATTGGCGATGGCATCAGCCACTTCTTGCAAGGTGTCGAAGCCCTCTGGCTTTTGATTCATAAATGCCTGGATACGGCGTGCACCCTCAGCCTCCATCTGCGGCGCCATGTCAACCAGCACCAGCGCCGCTGCCTCCAAGTGGGATTC
>Ga0209382_10006711_pt1 | contig 14768 bp, 6 predicted proteins | sample SoiMetdeltSBSDD5_FD_187599 | JGI IMG/M metagenome (GOLD analysis project Ga0209382, IMG submission 187599) | Bulk soil microbial communities from a Populus tree surrounding site in Tennessee, USA - Soil MetaG P. deltoides SBSDD5 (SPAdes) (version 2) | ecosystem: Environmental > Terrestrial >... | reverse complement strand
GACGGCGGCGAGCCTCGCGTCGTGGATCTTCCCGCGCACCCGTTCTTTATCGGGGTCCTGTTCGTACCGCAGCCTTCGCCCGATCCCGACACCCCGCATCCCCTCGTCGCCGCTTTCATTGAGGCGGGGAGGCTCGCGCTACGTTAGCAGCAAGCTGCCAGCGACTCGCTGGCGCCAGCGCCGAAGCTCCGTGCGAGGGAGAGCTCCGAGCGCGAGGGTTCAAGGGTCAGAGTGACTGTAGGCTGACGTTGAGGATCGATCGGGCCAGGTCAGGGTCAGCCCCCATTCAAGCTCATTCACCCGCGGAGCAATGGAGTCTGACCCCATTCATCTCCGGCCGTTTCCGGTATTTCCGTTCCCATCGTCGTTCCCACCCGGCCGTCAGTAGATGCGTATGCCTAACGCAGCGCCGAGCGAGCAGCCCGCGGCTCAGCTCCGGGGTACTCACGACGAAGTGCCGCCGGCGTGACACCGAGAAATGCCTTCAGCACGCGCGTCATGTGGCTCTGGTCGAAGAAGCCCGCCTGCATCGCGACTTCCGTCAGCGGCACTGATGTCCGCGTGAGGAGCTCGCACGCGCGACGAACGCGGAGGCGCCGCACGTAGTCGCCCACCGTGCACCCGAGGTGGTCACGGAACGCCCGGGCGACGTGCACGCGATGCACGCCCGCCATGCTCGCGAGTGTGCTGAGCTCCGGAACGACGGCGAGATCACTTGCCAGGGAGTCCTGCAGCTGGCCCAGCCACGGCGGCGAGTGCCGCTCCGCGCGGCGCCGCTCCCATCGCGCGCTCTGGGCGAGCACTTCGAGGGCAATGCTCTCGATCACCAACCCTGACACCGGCCTCGGCGAGTCCGTTCGCATCTCCGCATAGACGCGCTCGGCGAGCTCGATGATCCGCTCGTCGCGAAAGATGGTCGGCTCGCTGGGGGATGGAACGCGGTCGTGCGGGGTGAGCGTGGGCAGCGGCTCGATGACCAGGCACCGTCCTCCCACACTGCCGTAGCAGCACGCGTGTGCGTCACCGACTGGTGACACGCGGACGTTCGGCGCCACGCGCCAGATGCTCGAGCGCGCTCGGCGCTCCTCGAACGCGCCGCGGGAGAGGAAGCAGATGTGCGCGGTGTCCCGATGTTCCGCCGGCGTGCGTACGTCCTCCGGCCAGTCGTGCTCGACGAGCCGGATCCGACCCTTCGTGAGGTCTGCGGTTCTGCGAAGAGCTGCTTCCTCAGGGGTAGCCGCGCGCATCGGGATCACTCACGCGCCAGGGGCGCTGCCGTGGTGATCTCAAGAAAGGGATGGGGCAGGATCAGGCCAACGCGCGGGTGACGAACGGTGAAAAGCGAGGACCTGTCGCGCCATCCAGCGACGGTTCGTCCCGCCGACCACTCCTATCGCGATCCGCCAGTGCCTGACGTGCTCCGGCCGAGCTCCGCGAGCACAATGCGACGCCGGTCGCGAGCGACGAGCACTTTCGAGCCGTCATAGAGCGTCAACGAGAGCCGCCCTCCCACGAGCGTGTTCACCGCCCGGACCCGGTCGACGTTCACGAGCCGGCCGCGGTGAACGCGCACGAAGCGCTCGGTTCCGAAATGGCTCGCGAGGCGCGTAATGGGCACTCGCGTCTTCAGCACCGCGCCGCCCTCGAGGTGAATTCGCACATAGTTGCGTGCTGCCTCGACGAACGTGACTTCCGCTATCCGGACGGCGACCCGCTTGAGGCCTGTCTTCACGAGCACCATGCCGGGTGTGCTCACGGCGGGTACCTCCGTCAACGGCGCTCGAACGGGCTGGGTTCTCGGGTCGGGTCCGGGCTGGCTGGGCGGCATGCCGGCGCCGCCGAGCCGTCGACCAGAAACGTCCATCGACGTGGTATGTGCCGATGTGGTGCGGACGACAACGCGGATGTTCATGAGATCGCGGCGGAACGTCATGGTCACCTGGCGACCGACAGGGGGCTCCCAGCGGGATCTGGGACCAAAGGATGCAACCGGGACCAGCGGTCGTCTTGTACCAGCGTAGCACGCAAGGAACGCTCGTGAGGTAGCGCGCGCTTTCGTCAGGCCGACGTGGGTGGGCGCACCTCGCTGCCTTCGCGGGCTGCGCCGAGCTCTCGCTTGAAGAGGTGCAGCACGCAACGAACGCCGCCGTTTTCGCGGATCTCGCGCGGGCGCAGGCCGGTGTAGCGCATCAGCATGTTGCGGAGGGCCGTGCCGGAGGGAAAGTCGAGCCGCAGCGCGGCCTGTTCGAGCGTGTAGATCGGCTCGTCGAGGAGGCGGGCGGCCGCGATGACCCGGCACCAGCCGGCGACACGACGCGGCTGTGGAAGTCCCGACCGCTCCAGGCGCCGCACGAGCGTGCGACGGGCGAGGCCGAGGGCCTCCGCGGCGGCGCCGACGGAGATGCGCTTGTGCGCCCGCGTTAGGCAGTAGGCGACGAACGGCCACGCCTCGCGCTCGACGAGGTGCGCGAGCTCCTCGCGGACGGCGCTTGTGGCGCACGCCGTCGTCGCGCTCGCGAGCGCGGATCCGAGCGCGAACCCGACATCATCGAAGCCGGCGCGGACGAGATCGTGGACGCCGGCGCGCGCCATCGCGAGAATGTCGCCGGACGTGGTGACGTCGTCCGCGATGTAGGCGATGACCGGCGTGGACGGCATCCCGGCCCGCAGCGTCGTGACGACCTCGCTCACATCGGCGCCCGCGCGATCGCGCGGTTCGACGATGACGGCGCTGGCGCATGCGGACGCCGCGAGTGGAATGAGCTCCGACCGGAGATCGCAGAACCGCACGTCCGCGCGGGCAGCGAGCGCACCCCGCACGCGAGCCCGCGAGCGCGGTGCCAGCACGAGAGCGACGACGACGAGTGGTCCGGTCAAGGGCTTGCCCTGAGTGCTCATGCAGGCTTCCGTCGCCCCGTGGTGGGTCAAGAGCCCGGAGTTCGATGGGCCCGGCTACGGTGACCCAACATCCAACGATAGCTACGGTCGGGTCCGGTTCCTGTGAGGGCGCGCACGGAATGCGTGTGCGATTGGATCGTGTTGCGTCGCGGGATGGGCGATCCAAGTGGTGAGTGGCCAGTCATCAGTCAGCCAGTAGTGAGTGGAACGACTCGTTACCGGCTAGCTCATTACTGGCTACCGATGACTTGCATCCCTCCTCCCGATACAAGGCTTTCGAGGCGCGAGCCAGCCAGCCCGTCAGACACACCTACCGACTGGCCTTCCCGCCTCCCGTGGCCAGTCGCTACCTATAGATGAAAGCTTCACATGGAATGTGCTTCGTTGGATTGAACGCCTGTCATCGCTCTTGGCCGCGTCAGGCGCCTGACCAACTCCAGTCCGGTACTGCCTCATGTCACCCATCACGTTCGATCGAGCAACCGCCGCGCTTGCGTTGACTCTCGCGCTCCCGCCGGCACTCGGTGCCCAGGCGACGCCATCCGCCCCGGCCAATCCGGGTCGGCTGACCGTCGAGCGGATCTTTGCATCGCCCGAGTTCGCCGCGCGCGGTGCCGGTCAGCTCCGCTGGCTCGACGATTCCACGTACACGGCGCTTCAGACCAACGCGCAGCAACAAGGCGCCGCCGAGCTCGTGCGCATCAATGCGCGGACCGGTGCGCGTGACGTGCTCGTACCGTCGGCGTTGCTCACGCCGAATGGAACGTCGGCGCCACTTTCGGTCGAGAACTACATCTGGTCGCCGGACAAGCGGCGGATGCTCGTGTTCACGAACTCGGAGCGCGTGTGGCGCGAGAACACCCGCGGCGATTACTGGGTGCTCGATCTCACGTCGAAGAACCTGAGGCGACTCGGCGGCGACGCGCCCGCCTCCACGCTCATGTTCGCGAAGTTCTCGCCGGACGGGCGCCGAGTCGCGTACGTGCGCCAGAACGACCTCTACGCCGAGGATGTCGAGAACGGCGCCATCACGCGCCTGACGAGGGACGGCTCGCGCACGATCATCAACGGCACCTTCGACTGGGTGTACGAGGAGGAGCTTGCGCTGCGCGATGGTTTTCGCTGGAGCCCGGACGGGCGCTCGATCGCCTACTGGCAGCTCGACGCAAGCGGTGTGCGCGACTTCGCGCTCATCAACTACACGGACTCGCTCTACTCGTTCGAGTTGCCTGTACAGTATCCCAAGGCCGGGACGACGAACTCCGCGGGGCGCATTGGTGTCGTGCCGGCCACGGGTGGCGAGACCAGGTGGATGCAGATCGATGGCGATGCCCGCAATCAGTATCTCGCGCGCATGGACTGGGCAGGACTCAACAACTCCAACGAGCTCCTGATCCAGCGGATGAACCGGCTGCAGAATCAGATCGATGTACTGCTTGCCGACGCGCGTACGGGCACGGTGAAGACGCTCCTCGTGGAGCGGGATTCGGCGTGGGTGGACGTCGTGAACGACGTGCGGTGGCTCGATCGGGATAGCCGGTTCACCTGGATGAGCGAGCGCAACGGGTGGCGCCGGATGTACGGCGTGTCCCGCGACGGTGCGACCGTTCGTGCGCTCAGTGCGGACTCGATGGACGTGACGCATCCGGCCTTCATCTTCGGCGCGCAGGCCGTGCTCGGCACCGATGCGACGGGTGAGTACGTCTACCACTATGCGTCGCCCCGAAACCCCACCCAGCTGTATCTCTACCGGACGTCGCTGCGGCGGCCCGGTGTCACGACGCGCGTCACGCCTAACGACCAGTCCGGGACGCACTCGTACAACATCTCGCCGAACGGTCGATACGCGGTCCACAGCTGGTCATCATTTGCGTCGCCGCCCACGATCGAGATCGTCTCCTTGCCCGATCATCGGCGTGTCCGCGTTCTGCAGGAGAACACCGAGCTGCGTGCTCGCGTGAACGCGCTCGAGAAGGGGCCACGCGAGTTCTTCCGGGTCGACATCGGGAGTGGCGTGCAGCTCGACGGCTGGATGCTCAAGCCGCCCGGCTTCGATCCGTCGCGCAAGTATCCCGTCCTGTTCCACGTCTACGGTGAGCCCGCGTCGCAGACCGTCACCGACTCCTGGGGCGGCGCGAACTACCTGTGGCACCTCATGCTCTCGCAGATGGGCTATGTCGTGGTGAGCCTCGACAACCGCGGCACGCCCGCGCCGCGCGGCCGCGCGTGGCGGAAGTCGATCTACAACAAGCTGGGAGAGCTGAATAGCGCCGATCAGGCCGCGGCCGCGCGCGAGATCGCGAAGTGGCCGTTCGTCGACGCGACCCGGTTCGGCATCTGGGGCTGGAGTGGTGGCGGTGCGACGACGCTCAACTCGATGTTCCGCACGCCCGACGTGTTCAGGATGGGCATGGCCGTGTCGCCGGTGACCGACCTGCGCTACTACGACACGATCTACCAGGAGCGGTACATGGGGCTCCCGCAGCAGAACCCCGAGGGGTACCGCAACGGCTCACCGATCACGTTCGCCGATCGGCTGCGTGGTGATCTTCTGCTCGTGCATGGCAGCGGCGACGACAACGTGCACTACCAGAATACCGAGGCGCTCGTGAATGCGCTGGTGAAAGCGAACAAGCCGTTCACCATGATGTCGTATCCGAACCGCACGCACTGCATCTGTGAGGGGCAGGGAACTTCCCTTCATCTTTACTCGCTCTTGACCCGTTATTTGCGCGAGCATCTACCGGCTGGGGAGGCTGGTCGGGTAAGTCAGTAAGGGCGCTATTTGCTGTGAGCTGGTACTGAATGCTGCAGGATGAACGACCTCGGGAAGCCTCCACGCGAGAGGGACGTCCCGGGGCAGTTACCCTGCAGCAACCAGCCTGCCCTGAGCGAAGTCGAAGGGTTCCAGCCCACAGCAAACAGCGCTGGTTGCCTTTGCTCACTGCAAGACGCGCTGGCCTAGTAGTCTCGTCAGTGGTTGGTCAGGGCGCGCCCGGTCCGTTGACGCCACCCGGATCGGGGGCGAAGATCCGAGATGGAACGGAATCCCCCCCGCGAGCTGCGCCTCGAACCCGGTGGCCCGCTCCGCCGAGCAGGCCGCACCGCTCGCATCGTCATCGGCGTCGTACTCCTCTTCGTCTTCGCGGTCCCGCCAGGCATTCGCTTCGGCACCAACTGGCTCTGGTACCGTGAGATCGGCTTCCAGTCCGTTCTCCTCACCGAGCTCACGACGAAGTTCCTGCTCTTCACGCTCGTCGCGACGCTCGCATTCGCCGTTCTCTGGCTGAACCTGCGTCGCGCGCGGCGAAGCGTCGAGCTGTCCGCCGTCCTCCTGCCGGATATTCCGCCCGCCGCGATGGAGGTCATCAATCGGTTGGGGCGACTCGTGACGCCGATTTCGGTCGTCGTTGCCGCGATGTTCGGCATTTCCGCCGCGGCCGGGTGGCTGAACGTCCTGCAGTTCATTCATCGCATGCCGTTCGGCATTGCGGACCCCGTGCTGGGTCGGGACGTCGGCTTCTATGTCTTCGTCCTCCCGGCTGTCGGGCTCGCACTGTCTATCCTCATCAGCATCGTTGTCTTCTCGGCGCTCTTTTCAGGATTCCTCTACTTCCTGGGCGGCGAAATCGGGATCCGGCAGACTGGGTTCCGCGTGACGCAGACCGCCGGCGCGCATCTGGGTACGCTGCTCGCCGTCTATCTCGCGCTCACGATCGTGAACACACTGCTCGTCGACATTCCATCGCTCCTTACGTCGGATGGCGGGCGATTCGTGGGGGCGAGCTACACCGACCTCCACGCGCAACGCCCCGGCCTGTACATCTCGGCGTTGACGGCGCTCTTCGGGATCGTGGCGGTCGTGGTGGGAATCGTCCGCCGTCGCGTGCTGCCATACGCGGCGATGGCCGTCGCCGCCTACGTTGGCGTGGGGATCCTCGGGCGCGTCCTGTTTCCTGCCGCCATCCAACGACTCGTCGTCGCCCCGACGGAGCTGACGCGCGAACGGCCGTACATCGTGCATCACGTCGCGGCAACGCGCCGAGCCTGGGGCCTCGACAGCGTGCAGACGCGAGACTTGGACGGCGCGGCCACGCTCACGCTCCAGAACATCCGCGCGAACGCGCCAACGATCGAAAACGTTAGGCTCTGGGATCGGGAGCCCCTGCTGCAGACCTTCGGGCAACTCCAGGAGATTCGCACGTACTACGACTTCGTATCGGTGGACGACGACCGGTACTGGATCGATGGGCGCTACCGGCAGGTGCTGCTCTCGCCGCGCGAGCTGAACGTCGCGTCGCTGCCGACTCGGTCGTTCATCAACGATCATTTGACCTTCACGCACGGCATGGGCGTCACGCTCGCCCCGGTGAACCAGGTGCAGGGTGAAGGGCTGCCGGTGCTGTTCATCAAGGACCTGCCGCCCGCGTCGAGCGTGTCGCTTCGGAACACGCGTCCGCAGATCTATTACGGTGAGCTGACGAACGAGTACGCGGTCGTCGGTACGCGCCAGCGCGAGTTCGACTACCCGTCAGGCGAGGCGAACATCTTCGCCGAGTACAAAGGCTCGGGCGGTGTGCCGATCTCGTCGTTCGGACGCCGCGCGCTGCTCGCGTGGCGATTCCAGTCGCTCAAGCTGCTCCTCTCGGGCGACATCATGCCGACGAGTCGGATCCTCTATCATCGCAATGTGCTGGAGCGAACGCAGAAGGCGCTGCCGTTCGTTCGGATCGACGACGACCCGTATCTCGTCCTCACCGACTCCGGCTCGCTGCAGTGGATCGTCGACGCGTACACGACGAGCGCGCGGTACCCGTACTCGCAGCGGCTGACCGACGGAACGTCGTACATGCGAAACAGCGTCAAGGTGGTGGTCGACGCGTATCACGGCACCGTGAAAGCCTACATCGCGGATCCGTCGGACCCGATCATCCGAGCGTACTCCGACGCGTTCCGCGGCATCTTCTCGCCACTCGACTCGATGCCGGCCGACCTGCGACGGCACGTGCGGTATCCCGAGGATCTGTACCGCGCGCAGACGGCACTCTACACGATCTACCATCTCACCGAGCCGGAGGCGTTCTACCATCGGGAAGACCAGTGGCAGATCCCGGTGCTGGACCAGCGTGAGCGGAGTGCGCCGTTCATGCGCCGCATCGTGATGCGGCTTCCCGGCGCGGACCGCGCGGAATTCATCTTCATGACGCCGTTCACCCCGCGGCAGAAGGACAACCTCGCGGCGTGGATGGTGGCGCGCAGCGACGGCGAACACTACGGCAAGCTGCTCGTCTATCGCTTCCCAAAGCAAAGCCTCGTGTTCGGACCGAGGCAGATCGTGAATCGCATCAATCAGGATACGGAGATCGCGCGGCAGATCACGCTCTGGGACCAACGCGGCTCGGAAGTGATTCGGGGTGAGCTGCTGGTGATCCCGATCGAGGAAGCGCTGCTCTATGTGCAGCCGCTCTACCTGCGGGCGGAGGGCGGACAGATTCCCGAGCTCAAGCGCGTGATTGTCGCGTACCAGAATCGGGTCGTGATGGAGGAGACGCTCGACGCGGCTCTTGCGCGTCTGTTCGGCGGCGAGTCTCCTGGGACGACACCGACGGAGCCGCGCGCGCCGACCGATACGACGGAGTTCGTGCCTGCGGCGACTGGCGCGGTGGCGTCCGCGGCGACGGCCGAGCTGCTGCGGCAACTGCGCGACCACTTCGACCGGGCGACCGCGGCTCAACGGGCCGGGAACTGGGCCGAGTATGGCGTCCAGATGCAGCGGCTGGGTGAGCTCCTGCGCCGCCAACCCCCGTCGTCGTCGCCACGTTAGGCGCGGACGCTCCGTACCCACGGCTGCGGCGGGGTAATTCTCCGTGGAGGGGTCGGAACAACGATGACGCGGAACCAGCCGAAAGGGCTGGTTCCTTCCGGGTTTTTCCGCGTCCATCGTTGTTCCGACGGGGCCGAACTCGGAGTTGTTGAGCGCGTGAATCTGGACGCCCAGCGAGGGGATGAGCTAACGTATCGCCATCCCCCACTCGCGAGCTCCTCATCGACGCCGCCACCAGCGCGCCGCCCACGCTCGACGCGAAGACGACCGTCGCGCCACCGCCCCTGTCACCAGAGGACCGCCCGCCCGTCCTGCTGATCGCGACGGCGAATGAGGACGTCGGCGCGCGGCATCTCCGGAGTCTCGCGTTGGAGTTGCAGGACATCGTGGCGGCGCTCGAACCCGCACGCGCGGCGCGGATCTGCGACGTCGTCACGCTCCCCGATGCGACGCCGGAGCAGGTGATGGGCGTCTTTCAGACGGACGCGTATCGCGACCGCGTTGCCGTCCTGCACTTCGCGGGACATGCCGGCCCGGAGGGGTTGCTGTTCGAAACGGGCGCCGGCGACACGGCCGTGGCTGACGCCGGCGGGCTGGCGGCGTTCCTCGGGTGCCAGCGCGGCCTGCAGCTCGTGGTGCTCAACGCATGCGCGACGCAGGCCCACGTCGACGCGCTGCGAGACGCGGGCGTGGGCGCCGTGATCGCGACGTCACGCACCGTCGAGGATCGGGTCGCGCACCAGTTCGCTGTGCTCCTCTACCAGGGGCTTGGCAGCGGCGCCGGCATCAAGCGCGCATACGACGAGGCGACGGCCGGCGTACGCTTCAAGCACGGCGCGGTGGCCCGTGGCACGACGGCGGACTCGATGCACGCGTCGGCGGTTGCAGTTTCTCAACCGACCACTCCGACGCCACCGCCGGCGACGCCCAACGGGAGTGAAGGAGGGCCGTCCACGCGTGACATCAAGCGGAAGCAACCGGCCGGCGGCCTCACCACGGACGACGGCCGGTGGCCGTGGGAGCTCTACTTCCGCGCCGGTGCCGAAGAGACGGTGGCGCCATGGGCGCTCCCGGAGGCTGCGGGGAACCCGCTCTTCGGCCTTCCGAGAGTCGAGGAGGGCGGCGCGCCACTCACCGAGCCGTTCCGGCATCTGCGGCCGTTCACGCGCGCGCATGCGGAGCTCTTCTTCGGCCGCGGGAAGGACATTCGCGAGCTCTACGACAAGGTTACGAGCGCCGCGTCCGAGCCCGTCGTCCTGCTCTACGGCGCGACCGGCGTTGGGAAATCGTCGCTGCTCGACGCGGGGCTCCTGCCGCGCCTAACGAGCACGCACGAGGTGCGATACGCCCCGCGCGACCGGTCCCTCGGCCTCCTCGGTACGCTGGCGCGTGAGCTCGGCGTCGACGCCGTCGGGGCTGGCGAGGTGGCCGCCGTCGCCGACGCATGGCGAGTGCTCGAAGCGCGGTGCGGGCGTCCGCTGTTCGTCGTGATCGACCAGGTCGAGGAAGCGTACACGGGCGAGGATGCAGGTCGAGTCCCGCCCGGCGCCGGCACGCGGGAGCTCGACGCGTTCGCGGCCGCCATTGCGCGTCTGTTCGCGAACCCGGCCGACCGCCCACGTGGGCGACTCGTGTTGGGCTTTCGGAAGGAGTGGCTGTCGGAAGTAAAGGCGGCTCTCGAGTCACACCGCGTCGCGCGCACGGAACATCGCCTGGACCAACTCACGCGTGCTGGGGTGCTCGAAGCCATCAGCGGCCCGACGCGCCTGCCCGCGCGGCGTATGCCGACGCGGCTCGAGCTCGAGCCAGGGCTTGACGTGCTCATCGCGGATGACCTCCTCGCGAAGCGCGCGTCACACGTCGCGCCGCTGCTTCAGATTTTGCTCGCAACGATGTGGACCGAAGCTCCGAGGCGCGGCGACATCGTGCGCTTCGATGCCGCGCTGTACGAGTCGGTGCAGGCGAAGGCGAAGCAGCTCGACAAGTTTCTCGACGAGCAGCTCGATGCGCTCCGCGCCTGGCATCCGGACGCGGTCGATTCGGGGCTCGTACTCGATTTCCTTCGCTTCTACACGACACCCAAGGGCACGTCCGACGAGCATACGGTCGAGGAGGAGGCGACGCGCTACCCACACGCGGGCGAACCGTCGCCGGGCCTGCGCGCGATGTGTGCGCGGCTCTTCCTGCTCGTCGAGCGGATCGACGAATCAGGCGTTCCGGTCCCCGCGCGCCCGGCACGGCTCGCGCACGACACGATCGCCCCCATCGTGAGGGACCGCTTCGATCGCTCCGATCTGCCCGGTCCACGCGCCAAACGCGTCCTGGACGGCCGCTCGGCCGAGTGGAAGGACGGCAAGACCGGTGTCCCGCTCGACGCGCAAGATCTCGCCGTGGTGGAAGCAGGCCAGAGCGGGATGCGCGTCTGGAACGACGAGGAGAAGTCGCTCATCGCCGCGAGCCGCGTGGCACGCGACAAAGCGCGGCGCCGGCGCGCGTGGGTGATCCGCGGCGCGATCGCCGCCGTCGTGCTCATCGCCGCGTTCGGCGTCGGGAGCTGGGTGCTCTTCCGCCAGTCGGAGGCACGGCTGGCCGAGAGTCAATCGCGTGAGCTCGGAGTCAGGTCGTTAGGCATGCCCGCCGAGCGTCGCGATGTCGCGTTGCTGTACGCCGCCTCCGCCTACGAGCGGGCACCGACCTTCGAGGCACGGCGCGCGTTGTTCGCGCACCTCGCTGGTAACCCGCAACTTTCCCGCGTGCTCTGGTTCGGTGCGGCCGAGGTGCGGTTCGGCGCGGATGGCCGGACCTTGACCGTGAACGGAACCGACTCGCTCTGGGCAACGAATGTGACCGTCGTTGACATCGAACGCGGTACGGTAACGCGCGCGATGCGGATCGCGCTGGATTCGGTGAACTCGGGGTGGGTGCGGCTCACCATGGGCGGGGGCACGTACAGTGGCCGTCTCGAGGGCCGGGGCGGCCGCCACGTATCCGTGGGCGTCTGGAGCGTCGACGACGGGCGGAGACTCGGTGTTGTTCCGGTCGATACCACCGGCGGCGGATCGGTGGATTGGCTTGTCGGCCCGACCAGCACGTCGGGAACTCCGGTCGCCGTGGCCGGCCCGGTAGTGACACTCTGGAACGCGGAAAGTGGCCGCCTGCTTCACCGACTCGGCGCGCGCCCCGGGCAGACACCGCGGGCGTTCAGCGCCGACGGGTCCGTGCTGATCACGTCATCGGATGCCGGGCAGGTCATCGCGTGGGATGTTGCCGGCGGGAAGCAATTGTTCGTCGGCCGGATACAACCCGATCGGGTGCCGAACGTCGCCATCGCGCACGACAACTCGGTGTTCGTGACCACGGCGGATGACACGTTGACAATCTGGCCGCTGCGCAGCGAACAGCCGCCCGTGCGCGTCGCTCAGAGTGATCCGGGTCTTGTCGCATTCGCGCCACACGACTCGCTCCTCGCGTTCACTGGCCGCGACGGTGTGATCAACATCATGCGTCCGCCATTCACCGATGTGTCGCTAACGCTTCAAGCGGACGACGACATCCAGGACGTGCTCGAGTTTTCGCCCACGGGGGCGCGACTCCTCACGGCCGGCACGAGCGGACTCGTACACGTCTGGGACTTCGGCCGGCCCGGCTTCGTCGAGCGCTCGACGATACCGGCCGACGATCGAGCTCGGCTCGTCGCTCTTTCAGACGACGGACGCCGCGTCGTGACCGAGTCGCGCGACTCATTCACCGTTTGGCGCACGGACTCGGCTATGGTTGTCGCTCGCGTGCCGATCATGCGAACCCCTGGCGATACGATTTCCCGACGCCGCATCACTCGTTTCAGCACGACCACGGGCAGCATGGCGGTTGACCCGACCGCGACAAGTCGAGCTGGATCGGGGCCCCCGATCGTGCGACGGATGGAAGGCGTTACGCTCGCGGCCTCTGGCAAGATGCTCATCGCCTGGCCTGGAACACCTGATGACAGGTCTCGCCACATGGTCTACGACCTCAGCGCGAGTGCCATGCCGAAGGTCGTCGCATTGCCCGTAGACCCCGCCACGCCGCCGATCGACCCCTCGGGCGCGCGTGTCGCGTACGGTCTCGTCGGGACTCACGCCGTCGTTGTCGCGAGATTTCCAGCGCTCGATCAGGTCGATACGCTCGATGCGGGCGGCGATGGCATTCCGCCCGACAGTACCTTGGCGCCAAAAGTCAGCTTCAGCTCGGACGGATCATTGTTATTCGCCCAGTCCCGGCCCGATGTGACTGTCGTATGGGACCTGTCGACCCGGCAGGTCCGTGACTCGCTGCGCGGCAGCACGGAGTACGCGGGGCGCATGCTGGCGAGTGCGAACGGAGAGGTGATCGCCGCCGTCAATACGGGCGAAGTCGTGCTCTGGAACCGCGGCGTTTCGACGCCACGCCGGCTGCGCGTCGGGGCTGGCATGTACGCCCCGGCGTCACTGAGCCCCGATGGCGAACTCCTCGCGATCTGGACCCGCAGCGGGCTGGCGCTCGCCGACGTGGTACGAGCGGAAGTGCTTGGCCTGGTCCCGCTTTTCGGTTCCGACATCGCGGGGATCACCTTCACCGACGGTGGTGCGCGGTTGCTCGTGGTCCACGAAGATGGGACGCTCGAGCGGATCGACACCGACCCGGCGCGGTGGGTCGAGCGGGCGTGCACGATTGCAGTGTCCGAACAGGCCTGGTCGCGGTGGGCTGAGGACGCCGCCCCGGGCAGCGAACTCGCCCGGCGGTGTATCGCGCCCGTTCCTGTGCATCCGCGTTAGGCTCCAAGTCGCTTCATGACGTTCACTTGGGCGGGGCGGCGCCCCCACGTGGTCGGACGCAGCGCCGATCCATGAGCGCTACCGCGACGGCTCGTTCGCTCGATCAGGCGCCGTTAGGGGGAGCCGCGCGCCGGCCACCCATCCTCCTCATCGCCACGGCGAACGAAGCGCAAGGCGCGCGGCATCTGCGAAGCCTCGCATCGGAGTTGGAGGACATTGTCGCCGCACTCGCGACAGCCCAACGCGAGGGGATCTGTGAGGTGGTGACGCTTCCTGAAGCGACGCCAGAACAGATCGTCACTGTCTTCCAGACCGACGCGTACCGCGACCGGGTTGCGGTCCTTCACTTCGCGGGACACGCCGGACCGCAGGGGTTGCTGCTCGAGACGCCAGATGGTGACACTGCGGTCGCCGACGCTGCCGGGCTTGCGGCGTTCCTCGGCTGCCAACGCGGGCTGCAACTCGTCGTGCTCAATGCGTGTGCGACGAATGCGCACGTCGACGCACTTCGCAACGCTGGCGTGGGGTCGGTGATCGCAACGTCGCGCACGGTGGAGGACGCCATCGCGCACGAGTTTGCAGTGCTGTTTTACCAGGGTCTGGGCAGTGGGGCGGGGATCCAACGTGCGTATGATGAAGCTGCTGGCGGCGTACGCTTCAAGCACGGCGCCATCGCGTCAGGTGTGACGGCGGATTCGATGCACGCCTCGGCGACGGCGGTGTCGCGCGACATCGGGCGACAAGGGCCCGCCCGCAGCCTCCTGAGCCTCGATGGACGATGGCCGTGGGACATCTACTTCCGCAGTGGCGCCGAAGAGACCGTCGGCCCGTGGAACCTGCCGGATGCGGCCGGGAACCCGCTGTTCGGGCTTCCTCCGTTACCAGAAACGAATGTGGTGCTCAGCGAGCCGTTCCGACACCTGCGACCGTTCGTGCGCGAGCACGCCGAGCTCTTCTTCGGGCGCGGGAAGGACATTCGCGAGCTCTATGACAAGCTCACCGGCACGACATCCGAGCCCGTGCTCCTGCTCTATGGCGCGACCGGCGTCGGCAAGTCGTCGCTCCTCGATGCGGGCCTTCTGCCGCGCCTAACGACCGAGTACGAGGTGCGTTACGTTACGCGCGACCGAGCGCTCAGGCTGCTCGGTACACTGGGACACGTCGTCGACCCAGCGACGGAAGACCTCAGCGGCGCCCGGTTGGCTGAGGCGTGGCGTCAGCAGGAGAGCCACCTGGGTCGGCCGCTGCTGATC
>Ga0209382_10006709_pt1 | contig 14769 bp, 15 predicted proteins | sample SoiMetdeltSBSDD5_FD_187599 | JGI IMG/M metagenome (GOLD analysis project Ga0209382, IMG submission 187599) | Bulk soil microbial communities from a Populus tree surrounding site in Tennessee, USA - Soil MetaG P. deltoides SBSDD5 (SPAdes) (version 2) | ecosystem: Environmental > Terrestrial >... | reverse complement strand
GGTGATCGAGGGCCCGTTGATGGACGGGATGAACGTGGTCGGCGACCTGTTCGGGTCGGGCAAGATGTTCCTGCCGCAGGTGGTGAAGTCGGCGCGCGTGATGAAGCGGGCAGTGGCGCACCTCATCCCCTACATCGAAGAGGAAAAGGAGAGGACGGGAGCGACCCAGGGCAAGGGCCGGATTGTGATGGCCACGGTCAAGGGTGACGTTCACGACATTGGCAAGAACATCGTCGGCGTGGTGCTGCAGTGTAACGGTTTCGAAGTGATCGACCTTGGCGTGATGGTGCCGTGGCAGGACATTTTGACGGCCGCCAACGACAACAAGGCCGACATGATCGGTCTCAGCGGGCTGATAACGCCGTCGCTCGACGAGATGGTGACGGTTGCGGGCGAAATGCAGCGGGCCGAGATGTGCCTGCCGCTGCTGATCGGCGGCGCAACCACCAGCAAGGTTCACACCGCGCTTCGCATCGATCCTGCCTACCAAGGTCCGGTGATCCACGTGCTCGACGCCAGCCGTGCGGTCGGCGTGGCCTCGTCACTGGTGTCGGATACGCAGCGCGCGCCGCTGATCGCGACTACTGCCGACGATTATGACAAGATCCGCATTTCGCGGGAGCGCAGCGGCCATAGCGAACTCGCAACCCTCGCAAACGCGAGGGCAAATGGCTTTGTCTTCGATGCGTCGGGCAAGGCGCCGCCGCCGCAATATCCGGGCCTGCACCATTTCGGCGAATGGCCGCTCAAAGACCTTAAGGCGTCGATCGACTGGACGCCCTTCTTCAGGGCGTGGGAGCTGGCCGGCACCTATCCCGCGATCCTTGACGATCCGATCGTCGGCGAAAGCGCCCGAAGCCTGTTCGCGGATGCCCAGGCGATGCTCGACCAGATCATCGCCGAGCGGTGGGTTACACCGAAGGGCACGGTCGGCCTGTGGCGCTGCCGCCGCGAGGGCGATGATGTGCTGATCCTGGCCGGCAACGACTGGAAGCGCGTTCCCTTCCTTCGCCAGCAGGTGAAGAAGCGGGAAGGCCGGCCGAACATGTGCCTGGCCGACTTCATCGATCCGGACGGAGAGGATTGGATCGGCGGCTTTGCGGTGGGAATTCACGGCCTGGAACCGCATCTCGAGCGGTTCAAGCAGACGGTCGACGACTATGACGACATTTTGCTCAAGGCGCTGGCCGACCGGCTGGCGGAGAGCTTTGCCGAAGTGCTGCATGCGCAAGTACGCAATCGTTTCTGGGGATATGCTGATGAGCATTTCTCCAACGAGCAGCTGATCCGCGAGCGCTATCACGGAATCCGTCCGGCGCCGGGCTATCCCGCCTGTCCGGACCATTCGCTGAAACCGATCCTGTTTGACATGCTTGGCGGCGCGCCGGGCGAAGTAACGCTGACCGAGAATTTTGCCATGTTGCCGACCTCGGCCGTTTCGGGATTCTATTTCGGGCACCGCGACAGCCAATATTTCGGCGTGGCCAGGATCGGGCAGGACCAGCTGGAAGAATATGCCCAGCGGCGGGGGGTTACAGTTGAAGAAGCGCGGAGGTGGCTGCGGCCAAACCTCGATTGAGGCATTCAGGATTCGGCCCCGTCCTGCTCCATGATCCGGGCCAGCTGTTCGAGCAGTTCGGCAAGCTGACGGCGTTCTGAGCTTCCGAGCATAGCCACCAGCTGGTTTTCCAGCTCCATATCCTCGCGCCAGGCCCGCTCGATGAGGCGCCGCCCCTGGGCCGTTAGTTCGACGAGCATGCTCCGCCGGTCCTCATCCGATGGCCGCCGCCGGACCAGGCCGCGCTCTTCGAGACGCCTCAGCCGATCCGTCATGCCTCCCGATGAAACCATCAGTGCCCGATAGAGCTCGGTCGGACGCAATGCATAGGGCGCACCGGCTCGTCGCAATGCCGCCAGCACATAGAACTCGCCGCCATCAAGACCATGGCGCGATAGCAGGGGCAAGATCTTTTCCCGTGCCATCAGGGTGATTCGTCGCGCGCGCGCCAGGATTGCCGATCCGTCCACTTTCACGTCCGGCATTTCCCGGCGCCAGAGGGCGTGCACGCGCCCGACATGATCCATTTCGTCAGTCTCATCGGTCATTCCGCCAAGGCAGCAAAATTTTATCTTGACGTCAAGGTAAATGGAGATATATCTCGACATCAAGATAAATTGCGACGGTAAGCGAGAAAAGGCAGAGAGGGATATGGCAACAGTGTTGATCGATGACGGGATGTCGCAGCGAAAGTCGCCGAGCGCCAAGGCGGCGCGGCGCACCAGAGCCGGCGACGTCCCTTGGATTCGTCTCGGCGAAGGCCGCGAACTCAAGCCGCTCAGGTTCATGAGCGAGGATCGTGGTTATATCGCGCTGCTGCGCATTGAGCCTGGTGCTGTCGTTCCAGTGCATCGTCATACCGGCGAGGTGCATTCATTCATGATTGAAGGCCAACGGGAACTGCACACCGGCGAAATCATCGGGCCCGGCGACTATGTGTTTGAGCCGGCAGGCCACATCGACACGTGGAAAGGTGCCGGTGAGGGTCCGGCCGTCGTGTTGGTTGTCGTCTATGGTGCGGCCGATCATGTCGGCCCCACCGACCAAAAAGAGCGGCGCTTCTCTTCCCTCAATGTCGAAAAAATGTATCGGGCCCATTGCGACGCACAGGGCGTGGAAGTGCTGGATCTGGTTGACTAGGCTCCCGCGCCAATGGCGCACCTTAAAGTCAATAACAGGAAGGCGCGCCGCGGCCTCTGCCACTGCCGGTGCAGCCAGGCGGCGCGGATAAGACCAGTCAAGATCTTGATTCCGGCGTCACTGGCATCGGTCCCGCCGAGCCAACGCCGCTGCTTCGCGCAACATTAAAGTTGGAGATAAAAAATGGACCTGACTTCAAGTCCGATCCACACCGACGAACAGCCCTGGATGCCGCTGAGCCCCGGGATTTCCGCCCGGCCGCTATGGTTCGGCGGCGAAGCACGCACCCTGCAGCTTAGGGTCGATCCGGGAGTCAGCGTCGGCCGGCACCGGCACACCGGCGCGGTGCATGCCTTCAACGTTCGCGGCTTCCGCGAGCTTGGCAGCGGGGAGATCGCTGGGCCCGGCGACTATGTCTATGAACCGGCCGGAAACGCCGATTGCTGGCGTGCCGTCGGGGAAGAGCCTTGTGTCGTGCAAATCACCCTCTCCGGGCGCGTCGTCTACCTTGCCGAGGATGGCAGTGACGAAAGCTTCACCGATACGGCCAAACTCAGGGAGCAATATTTGAACTGGTGCAGGTCGACCGGCAACAAGGTCACCGCCGTGGGGGCGTTATGAGGGCCGGTCTTCTCGCAGCGTCCGCCTTGATGCTGCTCGCGGCCTCCTGTGGGGAGGATAATGGCGGCCGTGACGCCTCAGCTGGAGTCGCGCCCCCGGCCCTGGCTGAGGCGGACGCGGAAAGTGGCCAGGCAAGGGCGGTGGACGCCGGCCGCGCGCTGATCGGTCAAGCCGGACCGGCGGCGACGCTCAAGACCATCGATGGCGAGACGATCGACCTGGCGTCCGCATATGGGAAGAAACCGGTCTATCTGAAGTTCTGGGCGACATGGTGCGTGCCCTGTCGCCAGCAAATGCCCGGTTTCGAGGCGGACTTTGAAAAATATCGTGACCAAATCCTGACCGTCGCGATCAACACCGGCTTCAATGACACCGAGGAGGCGGTGCGCGACTATCGGCAGCATCATGGCCTTCGTATGCCGATTTCCGTGGACGACGGATCGCTCGCCGCTGCGCTCAACCTTCGGGTCACGCCACAGCATGTGGTCATCGGCCGAAGCGGTCGGATTCTTTTTGTGGGCCATGAGGAGAATGACGAACTGCACCAGGCTTTGGAACGGGCCCTGGCCGAGCCGCCAGCGGCCGCGCCTGCGGCCATGTCTTTAGTCAGCCGAAGCTATCGTGAGGGCGATGTCCCCAGCGGACTAGGCCCGGCGCTAGCAACCGCGGCCGGTTTTCCGGTCACCGGACCCGCGAAGGATGGAAAGCCACGCGTATTGCTGTTCTTCTCGCCTTGGTGCGAATCCTATCTGAAGGAAAGCAGGCCGCGGCAGGCGGAAGCCTGCCGGCGCGGCCGGGAGGCGGCCAACCAGCTGGCAAAGGCGGGCGACGTGCATCTGGTCGGAATTTCCTCAGGCCTTTGGTCGTCGGCGCTGGACGTGCAGGACTATCGCGCAAGGAATGTGTTGCGGATTCCGCTTTACCTCGATGCCAATGGCCAGATCTTTCGCGCATTTGGCGTGCGTGAGGTGCCAACGATGGTGGTTATCGACGGGAGCGGGCGGATCGTCTGCCGCCTTAGAGCGAACGACAAAGCCTTGAATGCGGCGATCCGAGCGGCAAAGGCAAGAACATGAAGCGATTTCTAGAGGGCCTGCTTCTGTTGTTGGCGCTGGTGGCCGCACCGGCGACGGCACAGTTCGGCCCGCGCGACAATGCCATCCGGCCAGAGTTGGTCGCAGAAGGGCCTGCAACACCGGGCGGCGAAGTTGAGCTCGCCATCCTGATGCACACCGATCCCGGCTGGCACGGCTACTGGCTCAACCCCGGCGATGCCGGCTTGCCGATGAAGATCGAATGGGAGTTGCCGGACGGTGCGACGCTTGCGCCGCTGCGCTTCCCGGTCCCCGACCGGCTGCTGGTCGCGGGCATCGTCAACTATGTCTATGAGCGCGACCATGCGGTCCTGACGCGGCTGAAGGTACCGGCGGGCGCCAGTGGTTCGCTGTTGGTCCGCGCCAGCGCCCAATGGCTCGCCTGCACCGACAAGGTCTGTGTTCCTGAACGGGGCGAATTCTCGCTCGACTTGCCGGTCGGGACGGGCGGGGCAAGCGAACGGGCAAGGTTTGACGAATGGCGCCGCGCCTTGCCGCGGCCGCTTGCCAGTCCGGCGAAATTCGCACTGAAGGGCGATAGGCTTGAGCTGGCGGTTCCGCTGCCCGCCAGCGTGACGATCGGCGAGCCCTATTTCTTCCCGGCCGACGACGGGCCCATCGACTATGCCGCGCCGCAGGGCTTTCGCCGCAAGGGCGACCTGCTGATCGCCGAATTGAAGCGCCGCCGCGGAGATCCGGCGACCCTGTCGGGCGTGCTGGCGCTGGGCGACGGGCGTGGGCTGGAAATCAAGGCGGTGCCAGGACCGGTGCCGGAAGGCGGCAGCCGGATCGGCGACCTCGGCTTTCAGGCCGTGTTTTATGCCATCCTCGGTGCACTAATGGGCGGCCTGCTGCTCAATGCCATGCCCTGTGTCTTCCCGATCCTGGCGTTGAAGGGGCTGCACCTGACCAAGGCCGGCGGCGATGAACGGCAGGCTCGGCGCGATGCACTTGCCTATGCCGCCGGCGCCGTGGCCGGGACCGGTGCCCTTGGTGCACTCCTGTTGGCGATCCGCGCTGGCGGAAGCGCCGCCGGCTGGGCGTTCCAGCTGCAGGACCCGCGCACCACCATCGTCCTCCTGTTGCTGATAACGGCCATCACGCTCAACTTGCTGCGCACTTTCGAACTGCCCGTACTGGCCGGTGAGCATAATCCGGGTGGGAGTTTCGGCACCGGAGCGCTGGCCGCCTTCGTGGCTACCCCTTGCGCCGGACCGTTTCTCGGCGCGGCGCTCGGGACGGCGTTGCTGCTACCGATCTACGGTTCGGTCGCAGTGTTCGCGGCGTTGGGGCTGGGTTTGGCCTTTCCGTTCCTGCTGCTTGCCTTCGTGCCGGCCTTGAGGAAGCGGCTGCCCCGGCCGGGATCATGGATGGCGCGGTTGCAGCGATACCTCGCCATTCCGATGGCGGCGACCGCGGTCGGATGCCTGTGGCTGCTTTATCGGCAGGCCGGCATGGCAGCGCTCCTGGTCGGCCTCGCTGCGGTGGCGGTGCTGGCGATGCTGCTCGTCTGGGTGGGCTCGCGTCAGCACAAGGGCTTGCCTGGCGGGTGGGTCGCGCTGGCAGCGGCTCTGGTGCTGGCGGGTGCGACGGCAACGCTGGTTCCGCGCCAGCCGCAGGGCGCGGCGCGCGTCCCCTTGGGGGCGGAGGCGTGGAGCGAGGCGGCGGTCGCCAAATATCGTGCTGAAGGAAAGCCGCTGTTTGTCTACTTCACCGCGGACTGGTGCCTGACCTGCAAGGCCAATGAGGCGGCGGCGATCGAACGCGAGGCGACCCGCGACGCTTTCGGCAAGGCCGGCGTCAAGGTGCTGGTCGGCGATTGGACCAGCGGCGATCCGGCGATCACCCGCTTCCTCGAAAGCCGGGGCAGGGCGGGCGTACCGCTTTATCTTTGGTACGAGCCCGGCCAGGCCGAGCCGGAGGAATTGCCGCAAATCCTGACGCCGGGGATGCTTACGGAGCGGGCGGGGAGGCCACGCTCCTAGTTCCCCTGCGAAGGCAGGGGTCCAGTCATCGCAAGCGCAGCGCAGCGATACATCGTGCCAGCAAGCAGAACTTGGCCCTTCGGGCGTCTGGGCCCCTGCCTTCGCAGGGGAACAGGTCAACGTCTCTCCCACACCTTCCGGCCAGCCACCCAGGTTTCCAGCACTTGCGTTCGGGCAAGCGCTTGCGGGTCGACTGCGCTGACGTCGCGGTCGACCAGGATGAAATCGGCCCATTTGCCGGGCTCGAGGCTACCGATCTTGTCTTCCGCGAAACCGGCATAGGCCGCGCCGCGGGTGAAGCCGGCCAGCGCTTGCTCAAAGCTTACCCGTTCCTCCGGCATCCAGCCGCCCGGCGGCTGTCCGTTCATGTCCTGCCGACTGACCGCGGCGGCGAGGCCGGGGAAGGGATTGGGTGACTCTGCCGGATAGTCGGAGCTGAACGCCAGCCGAGCGCCGACCTTTAGCACGGACTGCCAAGCGTAGGCGCCCGCGAGACGATTGGGGCCGAGCCGCTTCTCTGCCATCAGCCGGTCGCTGGGTTGGTGGACTGGCTGCATCGAGGCAATGATCCCCGCCGGTGCGAGACGAGGGATGTCGACGGGGTCGGCGATCTGGAAGTGTTCGATACGCCAGCGACGATCGCCGGCGTAGGTTCGGCCAAGATTTTCGAATACGCCAATAGCTTGGGCGTTGGTGGCGTCGCCGATGGCGTGAATTGCGACTTGCAGTCCGCGCTTCGCCGCGTCATCGCCCTTCACCTGTAGCTCGTCATCGCTGAGGAACTGCAATCCACGTGTATCCGGCTTGTCGGTGTAGGGTTGTTTGAGACGCGCGCCGCGCGACCCCAATGCCCCGTCAGCATAGATCTTGACCCCGCCCATCCGCAGCCGATCGCCGTACAGCCATTCCGTTGGCCCGTTCGGCACCAGTGCGCGCATTGCCTCGACGTCGTCGGCATAGGCGGTGATCCTAATCCGTAGCCGCCCCCCTCTCCTGCACGGCGATACGTCTCCCATGTGCTGACGCTGGTGCCCATGTCGCTGGTGGTGGTGATCCCAAACGAGAGAAGCTGCTGCTGTGCGGCCATCAATGCCCGATCAAGAATTTCCGATGTTGGCTTGGGTATCTTGTCGGCAACGAGCGTGATGGCGTTATCGATAAAAAGTCCCGTTGGATTGCCGCTTGCGTCCTTTTCGATTTTCCCGCCTTCGGGGACTGTGGTTTGAGACGTGATCCCAGCTGCCTTCAGCGCCATGGAATTGCCGACAGCGGCATGGCCGTCGACACGGACTAGCCACACGGGACGATCCGCAACAACGGAATCGAGGTCTGCGGCAGTCGGGAAGCCATTCGTCGGCCACAATTCCTGGTTCCAACCACGACCAACGATCCAAGCGGTACCCGGGTTCGCTTCCGCATGGGCTTTGAGTTTCGATTGGAGTTCGGCAAGGGACGCCGTACCCACGATATCGAGTTGCATGGCGAGCAGGCCCAAGCCGACGCTCCCGCCCGGCGATTCAACGACATGGCCATGCGCGTCGATCAGGCCGGGGAGCAGGGTGCGGCCGCCGCCATCCACCTCACGTTCGATCGGGCGAGTGAGTTCCTCGGTGCGCTGGATGAGCTGTTCGACCTTGCCCTGGTTATCGATGACCAGCCCGCCAAATCGCTGGAGCTTGCCGTCCACCCCGACCTGGATGCCGTTGACGTTGTAGATGAGCGTGTCGGCGAATGCAGTTGACGAGGCGAGGAGCGCGGTCAGCGCGATCAGGGTCTTTCGCATGGCCGCCTCGATAGCATTGTTTCGCCTTCGCGGAAGGTCTAGGCGGGCACGCCATGGACGCACCGACCAAGACCCGCCCGACGCTTGACGACATCAAGGCCGCTGCCGAGCGGATCAAGGGCGCAGTGATCCGCACTCCGATGATGCTGAGCCGTACCCTGTCGGAGATCGTCGACGCCGAGGTATGGCTGAAGTTCGAAAATCTGCAGTTCACCGCAGCCTACAAGGAACGTGGCGCGCTCAACAAATTGCTGCAACTGAGCGAAGCAGAGCGTGTGCGCGGCGTCGTCGCTGCCTCTGCGGGCAATCACGCGCAGGCGGTCGCCTATCATGGGCGCCGCCTCGGCATTCCGGTGACGATCGTCATGCCGATCTCGACGCCGATGATCAAAGTCACTCAGACGGAAGGCCATGGCGCCCACGTCGTGCTGCACGGCGAACGGGTCGACGATGCATTCGCGAGAGCGCGTGAAATCGAGGCAGATGAAGGTCTGACATTCGTTCATGCATTCGATGACCCGATGGTCATTGCCGGGGCGGGGACGGTCGCTCTCGAAATGCTTGAAGACGCGCCGGACCTCGACACTCTGGTTATTCCGATCGGCGGCGGCGGCCTGATTTCCGGCGTGGCGACAGCGGCCAAGGCACTGAAGCCTGGAATCAAGGTGATCGGCGTCGAGGCTGAGCTTTATCCTTCAATGAAAAATGTCGTTGAAAACGGCCATAGGGCGATCGGCGGCGATACGCTGGCCGAAGGCATTGCCGTCAAGGAACCCGGCCAGCTGACGCGCGCGATCATCTCCGACCTGGTCGACCGCATCGACCTGGTTGCGGAGAATGACATCGAACATGCGGTGGCGATGCTGGTGAACATCGAGAAGAGCGTGGTCGAAGGTGCGGGTGCGGCAGGGCTTGCCGCGATTCTGGCGCAGCCGGAGCGGTTCAGAGGGCGCAAGGTTGGCACGACCTTGTGCGGCGGCAACATTGACGCGCACCTGCTGGCCAATGTGCTGGTGCGCGAACTGGTCCGTTGCGGCCGCATCGCGCGCTTGAGGATCGCGGCGCAGGACCGGCCAGGCGCCCTTGCCGCCATCACCGCCAAATTCTTCGAGTGCCAGGTCAATATCATCGAGACCAACCATCAGCGGGTATTTTCGCGCCGCCCGGCCAAGGACACGGTGATCGAGGTAGAATGCGAGGCGCGTGACTCCCGGGCGATCGACACATTGGTCGATCATCTCGAAGAAGCCGGCTTTCACGTCGACCGGGCCGGGCTCGACTGAAGAATTCCTCCCTACGCCGTAGGCGTGGGGAGGGGGACCAGCGTAGCTGGTGGAGGGGTAAATTGCCTTTCGCCAAGACCCTTCCACCGCCTTCGGCGGTCCCCCTCTCCATCGCTGCGCGATAGGGAGGAACTTCCCATTGCGGGACAAGTCGCAACATTAACTATCTTTTGCTGGTGCCTACCCCTTTTCTTCCGCGTTTACGACGAGCATAAAGACTTTCGTAACTATTTGCGGAGGCCACCCGGGTGAGCGCACCATTTCGCTTCCCGAAGTTCTTTGTAACCAACCCTTCGCCGTGCCCATATTTGCCGGGCAAGGTCGAGCGGAAGGTATTCACGGAGCTGAACGGCCGCAACGCGGGCGAACTCAACGAAGCGCTGGGACGGATCGGCTTCCGCCGGTCGCAATCGGTTGCCTATCGGCCGAGCTGCGTCGACTGCTCGGCCTGCATCTCGGTGCGGGTGATTGCCGACCAGTTCACCCCCAATGCGACGCAGCGCAAGCTGCTCCGCCGTCACGCCGACCTGGAGGTCAATGCCTGCCGGCCGTGGGCGACCGACGAGCAATATGCGCTGCTCCAGACATATCTCGAGGCGCGCCACCCCGGCGGCGGCATGGCCGAGATGGACGAGCAGGATTATGCGGACATGATCGAGCAGACGCCGGTCCGCACCTATGTCATCGAATATCGCGAGCCGTCGGTTGACGGGCATCCCGGCAAGCTGGTCGGCGCGTGCCTCTCCGATCAGCAGGGCGACGGCCTGTCGATGATCTACAGCTTCTACGACGTAGGCGAAGGAGCCCGGAAGGGCCTGGGCACCTATATCATCCTCGACCATATCGTCCGCGCGGCGCGCGCCGGCCTGCCCTATGTCTATTTGGGCTATTGGGTCGAAGGTTCGGGCCGCATGGCCTACAAGGCGACCTTCCGGCCGATGGAGCGGCTGGGCCGTGACGGCTGGCGGCGGATGGACGTGCCCGAGCTGGAACCGGTCCCGTCAATCGGCGACCAGCTCCCCGCCCGCACGCCGCGCCGCATTTTGGTCGACGCGTAGCAAAACCGTGATGGCGGCTGTTTCGCGGCTTCCAGTCATTCTCTTCGCCCTGCTTTGCTACTTAGCTGTTCCTGCATCGGCGTCCGCCAGCAAGAAACCGGAGCGTTGCGCCCCATCCGGTTCGGTTGAAACAACGATTGAAGCCATCCAGACAAAATATGAAGATTGGGCAGGTAAATGCGTCCGGCTGCGGGGAATCCGCTTTGGTCGACGCCTGTACGTTAGCCGCGACGCCATGCTGGACGAAGTCGAGATTAACGGAGACCCGGCTCGCCGCTCCCTCGTCCTCTATCCCGAGCGGAGCGATTTGCGGGGACAGGCACAATGGGTAACGGTGACGGGACGTGTGGGCAGCTGCCGCACAGCGAACGAGATTGTCTCTGGCCTGCAGGAACAGGAGCCCAACTCGATCATAATGGTGTCGGGTTACTGTCACACGTCACTTGAGCATTATGTTCGGCCCGAGCAGATCGAGATACAGGGACGAAAACGCGTGGTGCGCTTCACCGAAGCCGAATTGCCGCCAGCCAAGCGGTGGCTAATCGAAATCCCTGGATCAGTGATTGTGCCACAGGCGCATTTGGAAGCCGCAAGGCACTTGGTGGCAGCGATCGGCCAGCAGGACGAAAACGAATATCTGCATTTGACACGCCCGATTTCCCGAGAGATTCGACACCGCCATGACGTCGAAGGCGCGCGTTTAGAATTGGCCGACAATCAACTGGTTGCTCAGTTTCAGCTCCTGAGAGATCTGAAAAGGCATCAGGAAAAGGTGTTCATTGACCGCCGGGAGCTTGAGGATTCGAGCGAGGGGGATCCTAGGGTAGCACGCCAACTGACTGTTTGCTGGTGCAAGTCGCGGAGCTGTCAGGGGCGCTGGCCAACTGGCGCCTTCGACACGGACAATGACCCTTCAAGGCCTTATTTGTGTGTCGAGACGGGCGACTGGCTCCTGGGGCCGGGCCAAGGATACGTTGTGCAGGCCGAGGCAATGCCTAGCGCTTCCTCGCCATATTATCCGAGCAAAGTTCGAGGACTTGCCGAGCCTGCATCGGCTTCAGGATCGGCCCCATAAACAAAACGGCGGAGCGTTTCCGCCCCGCCGTTGCCCACTCCCCAGCAGGTAATTCTTAGGCGGCGACTTCCGCCGCGCTGGTTTCCGCCTCGGCGTCGCGCAGCACATAGCCGCGGCCCCAGACGGTCTCGATATAATTGTCCCCGCCGCAGGCGAGGCTCAATTTCTTGCGAAGCTTGCAGATGAACACGTCGATGATCTTGAGTTCGGGCTCGTCCATGCCGCCGTAGAGGTGATTGAGGAACATTTCCTTGGTCAAGGTCGTGCCCTTGCGGAGCGACAATAGCTCCAGCATCGCATATTCCTTGCCGGTCAGGTGCACGCGGGCGCCGTCGACCTCGACCGTCTTGGCGTCGAGGTTCACGGCGAGCTTGCCGGTGCGGATGACCGATTGCGAATGGCCCTTCGAACGGCGGACGATGGCATGGATGCGCGCCACCAGCTCGTCGCGGTGGAACGGCTTGGTGACATAGTCATCGGCACCAAAGCCCAGTGCGCGGACCTTGGAATCCATCTCGCCGATGCCCGACAGGATCAGCACCGGCGTCGCGACTTTCGCGGTGCGGAGCTTCTTCAGCACGTCATAGCCGTGCATGTCGGGCAAATTCAGGTCGAGAAGGATGATGTCGTAGTCGTAGAGCTTACCGAGGTCCAAGCCCTCTTCGCCCAGGTCGGTGGTGTAGACGTTGAAGCCTTCCGTGCCGAGCATCAGCTCGATGCTCTTGGCGATGGTCGCCTCGTCTTCGATCAGCAGAACCCGCATGCCTGTATTCCCCTGGTTAGCTCGCCGATCGGGCATCCCTTGGCACAAAAGGTTGCGCGCCCTTAACGACGTCTAAGCGTCCATTAACCATGCGATTTCTGACCGTAAAAGGTTAATAGTGCGTAAAACTTCGTAAATGACCGGAATCGTTGCAGCGTTGCATCAGTCCAAATCAGTATCTGGGCAAAAATGGAGTAAGCCATTGTCCAATTTGGATTGCTTCCCCGCCTCGCGGATACCATGGACCGCCGCATGAACCTTGAAGATCGCATCCTGTTCGTCGACGCGGAGGCGATCGTCATCGACAAGCCCGAGGGGCTGCCGGTCGACACGCCGCGTGCCGGCGGCGACAGTATCGAGGCGCGGATCGCCGAGCTTATGCTGGGCTTCAAGCGCCCGCCGGTGCCGATGCATCGCCTGGATCGCGACACGTCCGGTTGCTTATTGCTCGCGCGCAACCCGCGCGCGCGGGCGCATTTCCAGCAGGCGTTCGAGGAGGGGGAGGTTGCCAAGACCTACCTCGCGGTACTCGACGGCGTCGTCGACGGCGAAACTGGGCTGATCGAATTGCCCGTCGCCAAAGTGTCGAGCGCCAGGGGCGGGTGGCGGATGGTCGTCAACGATGGCGGCAAGGCCGCTGCCACCCGCTGGCGCAAGATCGCGGAGGTGGAAGGCCAAAGCCTGGTGGAATTCGCTCCCCTGTCGGGGCGCACCCACCAGATCCGCGTGCATGCCGCGCGGGGGCTGGGCGCGGCCGTCGTCGGCGATCCCGTCTATTCCTTGCCCGACGATGCCGAGCTGGGCGGGATGACGCTTCCGGAAAGCGGCATGCTGCTCCACAGCTGGCGGATCGTCGTCCCTCGCGACCCCAAAAAGCCGATCGACGTCACCGCTCCCGTCCCGGACCGCTTCGGCCGCTGGCTGGACTTCATATGAAGCCCGAGGACGTCCAGATCCCCGAAGAGGCGCTCAGCGAGCGCTTCCTCGCCGCGACCGGGCCGGGCGGGCAAAATGTCAACAAGGTCGCCACCGCCTGCCAGCTGCGCGCCGATCTGTTCAAGCTGGGCCTGACGCCTGAGGCCTATGAGCGGCTGAAGGTCATCGCCGGCAGCCGGATGACGTCGTCCGGCGAACTGATCATCACCGCCCGCAACTACCGCACCCAGGAGGCCAATCGCGAGGATGCGCGCCGCCGCCTTGCCGAAATGATTGCCGAGGCCCATCTGGTGCGGGCCAAGCGCCGCCCGACCAAGCCGTCGCGCGCGGCCAGGGCGAGGCGCGTCGACCAGAAGAAACAGCGCAGCGACGTGAAGCGCGGGCGCGGGAAAGTGGACTACTAATGTACGACTTTAAGATCGAAGCGGCTGACAAGACGACGCTCTATGCCGATCTCACCTCCGCGCTCGAGGGGCTGGTCGCGGGCGAGCCGGACGGCATCGCCAACATGGCCAATGCCGCCTCGCTGATCTGGGAGAGCCTGCCCGACGTCAACTGGGTCGGCTTCTATCGCAACATCGGCGGAGAGCTGGTCGTCGGACCGTTCCAGGGCCGCCCGGCCTGCGTCCGCATTGCCTTTGGCAGCGGCGTGTGCGGCGTCGCCGCGGCAACCCGCGAAGTCCAGTTGGTCGACGACGTCCACGCCTTCCCCGGGCACATCGCCTGCGACAGCGCGTCGAACAGCGAGATTGTCGTACCGATTATTCGCGATGGCGAATTGCTCGGCGTCCTCGACATCGACAGCCCGAAGCACGCCCGTTTCGACGCCGAGGACGAGGCAGGCGTCGTTCGGCTCGCGGAAATTATGAGCCGGGCGATCTAGCTCAACGTCTCCAGCTGCTCGTCGCTTAGGGCCCCCGGAATAATCATCACCGGGACGGGCAGTTTTCCTGCGTCGTTGCCGGTAAAATGAGCCACCAGCGGGCCCGGCTTTCCGGCGGGAGCCGCGCCGAGAACCAGGGCAGCGATGTCCTCGCGTGTCCCGATATGGCCGCGGACCGCCGCAACCGGATCGCCGGGCCGGACGACGATTTCCGGCGTGATCCCGGCCGCGCTCATGATCTCGCCGACCGACGAGGCAACGATGCCCTCGATGCGCAGGCGCTGCTCCTCTTCGATGGCGTGCTGGACGCCGCCCCATTGGACGAAGTCCTGCGGCTCGACCACGGCAAGAATGTCGACTTCGCCCCCGGTCTTGGCGGCGCGGCGGGCGGCGAAGCGCAGCGCAACCCGCGCCTCCGGGCTGTCGTCGATCACGACGAGATAGGTTCGCGCCATCCCTGTTCTCCCCGGCGGGAGGCTGCTGCAACTCCAGCGCCCAAGCAAGCTTATTCGACTTGACCCGCATCAAGCTTTGGCCTTTGTGCCGGGCGAGTCCCGACACGAAGCCCGGAAACGCCCATGTCCATCGAA
>Ga0209382_10006706_pt1 | contig 14773 bp, 10 predicted proteins | sample SoiMetdeltSBSDD5_FD_187599 | JGI IMG/M metagenome (GOLD analysis project Ga0209382, IMG submission 187599) | Bulk soil microbial communities from a Populus tree surrounding site in Tennessee, USA - Soil MetaG P. deltoides SBSDD5 (SPAdes) (version 2) | ecosystem: Environmental > Terrestrial >... | reverse complement strand
TTCGGGGCGTTCGAGACCAGGGTGCCGTCCCAGAGCTGGGTGATCCGCTGGCCGTTCGCGTACGTCCAGGTGACCCGCCAGGCCGCGATGGCGGACGAGCCGCTGTTGCGTACGGTGACCGCTGTCTGGAATCCGCCGCCCCACTGGCCGGTGACGGCGTAGGTCGCGGTGCAGGCCTTCGCCGGAGCGGAGGTCGGTGGAGCGGAGGTCGGCGGTGCCGACGTTGGCGGGTTGGTGGGGCCGTTGCTGGTCGTATAGGTAGTCGGCGTGTAGGCGGGGCCGCAGGACGAGCCGCACGAGGCGGGAATCTGGAACGAGTAGACGCGCCCGCCGTTGATGAGTTGGTCGGCCGCGTCGCGTACCCGGATCGAGAACGCGTTCGTGCCCGCGGTGGTGCCGCCGATGATGTACGACTGGCCCATGTCGCTGTTCATCTGTGCCGCGACCCAGGCGCCGTTCTGCAGGTACTCCACGCCGTGGATGCCGTTGGCCAGATGCGAGACGGAGATGGCCGGCCACCACACCTGCGCCCCGTTGAGGAAGCCGACGGCGATGTCGCCGGTGTAGTTCGGTGCGGTGATGAACCGCCAGCTCATCTTCCGGTTGTTGTAGTGGGCCGGGTCCATGTCGTTGACCGGTACCCCGTTCCTGAGGAACCGGTTGAGCGAGGCGTGCGCGAGGTCGATGTGGTACGGGTCGTCGCGGCACCAGGCGTTCGCGTCGCCGCAACTGTCAGCGACGATCATGTCGAGGGTGGCGCCGTTGTACACGTCCGCGACGTACGAACCGTTGCGGCAGAACGGTTGTCCGGGCGCCCCGTCGTTGATGCCGGTGCAGTAATCGCCGACCGTGACCCGGACCCAGCGGCCACAGTTGAGGCCGTTGTTCCACATGCCGCGCTTGCCGAGGTTGGCACCGGTCAGCGGGCGCGGGTAGAAGCTGTAGTCGCCGGGTGTGTCGAAGACATTGAGCGCGATGAAGTTCTGCGAGTCCAGGTTGACCTGGGGGAGACCGCAGCCGCCGTACGGCTGGCCCAGCGCGTCGAACCAGGTGGTGTTGCCGGTCACCGGGCTGGGGGTCTCGAAGTTGGTCAGGGCGTTGGCGGCCAGTTGGGAGACCGCGAGCACGACGGCGGCGAACACCGCGCCGAGCGCGGTCAACCACGCGGTCTGCCTCCGGCGAGGCACTGTCATTGGCTTTCCTTCCAGGCGGCACGGTCCGGTCGCGCGGCCTGGCTCCCGCCGCCATCGTCGGTGCGAGGGGGGTGCTGTTGCAATAGTGTGTGAGACACAGTATAGTGTCAGCATGCTAGACAGTGAGTTGCACACCATGCACCTGCAGGAGCTACGGCGGGGCACCGTCGTGCTCGCCTGCCTGCTGGTGCTGAAGGAGCCGAACTACGGCTATGCGCTGCTCGATCTGCTCGAGCGCAGCGGATTCGCGGTGGACGCCAACACGCTGTATCCGTTGCTGCGCCGGCTCGAGCGGCAGGGGTTGCTGAACAGCGACTGGAACACCGACGAGGCGCGGCCACGCAAGTTCTACCAAGCCAGCAAGGCCGGCATCGCGCTGGCCGACGCCCTCTGCAAGGACTGGAACGACCTCGACTCCTCATTGCGGACCCTGAAAGGTGAGTCATGAGCACCGCCACCACCACCGCCTCCCTCACCGAGCGCTACATTCAGGCCGCCCTGAGCGGACTGCCGCCCCAGCAGCGCGCGGACATCGAACGCGAGCTGCGTACCTCGATCGCCGACGCCATCGACGCCCGGGTCGAGGCGGGCAGCGACGAGACAACCGCCGAGCGCGAGGCGCTCACCGAGCTCGGCGACCCGGCCCGGCTGGCCGCGGGGTACGCCGACCGTCCGCTGTATCTCATCGGGCCGGCAATCTACCTGGACTACAAGCGGCTGCTGACCACGTTGCTGTGCACGGTCGTGCCGCTGACGGGGGCCGTCGTCGCGGTGGTGCGCACGATCGAAGGCCGTACCGTATTCGACACGATCGGCGGCGCCATCGGCGTGGCATTCGTCACCGCCCTGCACATCGCGTTCTGGGTCACCCTGCTCTTCGCGATCCTCGAGCGCACCCGGGGAGTACGCCGTACGCCGACTCGGCACTGGACGCCGGATCTCCTCCCGGAACCCACCAGCCACCGGGCCGGTCTCGGCGAACTGATCGGGGAGACCGTCGTGGGCGGCATCTTCCTGACCGGCATCCTCCTCACACCGGTGCTCCCGTTCGCGAAGGACGCCGACGGCCGTGTCATCAACGTGCTGTCGCCGTGGCTGTGGGACACCGGAGCCGTGTACGCCTACGTCGTCCTCACCGCGGCCGGATTCGTGTTCGGCTTCGTGCGGTACTACGTTCGCTGGAGTCCGGTGCTCGCGATCGGCGGCGCACTGATCAACCTGGCCGCGGCCGGTGTGCTGATCTGGGTCGCCACCGACGGCACACTGCTCAATCCGGCCTTCGCCCAGGCCCAAGCCTGGCCGTCCACTGTGTCCAAATGGGTGGACGTCGGCCTGCTCATCGCGGCCGTGCTGTCGGTAGTGGTGACCCTCACCCAGGTCGTGTTCGGGTTCGTCACCAAGTCGTGGTCGACGCCCGACCTGGGCTCGATGATCCGCACCACCGCGGCCGGCATCGCGGGGGCGACCCGGCGCTGACCGGGCTTCGTCAGCCCCGGCCACCCTGTCGGGTCAACGAGATCAGATACTCCTCCTTGTGTCGCGGGTCCACTGTGGACCGCTTGCGTACCGGCCCGTCACCGGCGACGGGCCGGTATCCGTCGAATGTGGACTCCAGTACACCCTCGCCGGCCGTCAACCCGGGCAGCTGCCGTTGCAGCTCCTGGACCCGCGCGGCGGGCACGACGGTCCCGATGGTGGTCAGGTCGCCGTGTACCGACTGCTGCTTCACAGCCACGCCGAGGCGAGCCAAGGCGGTCAGTACGGCGCTGATCGCCCAGGCGGGAGCCTCCAGGTTGACTCGCAGGGTGGGCTCGCAGACAACGGTTCCGGCCTCGTCGAGTGCCCGCATGAGCACGATCGGCGTGAGGTCGCGGAAGTCCGCCGGCTTGCTGAGCGGGCCGCGCCGCGACGGTGGGCCGTCCGCCAGGCTGTAGTTGCTGTCGAACATGGTGACGACGCAGTCGGTCACCTGCCAGCCGAAGAGTCCTTCGCGCAACGTGCGGTCGACGTACTGCCGCATGTAGTCCGCGAAGGCGTGAGCGTTCTTGTAGACGTACAGCGGCGTCGCCTGCGGCTCGACCTCCAGCCGGAAGTCGACCCCGGAGCCGGGAGGACCCGGCTCCACGCGCAGACCGATGGTGGCCCGAAACGGGTTGGACTCGGTGTTGAGGTACTCGACCGCCTCGCCGCGTCCGACCGGCCGCTCGACGCAGATGGTCGTCGTCTCGCGGAACGTGACGGCGATGCCGAAGTCGGTAGCCAGGGTGGCCTGGATGACCTCCTTCTGCACTTCGCCGTAGAGCGAAACGGAGACTTCCCGGCCGGTGTCGTCGACCCGCACGTTGATGAGCGGATCCTGCTCGGCCAGCAACGCGAGCGCACTGCGCAGCGACCCGTCGTCACCGGGCCGTACCGGAATCACCGTCGTCTCCATCGTGGGCGGTGCGAAGTGGGAATCCAGTCCGCCGGTGGAAGACCCGATGGTGTCGCCGATGCGGACACCGCTCAACCCGTACAGTTTGCCGATCTCGCCGGCGACGAGGAGCGGGCGGCGGACCCATGTGCCGTCGGTCGAGACGTCGATGGCCGTCACCTTCGCGTCGGTTACCCCACCCTGGATCCGCAGCCGCTCGCGCGTGTGTACCGCGCCGGCGAACATGCGGACGTAGGTGAGCTTCTCGCCGGCCCGTCCCCGGTCGATTTTGAAGACGCGTCCGGATACGTCGGCGTCGGTGTCACCGGCCCTGGCGGGTAACAGGTCCACGAGCCCGGCCTGCAACGCGGCCACACCTTCCCCCGTCATAGCCGAACCGAAGAAGACCGGATACACCAACGATCGCGCCGTCTGGGTGGCCAGCTCGTCGTGCAGGCGGCGGTCGGTGAGGGCCTGTTCGTCGTCGACGTACGCGGCCAGCAAGGCGTCGTTCCGGTCGGCCAGCGCCTCGGTGAGCGCCGTTCGGGAGGCCGGATCGTCGAAGCCGTACGCCACGAACCGGGCCACCTTGGTGCCGGAATCGAGAACCGTACCCATCGGGACGACCGGTACTGCGAGCCGCTTCGCGATCGCATCCAGCACCCGACCGGTGTCGGCGCCGCCACGGTCGATTTTGTTGACGAACAACAAAGTCGGTACGCGCAGCCGCCGCAGCGCACGCATCAGGATGCGGGTCTGTGGCTGCACCCCTTCGACCGCCGAGATCACCAGGACCGCGCCGTCGAGCAGGCTCACCACCCGCTCGACCTCGGCGATGAAGTCCGGGTGGCCCGGAGTGTCGATGAGGTTCACCGTGACGCCGGCAACCTCGAACGACACGACAGCGGACTTGATGGTGATTCCGCGCTGGCGCTCCAACGCCAACGTGTCGGTCTGCGTCGTACCGGCATCGACGCTGCCGACCGTGTCGATGACCCCGGCCGCGTAGAGCAGCCGTTCGGTCAGAGTCGTCTTACCCGCGTCGACATGCGCCAGGATTCCCAAGTTCAACGTGCGCCGCGCCAACCGCCACTCTCCTCGAGGAAACCGACATCCCTAGTTCGATGGAGGTGAAGGTTGCTCGCATCTCGTCTCCCTGCTCGATCGGCGGTTGAACCACCGAGTCAACCACGACCCAGGCGGTACGCAACTGGATATTTGCAAAGAACCCTCTGCAGAGTACTCTCTGCGGTTATGACCCGACGCTTGGACGCGCGGAGCCTGCGCGCGTTGGCGCACCCGATGCGGTTGCGCCTGCTGGCCCTGCTGCGCGCGGAGGGTCCGGCGACCGCGACGCAGCTCGCGGCCCGGGTGGGTGAGACGTCGGGCACCACCAGTTGGCACCTGCGCCAGCTCGCCGACCACGACCTCATCGAGGAGGACTCCACGCGCGGCAACCGTCGGGAGCGTTGGTGGCGGTCGGCGCAGGACAGCCTGGAGGTGCCCGAGGAGGACTTCGTTCCGGAGCACACCGACGCGCTCGCGGTCTACCTGCACGACGTGGTGACCACCAACCTGCACCGGGCGTCCGCGTTCGTCGCCGAGCTGGGGGACTGGGGGCGGGAGTGGTTGCGCGCCGCGGACCTGTCGAGCGCGCCGCTGCGCCTGACCGCGGACGAGCTGCGGGAGCTGAACGACGAGATTCGGGCCGCTGTCGAGCGGCGCCGCCGGCCGGCCCGTCCGGGTGCCGAGGAGGTCATGGTGCAGTGGCAGAGCTTTCCCCGGCGGATCCGGCGAGCGACCGATGACTAGATCCCTCGCGGAGTGGGAGGCCGTCGTCCGGGGCAACCCGGTCAACGGTACGTATCAGGACGCCCTTGCCACGGCCCGGTTCGAGGCGGGGGACTACGCCGGAGCTCTGTCGGCATGGCAGGACGCCCTACGCCTCGGCGCGTGGGCCCACCTGACGGCGCTGGACGCCTTGCCGACGGTCTACCCGGGCGAGATCGGCTACCGGATCGCCTGTTGCCACGCCCGGCTCGGTGACCGGGAGCGGGCCATGGACGCGTTGGGCACAGCGATCGGCGCTGGACTGCGCGACGCCCGCCGGGCGCTGACCGACGAGCACCTGTCGGCGCTGCACGGCGACGCGCGCCTCGCCGATCTGGTCGGACCCGCCGACGGAGCCGGACTGTCGCGTGTGGACGGTTGGTGGACCGACCTGCGATTGCTGCACCGCGAGATCGAGCACCGCGCCCCGAAGCCGCATCGGCCCGGACTGGACGCCGCGGTGGCCGAGCTGCACGACGCGGTACCGAACCTGACGGACATGCAGATCGTCGTCGAGCTGTGGCGGCTGCTGCGCAACTTCGCCGACGGGCATGCGTACATCGACGTGGCATCCGTATATCCAGAGTGGACATACGCGCTGCCGGTGTGGTTCTACCAGTTCGTCGAGGGGCTGTTCGTCACCGATGCCGACGCCCGGTACCGCGCGTTGCTCGGCGCGCAGGTGCTCGCCGTCGACGGCCACGACGTCCCTGCTGTGCTCGCGGCCCTCGACTCGGTCATCACCCGCGACAACGAGTACTGGCCGGCTGGCATCGCTCCGCGGTGGTTGCGGCAACCGGCAATCCTGCACGCGTTGGGGGTAGCGGAGGAGCCGGGCCGGGTAACGCTGACGGTACGTCAGCCGGACGCGACCGTCGTCGACGTCACGGTAAACGCCGAGCAGGCCGACCACCCGATGTGGCAACGCTTCGCGCCACCGGACGCGCTCGCCTACGTCGACACGCTGCCCGGGAAGGTTCCGGCCTACCTGCGCGATCGCGGCACGCGGTACTGGTTCGAGCACCAGCCGGCGGACGACCTCGTCTACTTCCAGTTCAACGGCATCGGCGATCTGCCCGACGAGCCGCTGGACGCGTTCTACCGGCGGCTGTTCGCGTACGTCGACGAGCACGACGTGTCGCGGTTGGTGATGGACCTCCGGTGGAACGGTGGCGGAGACACCTTCCTCGCCGTGCCGCTGGTGCACCACGTCATCCGCCACGACCATCTCGACCTGTACGTGGTCATCGGCCGGCATACGTTCTCCGCGGCGCAGAACCTGGCGACCATGCTCGAGCTGCACGTCGATCCGGTCTTCGTCGGCGAACCCACCGGCGGCCGGCCGAACGGTGTCGGCGAACGGGTCGAGTTCGAGCTGCCGTACAGCCGCCTGAAGGCGAACATCGGCGACCTGTACTGGCAGACGTCCTGGCCGTTCGACCAGCGACCCGCGATCGCGCCGCACCTCTACGCGCCTCCCACGTTCGAGGCGTTCCGCGCCCAACGGGACCCGGCGATGGAGGCGATCCTGCGCGAGCTGGCCTGACTGACCTTGTCGGCACCGCCAAGAAATCGACAAGAATCGCCGTCTAGCGTGCAACGACCCCGCTCACCTTCGACTTCGCGAGGTGATGACCCCATGCGCAGGATCGTTGCGCGAGCCACCGCGGTCGCGGTGCTGGCGACGGCCGGAATCGTGTCGACCGTGCAGTCGGCATCCGCCGCCGTTCTCGCCGACCAGAATCAGTACGCCGTGTGGTTCACCAACAACGACGGCACCTGGACGATCTGGAAGAACTGCTACGAGTACTGGGACGGCAGCCGTACCGTGGCGATCGGTCCCGGCTACATCGGCCGGCTCGTCCGCAACAACCAGTGGATCGTCAACGACGAGCGTGAGAAGAACCCGCCCGGCGAAGGCATGCCGAGCATCAACCACCCGTCGTACGGCGGGCTCGGCCAGTTCGGGTGGCATCATGCCCGCGGCTACAACGACCAGCTCGATACCAACAACGGCAACCGGGTCTGGAACATCACCGGGCGGACCTGTGCGGCTTCCAACGGGGGGCTCGGGGTGAGCCACACCCAGATTCTGCAGGGGCCGTACACCTCAGGTGGCGTCGGCTACTTCGACATCGACGTCTTCTTCGTCGACCAGACCCGATCGGCCGGCAACCCGCTCCTGCGGGTGCGCTACCGCTGGCGGTTCTTCGACTCGGTGGTCAAGATGTGGGCGCAGGTGTCCATCTACTGCCCGGGCGGCTGCCCGGACCCGAACCAGGGGTACGCGCTCGTCAAGGAGCCGAAGTTCGTCGCGAACGTGGCGCGTACGCCGGGGCATGACTTCCCGGGCTACACGCGGACCGCGGTGTTCAACCGGACCAGCACCAATCCGTGCACCATCTTCATGGGCAGCAGCCCGACGAAGGCCACCGGCCAGACCCCGTCCCTGGCCTGCGCAGAGCGCGCCCGCTTCCGGTTCGACTTCGGCGACGGGTCGTCGGGTGGCAACGGCCTCTGCAGCACGACCAACCCCTGCCTCAACGTGGTCGCTACCGCGTACGACATCGACGACGGCGCGTTCAGCCAGAGCAGGCAGCACTACCTGTGGGAGGGCTGGACGTTTGGTCTCGACGAGTGGGCGATGCGTTCCGCGGACCGGCTCAAGGGCAACGACGTCGGCTGCAACACCAGCCAGGGCTACGCATTCGTGACCGACCAACTCGCCGTACGCCGGTGGGAGCTGATTGGCGGCTCCAAGACCAACGGTCTGTACAACTCCGCCATGGGACTGTTCCCCGGCTGGGAAGGCTGCACCGGCGCCTACAGCGCGGGCGCGCTGTACCGGTACATGGAGCAGGAGTACTGGGGCGTGCACATGCAGTTCTCCGTCAACGACGGCTGGTCGTACCCGTCGATGCCCTAAGGAAGGTCCAAAGATGCGTGGTATCCGGATCGTGGTGGTCGCCGCGGCCGTCGTGTCGTCGTTCTTTGTCGTGCCCGCTCCGGCATCGGCCGTCGACGAGTTCTCCTTCGTCTACGGCAACCCGACCGACCGCCCGGTGATGGGCGACTGGAACGGCGACGGCATCGACACTCCCGGCGTCGTGCGGGGAGACCACTGGTACCTGAGCAACACGTTCAACGCCACGGTCGACTACAGCTTCGCGTACGGCATCGCCGGCGACAAGCTCGTCGTCGGTGACTGGAACGGCGACGGTACCGACACTCCCGGCGTCGTCCGCGGCCACTACTGGTTCCTGTCCAACAGCTTCGGCGGTACCGGCGACTACATCTTCGGCTACGGCAACGACTCGGACTTGGCCATCGTCGGCGACTGGGATGGCAACGGCACCGACACTCCGGCGGTGATCCGCGGTGACGAGTGGTGGTTGTCTAACGACTTCTCCGGCGGCGTCGCGACCTTCTTCAAATACGGCATCGCGGGGGACAAGTTCATCGCCGGCGACTGGGATGCTGACGGCGTCGACTCGCCGGGCGCGGTGCGCAACGCGTCCTGGTACCTGTCGAACGTCTTCGGGGGTACCGGCGACTTCATCTTCGTCTACGGCTTGGCCAGCGATACACCGTTCGCGGGCGACTTCGACAACGACTTCGCGGACACCTATGGCGTATTCCGCGGCGCGACATGGTACGTGCGCAATCGGCACCAACCCTCGACACCTCTGCCGCCGGACGTGTCACCGGGAGTACCGGACTACGGCGAGCCGGTCGAGGACTACTCCAATGCGGAGGCTTCCCAGTTGCTCGCCGTGATGCCGGTCTGGGCCCGGTACGCACCGGAGGTCAGGCTGCACCCGAACGAGCAGAACTGGCCCGCACGAGTGAGCGCGCACTTCCTGGCCAACGCCGAGCTGAAGTGGTCCACCTCCCGGTTCACCTCGTTCACCCAGGCGGGTTTCGGGCAGGTGGAGCCGCGCCGGCTCGGTCTGGGTTCCGCTACTCAGTCCTACTGGACGCTGGGCTGTACCGGATTCAGGCCCTTCCGCGCCTGGGAGCTGACCCGTCCGTACGAGTCCGGCCGCGCGGGATGCCTGGGCTCGACGCAGGGGTATTTCCTCAACCTGCGCGACAGTGCCCGCCCGGGTGAACCGGGCAACCTTGCCAACGTACCGGTCTACTACGAGTTCCTGTCCGGCCGCTATGTCCAGTACTACTTCTTCTACGCCAACGACAACGCCAGCCCGGCCAACGTCGCCGACCACGAAGGCGACTGGGAGCGAATCATCATCCGGCTGCACTCGGACAACACGCCATGGCAGGTCGCGTACTACCGGCACAACTGCCAGCCCGAGACAAAGGACTGGCCCGCAATGCCCAAAGTGGACAACAACGGCAACGCATCGGGCACCGGTACCCACCTCGTCGTCTGGTCCGCGTTGGGCACCCATGGCTCGTGGCAGGACGTCGGCGACGGGTCGCGCGAGCACTGCTCCCCGCTCGGGATCGGCGAGGACAAGCTGTCCAACGCGGGAGCCCGCTGGCGTACCTGGCGGCGGATGGTCAACGTCTTCCAGGCGCCGTGGTACGGGTTCGGCGGCGGGTGGGGGGAGCGCGGCCTCCTCACGTTCACGACCGGTCCGCTCGGCCCGTTCCCGGGCAAGAAGACGCCACCGGCCGGGTGGTAGCCGTTATGTCGAAAGGACGCCGGCCGCGAACACCTCGGGAGGAAGGTCGAAGTTGGCCACGAGAGCGACGCACGGATGGCACGGATCGAGGGCCGATCCGGCCGGCAGGTAACCACCCCCGCTCGTCAACGTGATGCCGCCGGCGTCGACCCGGCCGGCGAGACTCGGATGCTCGCCGGCCTCCGGCATGGAGTCGAGCAGTTGGGACAGCACGGAACTGGTGGCGCAGTAACCTCGCAGGCGATCTCGATACCGTCGACGCCCAAACGCGCTGTGGTGCCGTCGACGGTACTGCCGTCGAAGTGGCGTGCGATCGTCTCGGCCAGGAGCACGTCGTGGGATCCGGACATCCATGAATCATCGCCGGGGTGTCAACCTGACCGGCCGCCTGGACGCACTTTGATGCCGAGGAGGTGCGATGAACCGGGAGTTCGAGGAGTACTTCGCGGCACGCCGCGACATCGTGCGACGGACCGCGTACCTGCTGTGTGGCGACTGGCACTGGGCCGACGACCTGACCCAGATCACGTTCGTCCGGCTGGCTCGCGCGTGGTCACGCGTACACGATCCATCGGCCCTGGACGCGTTCACCCGGACGTGCCTGGTCCGGGTCTACCTGTCCGAGAGCCGGCGGTTGTTCCGCCGGCGCGAGCGGTCCGCGGCGGCTCCGCCCGAGGTGGGAGGCGGCGACCACGCCGACCGGGTCACCGCGCGGCTGGACGTGGTGCAGGCGATGCGGGCCCTGGCGCCGCGGCAGCGGGCGACCCTCGTGTGCCGGTTCTACCAGGGACTCGGTGTCGAGGAGACCGCCGAAGTGCTCGGTTGCTCGACCGGCACGGTCAAGACCCAGACCGCCCGCGGTCTCGCTGTCCTGCGGCGACTGTTGGGTGCGGTCGTCGACGAACCCGACCTGGACGAGGTGAGGAAATGACCAACCTGCACGAACTGTTCGTCGAGGCGACCTCGGACGCGCCGCCGAGCCGGCTGTCCGTCGAGGACGTGTACTCGGCGACCCGGACGCAGCGGCGACTCGGTCAGCTGCGGACCGCCCTGGCCACAGCCGCCGCGCTGGCGATGGTCGCCGCAGGCGGTATCACGCTCGCAGCCAACCTCGATTCCCATCCATCCACCGGTGCCGACCCGCCCGTACCGATCGTCTGGGCCGCCCGAGGCGACGCGACGCACCTGTACACCGTGAGTGACCTCTGCCAGTACCCGGGCACCCCGACGTCCACCGCGGAACCCGTCGAGCCGTGGCCTACGAACTGCAAACACCTCTGGGCCTCGGACGACGGCGGTGCGACATGGGTGTCGCGCGGTACCTTGAACGACCCGCCCAGGATCCTTGGTCCGCTGACCCTCCTGCGCTACGTCGGCGACCCCGCCGGCTCGCCCAATGTCGTCCAGTCTCCGACCTGGGAGCTGAGCACCGACGGCGGCGCGACCTGGCGCGGGTTACCCAGCGAGGGTCAGCCGATCGATGCGATACCGCCGGGGGCCACGCCCGTCTCTACCTTCGATGGCATGCTGCGGTTCTTCGATCCTGAACAGGGTCGCGTCCGGAAGCTGGCGCACCAACCGGTCATGAGCCAGATACTCGACTCGGTCGTCCTCGGCTCCACGGACATCTGGGTCAGCGGGTGGGATCGAACGTCGCAAGCGATGGTGGCCGTGAGCCACGACGGCGGGGCGACCTGGACGGAGCGGGTCCTGCCCGGCGGCGGCTACATGGGCTGGGGGACCCTGCTGGTCGCGCATGACGGGACGACGGGGTACGCCATGGTGGGCGACGGAGCGCCCAACCCGATACCGGAGCCGGAACTCCCGGGGCGGTTCCATACGTTCCGTACTACCGACGGGGGGACTACCTGGGTGCCAGTTTCGCCCGTCCCGACCACCCCGTCGTTCATGAGCAACTGGATCACGGCCGACGGGCGAATCGTGCTCGCACTGGCCCACGATGGGGTCAGCGGTGCCGTGATCGACCGGTACGAAGTGAGTACCGATGGCATCACCTACGCACAGGCCAGTCCGCCCGGACTGCCGGACCAGGTGATCTCCATCGATGGTTCGATCGCGTTCAGCAACGACGCGGTCTACGTCAGCGACGATGGCTGGACCTGGCAGGAGGTCTGGCACGGCTGAGCCTGAGCGGCGCCGCGGTCGGCCCACCTCGCTGTGGGTACCCGGCCGCGGCGCCGCTCGGTTCCCTCACCCCGTACGATCGGTCGTCGTGCAGGAGATCGTTCCGGTCGCCGCGCTGGTGAACGTGAAGCCACTCGGTAGCGGTGAGCCGACCGGCCGGTTGGCGTAGAGCCCGAAGAACGCCGTCATACCAGGGCTGATTACCGCGGTGTTGGACATCGGCCGGAGCGTGGCCACGTCGCCGCTGCGCGAGAGGGTGCTGCTGAACGAACCGACCAACGTCTGGGCGGCCGGCATCGTGAAGGTCGTCGTCCAGTTGGTGACCACGATCGCGGCCGTCATGTTCTCGACGAAGAAGTTCAGTATGTAGATCTGTGGACTGATGATCTGCCGTACGACCCGGCAGGTCGGTGCCGCCAGGGCCGGCGTGGTGAACGTGACCGGGTCGGAGCGCACCGACCGGTTGCCGCTGGGATCGAAGGCCACCACGACCGCTGTGTACGTGGTGCCCGGCGTCAGCGGCTGCACGTACGCGTATGTCGGCTCGATGAGGGTCGAGGACCAGTCGGTCCAGACCCCGTTCACTTGCCGCTGCACGTAGTAGCCGGCGACCCGGTCGTTGTCGGTCGAGCCGCCGGTGTTGATCGTGGCGGTGACCAGGCCGATCGGGTTCGCGGTCGGCGTGGCCGGTTTGGTCGGCGGTACGGTGTCCGGTCCGGTGGCGGCGAACGCGGGATCGGCGGCGCCGAGCAACGCCAGCGTGCTCAGCGCGACCACTGCGACCAGTCGTCGTCTCATGTCGTCATGATGCTCGCATCGACAACGGTCGAGGTCCGATCTCGGGCAGCGTTGGACACCGTTGGACACCCGCGATCCCTGAGCTCACCTAGGGGGAACCCCGAGCACCTAATCGGGGGACAGTTCATGACATTCTCGGATGCCCATGCATCGACGCGTGGTCGAGCATCGACAAGCAACGCTCCGCGCCACCGCGAGCGACAACCGCGGTAACACGGTCGAGCAGACCATCGTCAACGCATACCGCTTCGGCCGAACACGGTAAGTCGGTACGAGCCCGGAGCCACCCTTCCTCCGGGCTCGTACCATCCGGCCTCACACAACGGTTATGGATAACGTCGAACTGGTTACCGGAAGCCGGTTGACATCGCCCGGATAGACCAGAGCCATCAGGTAGGTACCGGGCGAGATCACCGGCTTCACCGGACCAAGGTACTCGGCCCTCCAGAAACCGGATGCGTCTGTAACGTTGGCCGAATCGATACCGCCGGGATTCATTCCATCGGTCGAGCCGTAGTACCAGACCAGCGCGACGCCACTGACCGGCCTACCTGCTGACGTGAACGTGCCCTCGAGGACCATGTGTCGGCTCTCAGCCACAGGAACCGAGAAGGTCAACGAACCGGGCACGCCGCACCGTGCCGACACGGCCCGCGCAAGCATGTAGTAGACCCGTCCGGCACTGATGACGTTCTGCTCGGGATGGTCCGGGTTCGCCAGTTCGTACGAGGGTTGGTCGAGACGGACCTGCCGAACGACGTACGAGTCTGTCGCCGGGTCGTACACGTACGTATCAGCAACCGCAACAAAACCGACGAAGCGGTAGCCCGGATTAGCCCGGGCCTGGCCCCATTCCGGGTTGGTAATTGTGACCCCCCTGTCGGGGTTGCTGATCAGGCCTGTGGTCGACGACCAGGAAGCGGTGCTGACCGCGCACATGGCCGGCGGCTCGATGCTGGCCAGAAAGTCCGTCGCACGCTGCGTAGCCCAGTCGCCGTAGTGGTAGTGCGGAAGGTCACCCGTCACCTGATTCCACGGTGCCTGACAGATGATGTCCCGCGCGTCGCAGTAGCTACGGGTGCGCTGCTGTACGTCTGGCGGGTCGACCGGAGCCGCGTTGCCGGTGAGAACGGTAATGAGACCGTCTTGCGTACCCACCTGCGGATTACCGACCGCCTCCGTGGTGTTCGCTGGGTTGAACCGCGGATCACCAAACAGCAACATCGCGCGAACCCGGCCCTGTAATTCGAGGTCCACCGCGTCGAACGTACGCTTGGCCACATCTGCGCCCTGCGAGTAGCCGGCCAAGATGAACTGTTGCTCCGGACAGGCGGCCGCCGCTGCGAGCATCTCCGCTCTGAGGTTCGTGACGCCCTGCTGGACACTCTGCGCGTACCCCCGCAGGTATACGTCGACGTGCGTCGGGTCGAGATCCACAGGAATCGCGGCGTACCGCACGCCGTACGAGGTGAAAGATGTCTTGGAACCCTTGTACCGGGCCAGCACCTTGTTGTAGAGGCCCTTGACGGTGTTGCCCATCCAAAGTGACTTGCGCGCGAGTGTGCCGTCCTCGAGTTCGCCGCTGCCGGCGACGCCAATGAACTCGAAAGTGGCGCATGAGCGCGACGCGGCCACAACAGCTTCTGCCCTGACGACAACACTCAGTGCAATGGCGAGAAGAACGACACTCGAAGCGGTCAGCGGGTTTCTTAGTTTCACTGTCCAGCACCCTTCTATTTGCGTAC
>Ga0209382_10006704_pt1 | contig 14773 bp, 11 predicted proteins | sample SoiMetdeltSBSDD5_FD_187599 | JGI IMG/M metagenome (GOLD analysis project Ga0209382, IMG submission 187599) | Bulk soil microbial communities from a Populus tree surrounding site in Tennessee, USA - Soil MetaG P. deltoides SBSDD5 (SPAdes) (version 2) | ecosystem: Environmental > Terrestrial >... | reverse complement strand
TCGCGATGGCATCGACGACTACGATCCGAAATCCTTCGTGCTCATCCCACACGTACACGCTGTAACCGCTGATGCCTTCACCAGTCGGAACATTCCCCGCGACGAAGTCGGCCTGAGCCGCGGGAGATTCCCGACGAAGTGAATCGGCGTCGGTGGCGGCTGGCGCGTTCCGGGGCGGAGCCGTTTGACTTGAAGGTTGCGCCAGTGCGGAGAGAGCAAGGAAGGCTGCGAGCGCGAGGGTACGACCCATGGGGACCCCGGGGTTGTGAGCGGCCAGTTGGTTTTGACGTGAGGACCGTGTGATCCCCACGCGGGAGCGGGATACTACAGACCCGCCAGCCGATCTTCAAGCTCTACAGGACTGGAGGCCGCCCCTCAGGCCAGTCGAATCGATCCGGTCAAGACTCCCGGCGTTGCGAGGCGGCCCGTCACCACCTCAAATCATCAATAATTGAAGTCATGTTCAACACCCGAAGACCGACGCGCGCGTACGACCGGCTGACGCAGCCCAGGGTCCGCGAGCGTGGCGCCCTTCGTCCCGCAAGCTGGGACGAGGCGCTCGATCGGGCGGCGGCTGGCTTCCGGCGCAACATCGATGCCCATGGACCGGATGCGCTCGGGATCTTCTCGTGCTCGAAGTCCACGAACGAAGTGAACTTCATGGCGCAGAAGATTGCCCGCGTCGCGTTCGGCACCAACAACATCGACAGTTGCAACCGGACTTGACACGCTCCGAGCGTCGTCGGTCTGGCGACTGTGTTCGGCGCGGGTGGAGGCACCAGCTCCTTCCGCGAAGTTGAGGAGACGGATGTCGTCCTCTTGTGGGGATCGAACGCACGCCTGGCGCACCCGATCTGGTTCCACCACCTGCTGAAGGGAATCCGGAACGGCGCGCGGCTCTATGTGATCGATCCGCGGCGGACGGAGTCTGCCCAGTGGGGCGACGTGTGGATGGGGCTTCACGTCGGCAGCGACATCGCCCTCGCCAACACGATGGCCCGCGAGATCATCCATGCCGGCCTCGCCGACGAGCGCTTCATTGCGAATGCGACCGAGGGGTTCGACGCGTATCGAGCGGCGGTGGAACCGTACACGCTCGAGTTTGGCGAGCGTGCGACCGGTGTGCCGGCCGACGTCATCCGCGAGGCCGCCCTCGCCTTCGCGCGAGCCGACAAGGCGATGGTCTGCTGGACGCTGGGCATCACCGAGCACCACAACGCCGTCGACAATGTGCTCGCGCTCATCAACCTCGCGCTCCTGACGGGACACGTCGGCCGCTGGGGATGCGGCTGCAATCCGTTGCGCGGTCAGAACAACGTGCAGGGCGGCGGCGACATGGGGGCGATTCCCAACAAACTGCCCGGCTTCCAGGATCTCGAACAGGGTGCCGAAGCCCGCGAGCGGATCGGACGGCTCTGGGGCGTGACCATCCCGCCGAAGAACGGCTACAACCTCACCCAGATGCTTCACGCGATGTCCCGTCGTGAGCTGACCTCGCTCTACGTGATCGGCGAGAACCCGGCGCAGTCGGACGCGGACCTCCATCACGTGCAGGATGCGCTCGCCGGCCTCGACCATCTCGTCGTCCAGGAAATCGTGCTGACGAAGACTGCCGAATACGCCCACGTGGTGCTGCCAGCGGCCGCGACGTGGTGCGAGGGCGAGGGCACCGTCACGAACAGTGAGCGCCGCGTGCAGCGCGTGCGGAAAGTCGTCGAGCCGCCCGGTGGGGCACGGGACGAGCTCTGGATCATGGCGGAGATCGCGCGCCGGCTGGGTCACGACTGGGGAACACCGACGGCTGAAGGTCTCTGGAACGAGTTCCGTGTCGTGGCGCCCCATTTCGCCGGCGGCATGAGCTACGCGCGGCTCGAAGCGCTCGGCGGCATCCAGTGGCCGTGCCCGGACGAGTCACATCCCGGCGAGACCTTTCTCCACGGGCGGTTGTGGGAACTTCCTCGCCGTGGCCGCCCCGCGCCGTTCTCCGTCGTCCGCCACGATCCCCCGGTCGAACAACCCGACGACGATTTTCCGCTCGTGTTGACGACCGGCCGGCGGCTCGAGTCGTACAACACGGGCGTGCAGACGGCCGGGTACGACTCGCCACTGCACAACGGCGAGACGCTGGATATCTCGCCGGAGGATGCCGCGCATCTTGGCATCGACGACGGCGATCTCGTGCGGATCGAATCGCGGCGCGGCAAGATCGAAGCGCCGGCAAGAATCGACGATGGGCTGCGTGCGGGTGTGGTCTTCATGACGCTGCACTTCCCGGACGAGGTGCCCACCAACCTCCTGACCATCGACGTATCCGATCCCAAGTCGGGCACCGCGGAGTTCAAGGCCTGTGCAGTCCGGGTGGCGCGTGTGATTCCACCAGCGGGAGTGACTTCCCCACTGATCGGCTCCGCGAGAGAAACGAGCTGATGGACATCCGTCGTGTGGAGTCCGATCCGACGGATGACGAACGCGCCGCCGTGGATGCTCTATTGGGATCTCCCTCCTCCGCCTGGGACGGCGGACCACGCGGCAGTCAGCGTGACGCCCACGTCTCGCACGTCGGTGGCCGCGACACTCGCGCGCTTCGTCACCAGCTGTTGCCTGCCCTGCAGGCTCTGCAGGCGCGTATCGGCTGGATCAGCGAAGGCGGTCTCGGCTACGTCTGCGATCGCCTGAATGTGCCGCCCGCGGACGGCTGGGGCGTTGCGACGTTCTACGCGTTGCTCGCAACATCACCGCGTCCCCCACGGGTCGTGCACGTCTGCGACGACGTCGCCTGCAAGTGCGCTGGAGCGGATGGGGTTCTCGCCGCGCTCGAGTCAAGCCTCGGCCCGGCCCTGCATCATGCTCCACACGGATCGCAGGTCACGGTCGGCGGACGCGCAGCCTGGATGCGATCGCCCTGCCTGGGCATGTGCGACCAGGGACCAGCGGCGTTGGTCACGGATGCCGGCAAGCACTCGAGCGAGCGGCTGCTCGGGCACGTCTCGGCCGATCAGTTGACACGCGTGCTTTCAGGCGGCGAACCCGATCGTCCGCCAGCGCGCCCGAGCGTTCACCAGCCACCCTCCCAACTTCAGCTCCTGCGACGGATTGGCAACGTCGATCCGACGAGCCTCGGTGAGTACCGAGCCGGAGGGGGCTACCGCGCACTCGTGCGCGCGATCGACATGGGCCCCGATGCGGTGGTCGCCGAGGTCACAGCGTCGAAGCTGGTGGGCCGTGGCGGAGCCGCGTTTCCGACCGGGCGCAAGTGGGAGGCCGTGCGCGCGCAGCCCCTGCGTCCCCACTACCTGGTGTGCAATGCCGACGAGTCGGAGCCAGGCACCTTCAAGGATCGTATCCTGATGGAAGGTGATCCCTTCGCGCTGGTCGAGGCGATGACGATTGCCGGGTTCGCGACCGGCTGCGAGCAGGGCTACCTCTACATTCGCGGTGAATATCCCCTGGCGTTCGAGCGCATGCAGCACGCGATCGATCAGGCCAGGCGGCATCGCCTGCTCGGCGCGAACATCCTTGAACGCGGTGTGTCTTTCGAGATCGAGATCCGGCGCGGGGCCGGTGCGTACATTTGCGGCGAAGAGACGGCGCTGTTCGAGTCGATCGAAGGGAAACGCGGCGAGCCGCGCAACAAACCACCGTTCCCGGTGGACGCCGGCCTCTTCGGCAAGCCGACCGTCGTCAACAACGTCGAAACCCTGGCCAACATTCCACGCATCGTCCTCGAGGGCGGCGCCGCGTTCGCCGCCGTTGGCACGCCTCACTCAACCGGCACGCGTCTTTTCTGCGTGTGTGGTCACGTGCAGCGGCCCGGCGTCTACGAAGCGCCCTTCGGAACGACGCTTCGAACCGTGATCGACCTGGCTGGTGGTCTGCGGGCCGCCAGACGTCTCGGCGCCGTGCTGCTCGGAGGCGCCGCGGGCACATTCGTACGGCCGGATGAACTCGATCTGAAGCTGACCCACGAAGACACGCGCGCTGCCGGTACGACGCTGGGTTCCGGAGTCGTCATGGTCATCGACGACACCATTGACATACGCGACCTCATTCTGCGAATCGCTGCATTCTTCCGTGATGAATCATGCGGGCAGTGCGTCCCCTGTCGGGTCGGGACGGTCCGCCAGGAAGAGGCGCTCTATCGCATCGCCAGCTCGCGAACTCGCGGGGGACTCGCGACGGAGCTGGCATTGCTGGACGACGTCGGCCTCGCCATGCGCGACGCATCGATCTGCGGCCTTGGCCAGACGGCGTATGCGGCGGTCGAGTCGGCAATCAAGCGCTTGGGGCTGTACGAACCGCGGGATCAGGCCTCGTGACCGCTCCACTCACGCTCATCAACATCGGGCGACCGGCGCGAGGCGAACGGCCGGCGATCACACTCACCATCGACGGCCAGACCGTGTCGGTGCCGCAGGGCACGACCATTCTCGGCGCGGCAGCGACCCTCGGCATCACCATTCCCACGCTCTGCTACCTCGAAACGCTGCGGCCGGTGAACGTGTGCCGGCTCTGCGTCGTGGAGGTGGAAGGCGCCCGCGTCCTGGTTCCGAGCTGCGCGCGAGCGTCCGAACCCGGCATGGTCGTCTCCACGCGGTCGCCGCGCGTAGTTCACTCGCGCCGGCTCGTGCTCGAGCTCCTCGCGTCTTCGGTCGATCTGTCAACCGCTCCGGGCATGGCAGCACTTCTCGCCGAGTACGACTGTGCGCCCGAGCGGTACGGTCCGCCCGCACAGCCGAGTGCCGCCCGCGATCGCGCGATTGCCGGCCACCACGATCCGCCGGCCGTCGAGTACGCGGCCACTGTCGCCCAGCCTGTGAAGATCGACAACGAGCTGTACATCCGCGACTACGGCAAGTGCGTGCTCTGCTACAAGTGCGTCGAGGCGTGCGGGCCGGACCATCAGAACACTTTTGCCATCGCCGTGGCGGGACGTGGCTTCGACGCGAGGATTTCGACGGAATTCGCCGTGACCTTGCCGGACTCCGCCTGCGTGTACTGCGGCAACTGCATCGCGGTGTGTCCGACCGGCGCCCTCATGGCCAGCCGCGAGCACGAACTGCGCGTTCGCGGCGACTGGGACGAAGTGCGGCAATCGTCCGGCGACACCATCTGCCCGTACTGCGGCGTCGGCTGCACTCTCCGCCTCCACGTCCAGGACGGCGCCATCGTCAAAGCCACCTCGCCCTTCGAGAACGACATCACGAGGGGCAATCTCTGCATCAAGGGACGCTTCGGATGGCAGTTCGTGCAACCGCGGTCGCGAACATGACGGCGACGGGACTGGGATCAGGCAGGGCGGCTGAGGCTACCAGAAGCGGCCGACGTCAAAGGTGTCGAAAATCTCGTCGTCGCTGACAAGCGCAACGTCCTCCATCTGGCTCTGCGCGATGAGCATGCGATCGAACGGGTCCCGATGTTCGCCCGGCAGGCGACCAGCCCTCTGCGCATGGAGCAACGTGATGTCCAGCGCCAGAAAACCTTGACTGTCCACGCATGCCGCGACATCCGCCGCCACGTCCGCTGCGCCAGCCAATTTACCGAGGCGCGCCTTCGTGGTGATTTCCCATGCGGATGCCGCGCTGACAAGAATCGTGTTCGACTGATTCGCGATTGCACGCCGCGCCTTCATCGACAACCGGCGATCGCCATCCAACCACCACAGCAGCGCGTGAGTGTCGAGCAGCAGGCGCAACTCTACTCCCAGCGCTTGAGCTCGGATTCCGGGAGCGGCTCGAAGAAGGCGCGTGTGACGCGGGCACGGCCGCGCATGGCACCGAACCGCCGGCCGGACCGTTCCGTCCGCAACCGCGTCAAGCGTGCGACGGGTGTCGACCCGCGTGCAATCACGATTTCTTCACCACGCTCTGCGCGTTCAACCAGCCGCGACAGCTGGGTCTTCGCCGCATGGATGGTATGGTGCTTCGGCATTCGCTCGCATCATCTTAGCTAAGCGAACCTAGCTAAGCAAATGCGTCGGCCCTGCGCAGCAGGCAGAGCACTTCGCAACTTGTCCGCCGCACCGCTGGCCGATCAGCGCCCTGTGCAGCCGCTCGCCAGAACGCCCTGGATCGCGATGAGCAGATCGACGTCATTGGCAGGGAAGCCGTCGGGATTTGCCGGCGGCAGGACGCCATCCGAACGCCACTCCATCAGCGTGGCGAAGTTGTCGGCCAGGAGCTCCTCAGGGTGGATGATGTACGAAGAGTTGCGCAGCATCAGCGGGATCCAGTTCGTGTTGCCGAAGTTGAACTTGATCAGATCACCGTTGCTGTCGCGGAGCGCTTCGCCGGTGCCGGCATCAACCGACAAGAGCACGATGTCCAGCGCGTCGAAAAAATTCGGCAGCTGAATGACCTCGTTCAACGGCAGCAGCGATTGAATCACCGGTATGACGTCGATGCTCTCGGCCCCGGATTGAACGGTCAATGTGTGGAGGTACTCGAACGCGTCCGGGTTGCTGAGGCGTCTATCCTCGAGCTCGGGGGGGTATTCGAATCCGTCCACTCTCTTGAATCCGAGAAGCGCATACAGGTCGTCGCGCAGACGCGAATCCGCCCTCGAGAGCACGTGAAACACTTCGTGCGCCAGCAGAAAGTAGGCGCGGCGGGAGTCGGTCATGGGCAGGGAGACGATCGACTCTGAGAGCATGACCGCGGTTCTCCGCGTGTAGGCCGCCGCGCCAAGCTCCTCCTCACTGCTCGCCTTGACGAGGTCGATGTTCGGCAGATGCAGGTTCAAGCCGTTCATCGCGTCGCTCAACCTGCCAACAAGGGCCTGCCAATTGTCCTTCTCCTGGGCCGACCAGTCCCTGGCGGCACCGGCGGCAAAATCGAGGAACGTCTTCAGATCGGTCGGCTCTGCCGTCTTCTGGCGGGCGCCCATATCAAAGTCACTGAGCTGCATCGCCCAGTGATCCTTGTGAGCGAGGCTCTTCTGGGCGCGATGAAGGTCCGCGAAGTCCACGGACTCGGCCAGAGTGTGACTGCTGGCGCACGACGGCGCCTGTGCCGCAGCTTGCTGTGCCTGAGCGGCGGTGGTCGCAGCGACCAGCATGACGACCACTATCGACGCGCGAAATCGATCACACATGAACGGCTCCTTCCGAACCGGGGTAACGTCGTCGGAGGACGGACTCGGCTCCGAAGGAGAAAGACGGGACCCGAGAAGAAGGTTCCGGCCTCGCGCCGCACTTCACCAGGTCGGCGGCTCGCGGCCCCACCCTTGAAACGGCAGGAACGTCGTGCGATAGCCACCGGGTGCCGAGGCGTCGGGAACAATGCGGACGTTCGTCAGCGAGCGCAACTTGTCGAGCAACGCATCACGCGACCAGGTGTGCAGCGGTTGTCCCTCGGGCATCGGCCAGATCCGCACCGTGCCGTCTCCGCTCGTCGAGCCGACGAGACGCCCGGTTGGATCGACTCGAACCCCCCAGATGGGTGCTTGATGGCCGATCAGGAGGTGCGGCTCTTCTCCGGTGGCAGGACCGACGCGCACGATCCCATTCCGGCTGCCAGTCACCACGCGCTTGCCTGAGGGATCCCACGCCATCAAGGTCACCTGGTCGCCGTGTGACGACAGCGGCCAGCCGCGCCGTTCGCGCAGGTCATACACGGACGCCGTACCCAGAGGCTCTGGGGCGTTTTCGGCGGTGTGGAGCAGCAGGAGGTGTCGGCCGTCCGGACCGAGGAATGCCCCGCCCGGCTGCGCCAGCAAAAGGTCGAAAGACCCGGTTTCCAGATCGAGGCGTCGTAGTCCTCCAAAGCCCGCGATGAGCAGGTCGCCATCCGGCAAGAACGCGACGGTCTTGATATCTTTTCCGTCCCCGGGGTCGAAGCTCTCCACGTCGCCCGTCTGCAGGTCAAACACGCGAATGACGTGGCGTCGCCCGCCATCCATGGGACCGTCAGCAGCGATTCGCCTTCCCGTGGCATCGAAGGCCACCGAGTCCACCCACCCTTGGAAGCCCGGTAACTCTCTGAAGCCTGATCCTGCAAGCGGCAGGACCAGCACGCTTCCAGACCTTGTACCCGTCGCGAGAAACTTGCCGTCGGGTGATACGGCCAATTGGGACACGTCCGCAGCGATATGTCGGCGCGGCAAGCCGTTGGCAGTCGAAGGCCAAATCTCAACGCCACCTCTCCCAGCCGACGCGGCGATCCACTTCCCCTTCGGATCGAATGCCACATCTCTCGAAAAACCAGCGGGGACTTTTAGGACAGAGTGCCAGCGTCCTGTAGCAGGCCAGAACGTCACACCAAACAGATCCTCGGCGGTCAGCCATCGCCCGGTTGGTTCGAACGCGGCCCCGATCGTCACCACCGAGCCGCGGCCGAGCACCAATGGTTCGGCGTCCGGCGGACCTGCAAGATCCCACATCCGTAATCCTCTTTCCAGGGCCGCGACGAGCCAGTGGCTGATGGGATCGAACGCCACGCCGTTGATCTGCTCTCCCGGTTTCAGTGTCAGACCGGTCAGTTGCCGAGGCTCGCTCGCATCCTTCAGCGAACTGACGCGCAGCGCACCGGTGTCGTCGAGAACGGCGATCCGATCGCCGCCGCCGTCGAGCCAGAACGTCGACACCGGCGCAGACGTGCGAATCACGTCACGTTCGCCGGTAGCGCCTGCCTCGAGGGTAGACGCGAGTATGTTTCGGCCACCGAGATACGCAATCAGGTAGCCGGCGCCGGACGAGTCGATCTGGACCCGGCGCGGCCCTCTGGAGAGCACGCCGAGGCTCTGAGGATCTCCGGCGGTCAGCGACCGCAGGACGAGGTCTGCGAGCGGGCCGCTGGGCCCTCGAGGCTTCACCGTGATGAGCCGGTCGCCGCGCACCGCCAGAAGGTTCTCGCCAGGCGTTTCGAATCGTTTCATGAGCGTGAGTTCGGGAAGCCCCAGAACCTCGACACTCGCAGTCCCGGTGCTCTGCCGCCCGAAGATCACAATCCCACGACCGTCACCGACGAAGTGCCCAATGACATTGCCGACAAACGAAGTGCCAACGTTCCGCGGCCCCGACCCATCCCGCCGCCACACGCGCGCCGGGTTTCCAAAATCCACCAGCCATTCGCCATCGTGGCTGAACGCGAGACTCGACGCGAGCCCGTTGGTTCCTTCGCTGCGGACGTAGGCGATGGGGCCTTTCCAGAGCTGCCGCAGCGCGAATCGCCGGATCTCCCCGGTATCGGCGCGCTCGAGTGCCGCGATGGCGTAAGCGAGGGCGAGAGTCGGGTTCGCATCGTCCTCGACTTGCCCCAGCGCGAAGAGCTGTTGGGCCTCGGCGCGCCGCGCCTGTTGCACGGCCCGCTGTTCTGACGCGCGGCTCCTCACCCAGAGCTGACTCACGACCACGAGCACGATCACGAGTGCCGCAAAGCCGGTGACGACGCCCAGACGCAGGCGCGCGCGGCGGCGGCCGGCGGCGGCTTCCATGGCGGTGCCGAACGACTGCTCGAGCGCCGTGAGCTTGCCGCTGTAGCGCGTTTTCCAGACCAGGTACTCCGTAAACGACGGCCCTGTCCACAGCAGATCAGCCGGACGTCCGCGTTCGTCCCACAGATGCGCAGCCTGGCGGAGCTGATCACGCAGGCGTGCGCCCTCCGCATCTTGATCACGCCAGCGTGCGAGGCGCGGCCACGCGGCCAGCAGCGACTCGTGAATGATCTCGACTCGCGGCTGACTGGTCGCGCCCTCGTCCGGCCGCGATTCGAACGACGTCAGCAGGCGCGCCTCAATCAGGCGGTCGAGCACGTCCTCGGCTTCACCGCGCTGGTCGGCAAAGGCCGAAAGAAGTTCGCTTCTTGCCTGGACGACTCGGGTGCCCGCCGACGTCACGAGGCTGCGGAGGATCTCCCGCACGATCGGTGCACGGATATCGCCGATGCGCTCGAGCGTCGCGTCCGCGTGCCGGGCCAACGCCCCCGCGACACCGCCGATCTCCTCGTAGCCGCGCCGGGTGATCAGTCCTCTCGCGCGGTCCCGATGCTCCCAGAGAGACGCCATCGCAAACGCGAGCAGCGGCAGCGCCCCGCGCTCCTGGGCCACGTCCCGCAGCATGTCGTCGACCAGCCGGTCATCCTCGAATCGATACCCGGAGAGCAGGGCCGGCTGAACGAGCGCGCGGCGCAGCGCCGCACCGAGGGGAGGCGTGAGCGGCATCAGCTCGGCAAAGACCGGTGTGAGGTCCTCGAATGCGTGACACCGCAGCAGAAAGTCGTCCCGGAGCGACAGCAGGACCTGCACATCGGCCTCCAGCACGAGTCGTCCGAGCAGCCCCGCAAAGTGGCGCTGCACCTCGGGCCGGTTCAGGGTGAACAGTTCCTCGGCCTGATCGACCACGAGGAGCGCGTGGTCGTGACGCTGTCGCCAGCGCCGTGCCAGGAGGATCGCCGTGCCCGCGTCTTCGAATCGAGGGAGGAGTTGCACCGCCTCGCTGTCCCCCACCAGCTCCGGCGCCAGCGCCTGTGCCAACGCCGTGAACGGTCTGTCTGCAGGTGTGCACACCAGCGCCGACCACCCGGCAGGAAGCGCCGGCAGCACGCCAGCCCTCAGGAAGGAGCTCTTGCCGGCGCCGGAGGGGCCAATCACCGCTCTCAGGCGCGGCCGGCGCAACTGGCGAAGCAGCGACTCGACCTCCTGTTCACGGCCGAAGAAGAACCGCGCGTCCTCCTGCGTGAAGGGCAGCAGACCGGGATACGGGTTTTGCTCGGCGCGACCGGTCTGCTGGTGCTGGAGCTCGAGTGCGCGAGCGAACGCTCCTGCGGACGAATACCGCTCGTCGGGCGAGCGGCCGACCGCCCGCCGGAGCACCGCGCTCCACGGTCCGGCGGGAACACGCGGAGGATCTTCCCGGAGCTCCGCCCACAGTTTCCTGCGACTGGACTCGGCGGCGCCTGCTGGCGACGACACCATCTCCGCCAGGACGACGGCAGCCGAGAACACGTCGGCGCGCGCATCGAGCGCGAGTCCGGCAGCTTGCTCGGGCGACATATAACCCGGCGTCCCCGCGATCGTGTCGGTTTGAATTTCCTGGAGATTGCGGGCAATGCCGAAGTCCATGATCACGACGCGCCTCGAGAGCGTCAGCATGACGTTCTCCGGCTTCAGGTCGCGATGCACGAACCCGGCGGCGTGGATCGACTCGAGGCCCGCCAGCAGCTGAGCGGCGATTTCCCCTGCGTGATTGAGATCGAGCGGACCCCGTTCGCGCAGGAGCTCCGCCAGCGTGATGCCGTCCACGAATTCCATCGACACCATCTCATGGCCGTCTTCGACCACCAGGTCGAACACGCGGCAGACGTTCGGCGACACGACCTGGCGTGCGGCGCGGACCTCACGCCGCAGCACGTCCCTCGCGCGATCGTCCCGGATCAGATCGGGTCGCACGGCCTTGAGCGCCACTTCCATGCGGAGCTTTACGTCGAAGGCGTGCCACACCTCTCCTTGACCACCACGACCGAGAAGGTGCAGAAGCCGGTAGCGGCCGCCGAGCATCAGCGAGGCCTCAAAGCCGGTGGAGTGGCGAGAACGCGCGAGGACACCCGCGTGATCCTGAGACACGGCTCCCTGAGTCTCGTCGACCGCGAGATCCAGCAGGCACCTCGGACACCTGCCTTCGAGCGCACCACTGCCGATCAACGGCGCACCGCAGTCGCGACAGCTCAGCGGACTCGACATCACTGCTCGAGATCTGGAAGACGGAGGTGAGAAGAAAGGTTACCCCGCCGGCGGCTCCCACGGCCTGATTGCCGACAGCAGGTGACGCAGCTCGGAGTCGATGTCTGCCGGTTCGGCCACCGTCGCCCCGATCTCTTCCCGGAGCAGATGACCATAGCGGCGACGCAGCCGGTGGACCATCTTCTTGACGGCACCTTCGGTCGTCTCGAGCCGTTCGGCCACGTCGTGGTAGCGCAGCTGTGGTTCAGCGCCCGTCAGGTAGCCTTCGAGCTGCTCGAATTCGGCGCCGCGACCCGCCTGCTCCAGTTCCTGACGCAAACGGGTCATCGCCCGCTCGAGAATGGTGACGGCCCATCGACGCTCGAAGAGCGCCTCGGGATCCAAGGTGTCGATCGGCCCGTCACGGTGCTTCGCCTCGGCCTCCCCGACGTCGATCGACACCGGGACCCGTCCGCCGCCTCTTTTCACCGCCCGCGCGCGGTCGCGCTCCTTGGAAAGGAAATGCTTGAACGATGTCAGGAGGAACGCACGGAATCGGCCCTCCCGCAACCGCACGTCACCGAGGTAGTCCTTCTCGATGAGCAGCGCGAAGTATCCCTGCGTGAGGTCGTGCGCGTCTTCAGTCGAGTAACCCACCCGGCGAGCGAAGCTATACAGGGGAGACCAGTAGGCCGCGCACAGGAAGGCAAGCGCCTCCCTCGCCCCGGGCTCGGCGCCGCTGCGCGCTCGCGAAACTTCTGTCCAGGCGGTGCTTGGAAACGTCCCCATGGGGCACGAGTTCAGCAACCACCCGGCGATGAACGGTCACGGCAATTCGTTGTCCGGCTGCCACTCGACGGATCTCGGCTCAGGTTGTTCTTCAATTCGCGAACCCCTGTTTCCAGCAGCCCAGTGTAGCTACATGGGGCTACATCCTCCTATCGCTACTTCGGAACGCGCGATCGGACCGCGGTCAACAACGCGTCCGCGTCGCGGCCGGCTCCGAACTCATAGTCCAGCCACGGGTCCTCGCCGGATCGAGCGGCACTGCCGGCGAGCTGCTGCAGTGGACCGAGTGCTTCGCGCACGTCGGCCAGCATCAGTGCGGCATGGCTCGCGCCGAGCAGCGCCGATTGCGCGCCGGCGTTCAGCCCTGATGCCGCGCGGTAATGTCGAAGCGCATCTTCATAGCGTCCGCGGGCCGACGCGATCCGTCCGGCGATGAGCTGCGCGAAAAAGAGCGGGACGCCCCTTGGCCCCGCGTCAAGCGCGGCCGTGATCTGCTCGTCCGCCTCTTCGTACTGCCCCCGCCGCTCGAGCAGCCTCGCCAGCCGCACGCGCGCTTCGACGTACGACGGATCGACGGCCAGTGTCCGCCGGTACAGCCGTTCCGCTTCGCCGTTGGTCTGATTCCCCGAAGGAATGCCGTCCAGCGCGGAACGGCCGTTCCCGTAGGCCGGATCGTCGAGCACGCTCTGATAGATCGGCAGACCCAACGCCTCCGCATACGTGGCGCGATCGAAGAGCACGTGTCGATCGTCAGGAAGCATACGCGCGGCGTGCTGCAGATGAGGGGTCGCGTCGGCGTATTTCTTGTTGGCGAAAAGAAACGCCGACACCGCGTGATACCACTCCCCGACGAACGCGCGATCTTCTTGCGGCACCCGGCGCCTACCGGCGCCGAGGAGCACATCGAGCAGGCTGCGCGCGAACGGCAGATTCCAGTCGGCCTTTGCGTCGCCGAGCACTTCGCCGTCGCGGGCCAACGCAATCCGCTCGTTGTAGAGCAGCGGCGGCGGATCGACAGCCCGCGCCCGTTCACGCTCTGTCCGGAGCACTGGCGGCGGGGCGTCGTCGGGCGGCCGTGGAAACCAGCCGGAGAAAATCAGCGCATCGGTGTGGAGCATGGCGGCGCGCTTCAGGAACGCCTCGGCGCCGGGACGCTGACGCACGGTCCGGGCCAACGCGGCGGTGTCGCTCTCAATCCCGCTGCGGGTGCGCACGAAGTGTTCCTGCAGCACCTCGATGAACAGGGGATACAGCTCGTTCAGCTCCACGCGCGCGCGGTAGGTCATTCCGGCGGCGTAGCGCACGGCGGCGTCCGGTTCTCCGGGGACGTGTTCGTTGACCGCCGCCACCCACTGACGAAGCACGGTCATCGACGCCGTCGTCTGATTCGGGGCGACCGCCGGGAGCGGGGTGGTGACGAGCACCATCGGCACCATCAACGCAGCCAGCGGCGAGGCGACGATCATGGATGCCTCGCGGACTCGACGCCGATGTACCCCGCGCGCGCTTTTACGCTGGCGCGCCGCCGCGGCACCTTGATGTCGAGCCGGTGAAAGCCACCGGGCGAGACGCCTGCCGGCGAGTAGGCGAGCACGTACCGCGTGCGGAACTCAGTGAGAATGCGCTGGAAGGCCGACCGAAGATCGCCGCTGCCCTTCACCTGGAGCACTTGCCCGCCGGTAGCGTCCGCGAGATCCTTCAGCGGCTCGGAACGCCGTCCGCCTCCGGCCGTCACGGCATAGACCACGGCGTTCGCCCGCTTCGACGCCTCGAGCACTTCCGACGGCGTCAGCCAGCTCATGGTGTCGCTACCGTCGGTACACACGACAAGCAGGAATCGCCCCGCCTGATCGACCGTGGCCGTCAGCGCCACGTACACAGCGTCCATCACCGATGTGCGTCCGCCCGGATCGATCGTCCGGAGCGCGGCGCGCACCTCACCCAGGTCGGCGGTCAACTGGAGCGCCGGTGTCACAGCGTGATTGAACGTGACGACCGTCGCACGATCAACGGGCTTCAAGCCGTCGAGGATCGCGTCGCTGGCAGCAATGAGATCGGCGAGTCGGCGTCCGCGAATGCTGGCGCTGGTGTCGAGCGCGAGCACGAGATTGATGGGAACGTCTACGGCATCGACGACATCCACTCGCTGGAGGACGCCGTTATCGCGCAACTCGAAGTCGCGCGCGGTCAGGCCGGCGACGGGTGTGCCGCCGTCCATGACCAGCACGTCCACGCGGACGCCAAGCGTCCGCGAAGAAAACGTCTGAAACGCCAGCACTGACGTCAACACGAACGTGAGACGCCACACCATCGCCGAATCTTACAGGGAACA
>Ga0209382_10006702_pt1 | contig 14775 bp, 16 predicted proteins | sample SoiMetdeltSBSDD5_FD_187599 | JGI IMG/M metagenome (GOLD analysis project Ga0209382, IMG submission 187599) | Bulk soil microbial communities from a Populus tree surrounding site in Tennessee, USA - Soil MetaG P. deltoides SBSDD5 (SPAdes) (version 2) | ecosystem: Environmental > Terrestrial >... | reverse complement strand
CGAGCGCCACGCCGCGGCGGCCGAGCTGATGAGCGGCGAGGTCGAGCTCGCCACCGACGATGGCTCGGCCGGCCACGCGGGCTTCGTCACCGAGCTCCTGGCCGACGCGCTCGAGCGCGCCCCGAACGTCACGGTGTATGCGTGCGGGCCGCCGCCCATGCTCGAGACCGTGCGGGCCCTGTGCGCCGAGCACGACGTCCCCGCCCAGCTCGCGCTCGAGTCGGGCATGGCCTGCGGGTTCGGCGCCTGCTTCGGCTGCGTGGTGCCCACGCGGACGGGCTACGTGCGCCTGTGCGTCGACGGGCCGGTGCTCGAGGCAGCGGCGCTGGAGGCCGTCGCGTGATCGAGTTCTGCGGGATCGCGCTCGAGCACCCGGTCATCAACGGTTCGGGGACCTTCGACGCCATCGCGGCTCGGCGCGCATTCGGCGACGCGATCCTCGAGCAGTTCCCGTTCAGCGCCTTCGTCTCCAAGACCGTGACGCTGGAGCCGCGCGCGGGCAATCCGCCGCCGCGCCTGTGGGAGCAGGGCGCGGGGCTGATCAACTCGATCGGGCTGCCGAACAAGGGCCTGCGCGGCTATCTGGAGCAGGATCTGCCGCAGCTGGCCGAGCTGCCGGTCCCGCTCATCGTCAACGTCATGGGGTCCACCCGCGAGGAGGTGGCGACGCTGGTCCGGGCCTTCGCCGTGCGCGACGAGGTTGCCGCGCTGGAGCTGAACCTGAGCTGCCCCAACGTCAAGACCGGGCTGGACTTCGGCGTCGACCCGGACGCCACCGCAGCCCTGATCGAGCACGTACGCACGCTTACCGAAAAGCCGTTGATCGTGAAGCTCACGCCCAATGCCACCGACTCCGCCGCGGTGGCGGCGGCCGCGCAGGACGCCGGCGCCGACGCCGTCTCGCTCATCAACACGCTGCGGGGCATGCCGATCGATCCGGTCACGGGCGCGCCGTGGCTGGGCGGGCGCACCGGCGGGGTATCCGGTCCGGCCATCCGCGCCATCGCCCTGGCCCAGGTCGCACAGGTCGCAGCGCGTGTGGACCTGCCCATCGTCGGGATGGGCGGCGTGCAGCGCGGGACCGACGCGCTGGACCTCGTGCGCGCGGGTGCGACGATCGTCGCGGTGGGCACCGAGAGCTTCCGCGAGCCCCTCGCGGCCGCCCGAGTTGTACGCGAAATGACGAGAAGTGGGACGAGGCGGTCGCTGGAAGCGCCCTCGACGGCGTGTTGAAGGATCGCGCGCGTTCGACGCTCCGGGAAAATCGCTGGAAAATCCAAGTTTTCACCGGTTCGTGGCACGCGAGAACTTCACCTCAGGTTGAGGTCGAGGCGAATTTGGCCGATGGCGCTTGATCGCTGGCGCTGGGGATGTAAGAGTGCTGGCAATGCCGCCGGCCGCCCACACGACGACTCGTTCGCCGGCGAGCACACCCGAGAGGTCCCTCGTGCAGCGTATGGACGCCCTGAGCCGTGCGAACGAGATTCGCACCCGCCGCGCACAGCTCAAGCGCGACCTGAAGGCTGGGCGCGCCTCGATCCAGGAGGTACTCCTCTCGCCGCCTGACTGGGTCGAGACGGCCAAGGTGTTCGACATGATGCTCGCGGTACCGAAGTACGGGCGCGTGAAGGTCAACAAAGTCCTGCAGATGTGCCGTATCTCGCCGTCCAAGACCATCGGCGGCCTTTCCGAACGCCAGCGCGCCGAGCTGGTCGCGCTCCTGCGCTCGCGCTGAGCCCGAGCCCGGTCTTCGTCATCACCGGCCCCTCCGGGGTCGGCAAGGGCACGCTCATCCGCGGCCTGCGCGCCCGGATTCCCGAACTGGAGCTGTCGGTGTCCGCGACCACGCGCCCGCCCCGGCCCGGCGAGCGCGACGGCGCCGACTACTACTTCCTCTCCGACGACGAGTTCGACCGCCGCCTGCGTGCGGGCGAGTTCGTCGAGCACGCGCGCTACTCCGGACACCGGTACGGCACGCTGCGCTCCGAGCTCGACCGGCGCGCCGCCGCCGGGGTACCGGTGGTGCTCGAGATCGAGGTGCAGGGCGCGCGCCAGATCCGCGAGCGCGTGCCGGAAGCCGAGCAGGTCTTCATCGCCCCGCCCTCGCTCGAGGCGCTGCGGGCGCGGCTCGTCGGGCGCGGGACCGACGCCGCCGAGGATGTCGAGCGACGGCTCGCCACCGCCCGGGACGAGCTCGCGGCCGAGCCCGAATTCGCCCATGTCGTGGTCAACGACCGGCTCGAGACAGCGGTGGATGAGCTGGAGACCATCGTGCGGGAAGGCCTTCGCCGGCCGCTAGACTCGGACGCGTGATCAAGCCACGCATCGACGAGCTCCTCGACGAGGTCGACTCGAACTACGCCTCGGTGATCGTCGCCGCCAAGCGCGCCCGCCAGATCAACTCGTACTACCACAACCTCGGCGAGGGGACGTTCGACGAGTTCCCGCCTCCGATGGTCGAGACGCGATCGAAGAACTACCTCACGATCGCGCTCGAGGAGGTCGCCGCGGGCAAGATCAAGTACCAGTACCGGTAGGCCGGTCCCGTGGCGCGGGTGCTGCTGGGCGTCTCGGGAGGCATCGCCGCCTACAAGGCACTGGAGCTCGCGCGCCTCGCAACCGTGCAGGGCCACGCCGTGCGGGTCGTGTGCACCGAGACGGCGCTCCGGTTCGTCGGGCGCGCATCCTTTGCCGGGATCACCGGCGCCCCGGTGCTCGTCGACGAGTTCGAGCCCGACCCCGCGCGCGGTGCCTTCCCCGACCAGCGGCCCCCCGACCACGCGCCCCTGTCGCACCTCGAGCTCGTGGCCAACGCCGACGCCTATCTGATCGCTCCCGCGTCGGCCAACACGCTGGCCAAGCTGGCCGCGGGCCTGGCCGACAACCTGGTCACGACCGCGGCCCTGGCCGCGCGCTGCCCCCTCCTCGTCGCCCCGGCCATGAACAACCACATGTGGGAGAACGCCGCCACCCGGGCCAACGTCGAGACGCTGCGCGGGCGCGGCGTGACCGTGCTCGAGCCCGGCTCGGGCGCTTTGGGGTCGCGCGGCGAGTGGGGCGCGGGCCGCCTGCCCGAGCCGCCCGAGCTGCTCGCCGCCGTAGAGGCGGCGATGGCCGGCGAGGGCGATCTCGCGGGCGTGCGCGTGCTCGTCACCGCCGGCGGTACCCGCGAGCCGATCGACGCCGTCCGCTTCGTCGGCAACCGCTCGTCGGGTCGCATGGGCTTCGCCATCGCGGACGAGGCCGCTCGACGCGGCGCCGCGGTGACCTGCCTGGCCGCCAACGTTGCGCTCACGCACCACGCGGGTATCGAGTACGTCGGGGTCGAGACCGCCTCCGATCTGGCCGATGCGGCGCGTAGCCGCTTCGACGCATGCGATGTTCTGGTCATGGCGGCGGCGGTGGGCGACTTCCGGCCGACGGAGGCCGCCGGTGACAAGATCAAGAAGGACGGGGCGGGTAACGGCATGGAGCTACAGCTCGAGCGCACGGAGGACATCCTGTCCGGCCTGTCCGCGCGCCGCCGGCGCGACCAGGTGCTGGTCGGCTTCGCCGCCGAGTTCGGCGCCGGCAACGCGGTCGCCTACGGGCGCGACAAGCTGGCCCGCAAGGGGTTGGATGCCGTGGTGGTCAACGACATCTCCCGCTCGGACATCGGCTTCGACGCCGATGCCAACGAGGTGACGATCCTCACCGCGCGCGGCGAGCGCCACGTCGCGCGCGCGGCGAAGGCCGAGGTGGCGCGAGAGGTGCTCGACGCGGTCGTCGAGCTACGCCGGGAGGAGAGGGATGGAGCCGGTCGAGCTCCCGCGAGTCGAACAGCAAGAGCTTGAGACCGCGGCCGGGGTAGGCCGCAGGATCGCGGCCAACGTCGGCCAGGCGGTCGAGGTCCGGGAGGACGTGCTCGACTTCGTGCTGGTGGCGCTGGCCGCCGCCGGCCACGTCCTCATCGAGGACTACCCCGGCGTGGGGAAGACGGCCCTGGCACGATCGCTCGCGCGCTCGGTCGATGGGGCGTTTGCGCGCATCCAGTGCACGGCCGACCTGCTTCCGGCCGACGTCGTCGGCGCCGCGGTCTTCAACCAGCGCGAGGAGCGCTTCGAGTTCCGGCCCGGGCCGATCTTCGCCAACGTCGTCCTGGTCGACGAGATCAATCGCGCCTCGCCCAAGACCCAGTCCGGACTGCTCGAGTGCATGCAGGAACAGCGGGTCACGGTCGACGTGCACACGCACGAGCTCGCGCGACCGTTCATCGTGCTCGCGACGCAGAACCCGATGGAGTACGCCGGCACCTACCCGCTCCCGGAGTCCCAGGTCGACCGGTTCATGATGCGCCTGTCCATGGGCTACCCGACCGCGGGCGCGGAGGCGGGCATGCTGGCCGCGCACGAGACCGGCGACCGCGTGCTCGAGCTCGAGCCGGTGGCCGACACCACGGAGGTGCTCGCGCTGCAGGATGCCGCGGCACGGGTACGCGCGACCCCGCCGCTGCGCGACTACATCGTCTCGTTGCTCGGCCACACGCGAGCGGATCCCCGAGTCGAGCTCGGTGCAAGCCCGCGCGCGGGCGTGATGCTGCTGCGGGCGGCGAAGGCGCGCGCGCTCCTCGAGGGTCGCGACCACGCCCTGCCCGACGACGTCCAGGCGCTGGCCCAGCCCGTGCTGGCCCACCGGATCGTGCTGGCGCCCGAGGCCGCCGAGGCGTCGGGCGGCGCCGTGGTGGCGGACGCGATTTCGCGGACCGCGGCGCTGTAGCCATGGCCAGCGCGCCGCCCCGATCACGGAGGCGCTGCTAGCCGATGCGCGGCGCCGTGTCGACCGCCCTGCTCGGCGCCGGCTTCGTCATCGCCGCTGGGACGCTCGATGCCGAGCCGTTCTACGTCCCCGGCGTGGCCTTCGTGTTCCTCGGCGTGCTGTGCGCGGTGTGGGTCGCCGTCGCCGCGCGCGGGGTGCGGGTGCAGCGCACGACCACGGCGCGGCGGGTGATCGAGGACCAGCCGCTGGGCGTCCGCATCGTTGCTCGTGCGGGTGTCCTGCCGTTCCCGGCCGGCGAGGTCGACGAGCCGCTGCTCGAGGCTCCCGTGCCGCTCCCGTCGGGCCGCCAGCGCTTCCGCTTCCGCATCGAGGCGACGTTCGCGCGCCGTGGGCGGCGCGAGCTCGACCCCCCGCGGGTGGTGGTGCGCGACCCGCTCGGCCTCGCGTCGCGCACGGCGGCGGTCGGCGAGCCCGAGGAGGTGCTCGTGCTGCCTCGCACCGAGGCGGTGCGCGCTCCCGGCGCCGGGCCCGAGGGACGCCGCCCCGGCGCCCGGCCGTTGCTGGCCGAGGCGGCCGAGACCGAGGTCGACGGCCTGCGCGCCTATCGCGCCGGAACCCCGGCGTCGCGGATCCATTGGCCGGCGCTCGCGCGGCGGCGCGGGCTGCTCGAGCGCCGGCTGCAGGCCGAGGCCGACACCCGGCCGCTCGTCGTGCTCGACGCCCGCACCGAGGCCGAGGAGGACCTCGACGCCGCCGTGCGCGCGGCGGCGTCGCTGGCGCTGCAGCTGGCAGGCGAGGGCGGATGCTCGGTGCTGCTGCCCGGGGATCGCCGGCCCGCCGAGCTCGACCCGGGGCTGGGCGGGTGGCCCGAGGTCCACGCTCGGCTTGCGCTCGTGCAGGCAACCGGCTCCGCTCCGGGACTGAGCGCGGCGGGGAGCCGGCTCGGGCCGGTCGTCTACGTCGCCGGGCGTCCGCTGTCCGCGGCGCCGCGGGGCCTCGAGCGCGTGCCGCCCGGCTCGGTGCTCGTGGTGCCAGGCACTCCGGCCGTGCCCCCGGGTCCCGAGGCGTTCGCGGTCGCCGGGTGCCACGGGTACGAGCTCGGTGCCCACGTGCGGAGGGTCGCGGCGTGACCGCGGCCGCCCTCCGCGCCGCTTCGCCGAGCGCCGCGCGCGCAGGGCGCACATCGATCGCGGTGCGGCTGGGGGCGGTCACCGCGCTCGCGATCTTCGTGGGGCTCCAGTGGGCAACGCTGGTCTTCCCCAGCGCACCGGGGCGGATGCTGCTCGGCGTCATGGTGGGCGCGGCCGGCGGTGCCACCATCGCCCTCGCGCGGCGCCGGCGCCGGCTCGTGATCGCGCTCGTGTCACTGTCGCTCATCCCGCTGGGCCTGCTGGCCGCCGGCGCCTCCGTGCGCGAGGTGCTGCCGGGCGGGTGGGGCACGCTCGCCACCAGCATCGGCGACGCGCTGGGCGCCCTGCCCGACACGCGTGTCCCCTATACCGGCGCGGACGACTACGTCCCGCTCGTCATCGCCGCCGGCGGCATCGCGCTGATCCTGTTCGCGTTCGTCGCCGCCGCTGCGTTCCCGCGGCGGGGGCGCATGCTCGCCGTCCTCGCGCTCGTCGTGGTCTATGCGGTCCCGGCCACCGAGACGAGCGCCAGTTCGCCCTACCTGCGCGGCGCCGTGTTCGCGGTGCTCGTGGGCGCAGTCCTGTGGGCGGAGCGGGTCGCGCGCCCGGGCGCTGGCACCGAGGCCACCGTCGCCGGTGCCCTTCTCGGGCTGGCGGCCGTCGCCGGCCTGGCGCTCGGTCCCGGCCTGGACGTCGCCCGCCCGTGGGTCAACTGGGACAAGTTCGTCAACGATCTCTCCCGGCCCGATACTGAGCAGTTCGCCTGGGACCACACCTACGGGCCGATGGACTGGCCCCGCGATAGGCGGGTCGTGCTCCGGGTCAAGGCCAAGCAGAGCGCGTACTGGAAGGCGGCCAACCTCGACGGCTTCGACGGCACGCGCTGGGTGCGCGCGGGGCTGCGTCCCGACCGCGCCTTCCCCTCCGACGCCAGCGCCGACGTCGTGCCGAACCCGAAGTGGGTGGAGAACATCCGCGTCACCCTGGCGGGCATCCGCACCGACCAGGTGGTCGGCGCCGGCAGCACCCTGGGGCTCGATCGCATGCGGCTGCGCCCGGTACCGGTCGGGAGTCCGGGCACCTGGGCAGTGGTGGGCCAGCTCCACAACGGCGACTCCTACAACGCGCGCGTCTACGTGCCGCGCCCGTCCCCGGACCAGCTCGCCGCCGCCGGCACGGCGTATCCCGACGTGACCGAGCTGTATCGGTCCATGCGCCTCCCGGCTGCCGACGGGGATCCGGCGCGCGGCACCGAGATGGTCTTCCGGCCCTTCGGCTCCCACCGCCAGCCGGTCGCGCTCGGCCCAACGGCGACGATCGCGGAGCAGGGCGACCGCGTCCTTGACCGGTCGGAATACGGCCGCGTCTACGCCCTGGCCCGGCGGCTGGCGACGGGGGCGGCCAACCCGTACGAGTTCGCCCGCCGCATCAACGACTACCTCAGCAGCGGTCGCTACAGCTACTCCGAGGACGTGCCCCGCAGCAAGGTGCCGCTGGACGCGTTCCTGTTTCGCGACCACCGCGGCTACTGCCAGCAGTTCTCCGGCGCGATGGCCCTGCTGCTGCGCATGGGGGGCGTGCCGGCGCGGGTGGCGGCCGGCTTCTCACCCGGGTCGCTGAACCCGGCGCAGGGCGAGTACATCGTCCGCGACCTCGACGCCCACTCGTGGGTCGAGGCCTACTTCCCACGCTACGGGTGGGTGACCTTCGACCCGACGCCGAGCATCGCGCCTGCGCGCGCCCAGGAGCCCTTCGACCCCGTCAGCACCGGGGGAGCGGGCCCCACGGCGGATGGCGGCGTCGGGGACACCGTCGCGGACCCGAAGGGTGGAGGGAAGGCGATCTCCGCCCCCGACCACACGTCCTTCCCGGTCCTGCCGGTGCTCGGCGGCCTGCTCGCCGTGGTGCTGGTGGTGGCGCTCGTGTTCGCTCTGTCCCGGTGGCTTCGGCGCCGCCGCGGCGCGCCGCCCGATCCCCAGCTGGCCGAGCTCGAGCGGGCACTGCGGCGCTCCGGTCGCGCCCCGGCCGACGGCATGACCCTGCGCCGGCTGGAGAGCGTCTTTGCCCGCGAGCCCGACGCGGCGGCGTATGTCCGCGCCGTGCGCGAGGCCCGCTACGGGTACGGCGACGGCCCGCCCACCGTGCAGCAACGGCGCGCGCTGCGGCGCGCCCTCGCCGCGGGCTGGGAGTACACGGGCCGCCTGCGCAGCCTGTGGGCGCTGCCGCCTTCCGTTTGGTCGCGCTCCTAGACTGAACCGGCGTGACCCCCGATTCCGTCTACGACCTCTACCGGCGCGGCACCGGCCTGCTCGAGGCCGGCGATCATCACGCTGCCATCGTGCCCCTGAGCCGGGCCCGCGATGCCGAGCCCGAGAAGACTTCGATCCGCGAGGCGCTCGGCCGCGCCTTCTTCCACGCCCGCCGCTACGAGGCGGCCGCGGCGGAGTTCGAGGCGGTCGTCGACCGGGCCCCGACGAACGACTTCGCGCTCTTCTGCCTCGGCCGGTCGCTCCAGCAGCTGGGCCGCCACGCCGAGGCGCGCAAGCCGCTGACGCTGGCCGCGTGCATGCGCCCGGAGCGGGGGGACTACAAGCTCTACCGCGACCGCTCCCGCCGAGCGGCCGCTTAGGCCATTCTCGCCGTCCCTGCCTAGGTCCTCGGGGTTCGCCGTGCCTAGCACGGCTTCACCCCTGCGTCCCGAGGCAGGAACGCCGAGTTAGGGCCTAGGCCATTCTCGGCGCTCCTGCCTAGGTCCTCGGGGTTCGCCGTGCCCAGCACGGCTTCACTGGGTGGGTTTTGGGCGGTTCTCTTGGCAGGAACGCCGAGCTATGGCCTAATCGCCGGCTCGGTTATGGCTGGGAGCCCGTCGATGCTTTCTGTGTTGTGCTCGCGCTCGTACGCGTTGAGCGCCTCGGTCCCGCCCACGCGCACCTTCTTCGCCGCCCAGGCCGGCGCGTGTGGGCGCAGTCCCTCGAGCCGCATCAGCGGGACGCCGTACCCGCACGAGTCGGCCACCCGCGTGACCTCCACCAGCACGATCGCGCGACGCGACTCGGGGATGGCGGGCTCCTCGAACGCGCACCGCTCGAGCAGCTCCGCGAAGCGCGGGTCGTCGGGCGCGACGGCCTCGCCGCGCCCGTGCAGACGCAGGATCCGTGGCGGATCGTCGAAGGCGCAGAGCATGATCACGATGCGGCCGTTCTCGCGCAGGTGGGCGATGGTCTCGGCTCCGCTCCCGATCACGTCGAGATAGGCGACCGTGTGCTCGTCGAGCACCCGTAGCGACCCGATCGGGCCCTTGGGAGAGACGTTGATGTGCCCGTCGCCGCCCAGCGGCGCCGTGCCCACGAAGAACAGCGCCTGCCGGCCGATCCACTGGCGCAGGCGCGCGTCGATGCCGTCGTAGACATTGGCCATGGAGCGACCGAGGCTAGCCGAGGCGCCGGCCGGCGTGCTCGCGCGCCATAGTCGCAGTACGGACGAGCAGGCCGAGGAAGCGGTCGAGCATCTGCGGCTGCACCGCGCACAGCGGCAGCTCGCCCTTCACGTAGACCTCGCCGGCGCCGGTGTGGGCGAAGCGCACGAGCGGCAGCGAGCGGTTCCAGAACAGCAGGCTGTGCTCGTCGAGCACCCCCGCGTCGACCACCTGCGCCTGGGCCTGGAGGAGGCCGTTGCGCACGGCCAGGCCGACGTGCAGCGGCCAGCCGGCAGCGTCGACGCTCAAGCCCCACTCACCATTTGCGACGCGCCGCGTCTCGCCCTCCAGCGAGGCCAGGAAACGGTCGACGATCTGCCCTGTCTCGGCATCCATTCCGGTGCTATCTTGACCCCACAAGCTTTCGCGCGCCGGTGACCCTGCCGGCCGTGCCGTTTCGGAAAGCGGGCGCGTGCCCGCTTTTGACTTTAAGGAGCAAGATCACCCATGACCCCCATCCAGGCCGAGATCGAGGCGCGCCTGGCCGAGGCAGAGCCCGAGGTCGAGGTGCTGCTCGCGGAAGTCGTGGGCGACTCGCTCGTCCGGCTGTTCATCGACCACCCGGACGGCGTCACGCTCGCCGTGTGCGAGCGCGTCACCGGTCACCTGGGCGCATTTCGCCAGCGCTACGCGCTCGAGGTCTCGTCGCCTGGGCCGGACCGCCCGCTGACCAAGCCCGACCACTTCCGCCGCTTCATCGGTGCCCGCGCGCGCGTGCGCACGCGCGACCCGCACCTCGGCCGGCGTTCGTTCACCGGCGAGCTGGTCGGCGCCTCCAACGACGAGCTCACGCTCGCGGCTGACGACGGGGTGGTCACGATCCCCTATACCGCCATCCAGCGTTCCAACCTCCTGGGGGACTAGCGCATGTCACGAGAGATCCTGGAAGCCACTCGCGCGCTCGCCGCCGAGAAGGGCATCCCCGCCGACAAGCTGTTCGTCGCCCTCGAGGACGCGTTGCTGTCGGCGTACAAGAAGCAGCCCGGCTCGGCCAAGTACGCCCGGGTGGAGATCGACCACGACACGGGCGACTTCAAGGTCTTCGAGCTGATCATCCCCGAGCGCCTGGAGGCCCAGCTCATCGTCGAGACCATCGACGAGGAGACGACCGTCGACCCCGAGACGGGGGAGATGCGCGAGCCCGAGGAGCCCGAGATCGACCCGGTCAAGTTCGAGCAGTACCGCGACCAGATCGACGAGCGCGACGTCACGCCCGACGACTTCGGCCGCATCGCCGCGCAAACGGCCAAGCAGGTGATCCTGCAGCGCATCCGCGAGGCCGAGCGCGACATGATGTTCGAGGAGTACCAGGACCGCGTCGGCGAGCTGATCACCGGCATCGTCCAGCAGTCGGACTCGCGCTACACGCTGGTGCAGCTGCGCGAGCGCGTCGAGGCGCTGCTCCCGAAGTCCGAGCAGGTCGACGGCGAGCGCTACGACCACTCCCAGCGGGTCAAGGCCGTGATCAAGGAGGTCTCGGCCTCGACCAAGGGCCCGTCGATCATCGTCTCGCGGCGCGATCCCGAGCTGATCAAGAAGCTGTTCGAGCTCGAGGTCCCCGAGGTCGCCGACGGGCTGGTCGAGATCACGAACGTTGCCCGCGAGCCCGGCTACCGCTCGAAGATCGCGGTCGTCTCGCACGCCAGCGGCGTCGACCCGGTGGGCGCCTGCGTCGGCCCGCGGGGGTCGCGCGTGCGCATGGTCGTCTCCGAGCTGCGCGGCGAGAAGATCGACATCATCCCGTACAACGACGAGCCGGCTCGCTTCGTCGCCAAGGCGCTCTCACCCGCGCGCGTGCGCGAGGTGCTGGTCGACGACGACAACCGCCAGGCGACCGTCGTCGTGCCCGACGACCAGCTGTCGCTGGCGATCGGGCGCGAGGGCCAGAACGCCCGCCTCGCCGCCCGCCTGACCGGGTGGCGGATCGACATCCGCTCCGAGACCGAGTTCTCCGAGGAGGAGGCCCAGCAGGGCTACGAGGAGGAGGAGTCCTCGGGCCGCTGCGCCGCGATGCTCGCCAATGGCCGCCGCTGCCCGAACGCGGCGCTGCCCGGCTCGCGCTACTGCGGGCTCGAATCCCACCAGGCGCTGTCCAACATCGACTCCGACCGGGTCGAGGACCTGGCCCGCATCGGCGAGCAGCCGCCTCCCGAGGAAGAGGCCGAGCTCGAGGCCGAGGCGGCCGCCGAGGACGAGGGCGATGCACCCGGGGAGCAGGAGGCCGAGCTGGACGACGAGGCCGTCGGCGTGCAGGACGAAGCCGTAGGCGTGCAGGACGAGTCCGTCCAGCAGCCGGCCGAGGCGGCGCCGGGCGAGGCCGCGGAGGACCACCGGTCGTAGTTCGCGCTCCGAAACCGCACCCCGTCAAGCTCCTAGAATGGGCCGGCTGATGCCGAAGAAGCGCGTGCACGAAATCGCCAAGGAGCAGGGCATGTCGTCCAAGACCCTGCTCGCCAAGCTGCAAGAGGCAGGTCTGGACGTCAAGGCGGCCGCCTCCGCCGTCGACGAGCAGGCCGTGCTGCGCGTGCTCAATGGCGGCGAGAACGGGGCTCCGGCGCCCGAGGCCGCGGCCTCGCAACAGACGGCCCCTCCCGCCTCCGAACCCGACGGGCAGGCGCCGCAACCACAGGGCCAGGGCGAGCAGCAGGCTCGTCCGCAGCAGCAGCGCCCGCAGCGCCCGACGCGCTCGGGCCTGCAGGGCGAGCGCGCCCCGAGCTCGAGCGGCGGCCGGCGCCGGGTGATCATCGACTCCCAGGCCTCGCGTCGCCAGCAGGGCGGCCCGCCGCCCACCCCGTCGCGACCGCCGCGCCGCCGTGGCGGCCGACGGCGCCGCGGCACCTACGAGGAGCCCGCGCCCAAGGCGGCGCCCGCCGATCCTTCCAAGACGCTGATCCGCATCCCTTCGGGCTCGACGGTCAAGGACGTGGCCGAGTACCTCGGCGTCCCCGTCCCCGAGGTGATCAAGAAGCTCATGACCCTCGGCGAGATGGCGACGCTCACGAAGACGCTGGCCGACGAGGCCATCACGGTCCTCGCCGACGAGTTCAACAAGACGGTCGAGATCACGCACGCGGCCGACGAGGTGGTCGAGGAGGAGGTCTTCGACGACGCCGACGAGGACCTCGCCGACCGCCCGCCCGTCGTCACGATCATGGGCCACGTCGACCACGGCAAGACCTCGCTCCTGGACGCGGTGCGCCAGACCGAGGTGGCCGCGGGCGAGGCCGGCGGCATCACTCAGCACATCGGCGCCTACCAGGTCCACCACAACGACAAGGTCGTGACGTTCCTGGACACGCCGGGCCACGAGGCGTTCACGGCCATGCGCGCCCGCGGCGCCGACGTGACCGACCTCGCGGTGATCGTGGTCGCGGCCGACGACGGCGTCAAGCCGCAGACCCAGGAGGCGGTCGACCACGCGCGCGCGGCCGACGTCCCGATGGTGGTCGCGATCAACAAGATCGACAAGGAAGGCGCGCAGCCCGACCGCGTGCGTGGCGAGATGGCCCAGCTCGGCCTCAACCCGGCCGAGTGGGGCGGTGACACCGAGTTCGTCGACGTGTCGGCCAAGACCCAGGTCGGGCTCGAGGACCTGCTCGACACCATCCAGGTCGTCGCCGAGCTCGAGGAGCTGAGGGCCAACCCCGATGCCGAGGCGTCGGGCACGGTGATCGAGTCCAAGCTCGACCCCGGGCGCGGCCCGGTGGTCACGATCCTGATCGGGCGCGGAACGTTGCACGTCGGCGACGCCGTCGTCGCCGGCGCCCACTGGGGTCGCGTGCGCGCAATGAGCGACTTCACCGGCGAGCGGATCAAGGGCGCCAGCCCCGGCCAGCCGGTCGAGGTGCTCGGCTTCGACGGCGTGCCCGAGGCCGGCGAGCACGTGCGCGTCGTCGAGAGCGAGCGCCGCGCGCGCCAGCTCGCGACCGAGCGCGCCCAGCGGCTGAAGACCGAGGCGCTGGCCCGGCGCTCGGGAACGAAGGTCTCGCTCGAGGACGTGCTCGCCCTGTCGCGCGAGGGCCGCGTCAAGGAGCTCAACCTCGTGGTCAAGGCCGACGTGTCCGGCTCGCTCGAGGCGGTCGAGGACGAGATCGCCCGCCTGCCACAGTCCGAGGTCTCGGTCAACGTCATCCACCGCGGCGTCGGCGGCATCAACGAGTCCGACGTCATGCTCGCGTCGGCCTCCGACGGCATCATCCTCGGCTTCAATGTCCGGCCGAGCGCCGACGCCCGCGCGGCCGCGGAGCGCGAGGGCGTGGAGATCCGGACCTACGCGGTGATCTACCGCGCGATCGAGGACCTCAAGGCCGCCATGGAGGGGATGCTGGAGCCGGAGGAGGTCGAGACCACCCTCGGCGAGGCCCAGGTCCTGCAGATCTTCAAGGCCTCGCGCGTCGGCTCGATCGCCGGCTGCCAGGTCAGCGAGGGCCGCGTCACGCGCGGCGCCCGGGCCCGGGTCGTGCGCGACGGCACGGTGGTCTACACCGGCGAGGTGGCCTCGCTGCGCCGGTTCAAGGACGACGTGCGCGAAGTCGTGGAAGGCCAGGAGTGCGGCATCGTGCTCAAGGACTTCCAGGACGTGAAGGAAGGCGACGTGCTCGAGTTCTTCGAGACGCGCAAGGTCGAGCGCGCGCTTTCGTAAGGGTGGTCGGGTGGAACCCGACCCCGACTGGCGCCGGCTTCGTCGGCATCCTCATCATTCACCTGCACTTTCCGGAGTCGGCCAGCTTGAAGGGAAAGCGCAGCGAGCTTCAGTCGGTCAAGTCCCACCTGCGCACGCGCATGGGGCTGGCGGTGGCCGAGGTCGATCATCAGGACACGTGGCAGCGCGCGACGCTGGCCGCGGCGCTGGTCAGCGGGTCGTCCGCGCGCCTGGAGGCGGAGGCCGATCGGGTCTGCAGATGGCTTGACGCACGTTTTCCTTACGGAGTACGGGTAGAACGACTGCTGACGTCGGTCTCCGACTTGGAAGGCTAGGATGGCCCGCGGGCGCATGCGTCGTGTCGACGAAGCCGTGCGCGCGGTTCTCAGCGACGCCATCACAACGGACTTAAAGGACCCCCGCATCGGTTTCGTGACAGTCACCGCCGTTGATACGACGCCTGATCTGCGCCAGGCGAAGGTGTTCGTGAGCGTGCTGGGCTCCGAGGACGACATCGCGGCCTCGCTGGAAGGGCTTCAGTCGTCCCACGGCTTCCTGCAGCGACGGGTCGCCGAGGAGCTCCGGCTCAAGCACACGCCGACGCTCGAATTCGTGTTCGACGACACCGCGCGACGAGCCGATCGGATCAACCGGCTGACATGAGCGAGAACGGGTCAAAGGCCAGCCGCGACCAGGTGCTGCACGAGATCGCGGCGGCCGAGCGCTTCATCCTCGTCACACACGAGAACCCCGACGGCGACGCCCTCGGGTCG
>Ga0209382_10006701_pt1 | contig 14775 bp, 8 predicted proteins | sample SoiMetdeltSBSDD5_FD_187599 | JGI IMG/M metagenome (GOLD analysis project Ga0209382, IMG submission 187599) | Bulk soil microbial communities from a Populus tree surrounding site in Tennessee, USA - Soil MetaG P. deltoides SBSDD5 (SPAdes) (version 2) | ecosystem: Environmental > Terrestrial >... | reverse complement strand
TCGTGCAGCACTGGTTGAACGGCGTCAAGATCGTCGAATACGAGCTTGGAAGCGCCGACTGGCTGGCGAGACTCAGGACGAGTCCTCTCGCCGACTTCCCTACCTATGGTCGGGAACCCCGCGGCCACATCGCGCTTCAGGATCACGGCGATCGTGTGGCGTATCGATCGATCAAGATTCGGGTGATGTGAGTCGCGGTTCGCGGCTCGCGGCTCGCGGCTCGCGGCGCTACTCAAGCCGGACTCTACGGACGCTGCTCGAACGACACCCCGTCCACCGAAACACGAATATCGTACGAAGGCTGACTCGAGCTCGGACCACGCGCTCAGCGACGGGAGTTTGCCCACGGTGGATGGTGACGTACACGTGGTTACTCCCTGATACTGGTCCTCGTGAGCCGCGAGCTGCGAGCAGCGAGAAATTACCGCCGCCGCGTCGCAACTGCCCCGATGTAACACAGGGCGATCAACAAGAGCAGCGTCCGAAACCCCGTGACGAGCGACAAATACTCGCCAACGCCGCCGGCCATCGCGCCGAGCAGGTTCGTGCCGTAGTCGCGGGGAAGCGATGTCGATCGTTTGATGCCCGAGCCGAACAGCAACCCGGCGCACAGGATCGGGCTGAACATCAGCACCGCGTAAAACGCCGACTCGAGAGCGCGGCTCTCGAACGTGACCGCGCCGACAGGAATCAGGTAATTGAGCGCCAGCAGCCCCACCAGCGCCGCACCGACCACCCACGGGCGACGGATCTCCACCTTCGCGACGACGAAGTTCGCGACGAGCGCCATCGACAGTACGGACGCAATTGCGAGCGAGGCGACAACCCAAGTCGATCCCCACAACAGGGCGAACTGGATGATCGACTTCGTCTCGAGCAGCATGAAGCCGGCGCCGAGCAGGAAGAAGCTCCACGACCACGATCCGGACTGTCCGCGCACGACCAACATCACCACGACGATGGACACGATGAGGATCAGCGCGAGCGCGCCGAGATAGTGCCGCGGAATGTGGCGGTTGTGCAGATAGAGGAACGGCCAATCGTCGGTTGATGGCTCCACGGTCGCATCGCGCGTGTGAATCCGCGCCGGGCTTGGCGCGTGTGACTGCCCGAATGCGGTGACTCGTTCGGGGATCTCCGGATCGGAGGTGAGCGTCTCCAGCCGCGGCCCCACCATCATCACGCCGAGATAGGCGCGCGCTTCGTGCACGTGCACGCGCGGCTCCTGCTCGAATGCGGTTGCCGCGATGTTGGCCAGCCGATCGACCAGCCACGGCTCGCGGAAGTAGTTGTACACAACGAGCAACCCGTTCGGCGAGAGCCGCTCACGGACAGCGCGGAACGACTCCTCGGTGAACATGTAGCTCTCGAGCCGGACACCGGAGAAGCTCGACTGCATCGTGAGCGAATCGATCAACGCGAACACGACCAGGTCGTACTTCCGGGTCGTCGTCCGCAGGAAATGCCGCGCATCGTCGGTGACAACCGTGACCCTGGGATCGGAATATGGCTTGTCGGGATGATGTTGCCGGCCGAGACGGACGATGACGGGATCGATTTCGACGGCGTCCACGTGTTTCGCACCGTGGCGCAGCGCTGCGGCGACGTCGGTGCCCGAACCCGCGCCGAGCACGAGCACGTTTTCAAACGTATCGCCGAACACCATGTACGGCCACTGGTAGAAATACTCCTTGTGATCGACCGGCGCCATCGACTGGTGAAAGATGTTGTTCACCTCGACGATGGTATCGAGTCCTTCCTGTCCGACGGTGACCTTGTAGTAAGGCGACCAGAGCGAACCACGGGCCAACCCGTGCACCAGTACGAGCGCCACCATCAGAAGCGCGATCTCCCCGGCGAGGAAAACGGTTCCCCGCCCTGCCGAGCGAATCTCGCCGGGCTCTCTGAAGATCAGCAGAGGGATCGCTGCCGCGAATCCGATCCCGAACCACCACGTGGGCGAAAGCTGCAGCCACGAGATCACCGCGAACAGCGCCACGCCCGCCAGGCTGCCCAACAGGTTCGACGTGTAGCCTCTGAGCGGGGGCATCGTGGCCATTTCCCGGCCCATCCGCTGGGCCAGCGTCGCGAACAACGCCGCCACGATGACGAACATCACCGGGAGCAGCATCGTGCTTTCAACCGTGACGATCGGTTCGGAGGTGCCGCTCGTGAAGTAAATGCTGCCGCTTGTCGGCACCTTGACTTCGAGGCGGAAGAAATACACCGCTCCGATCACGATCGCCTGGAGTACCGGGAACCACGTGAACAGCCGCCATCGCGACGACGCCAGCAGGGCACCGACACCGATGCCAAGGAAGCACGCCAGGAGGATGAAGTTGGAGAAGTACGCGAGCAGCCGGATGTAGGCGGGCATCCAGCGAATCAACGCGACTTCCAGGAAGAGTACGAGAAACGAGGCGAGGAACACCCTCGCCCCGCGAGAATCCGAGAATGACATCAACTGGTTACGGTCTCCGCGTTCGCCATTCGTTCAACGGGCGATCGGCTGAGCGGCGGCTGAGGCCGCCGGCACGTCGCCGTAGAACTTCCACTGCGCTCGGTAGTCGCGGGCGAGCGGTTGGGGCGTTAGGACGGCGCGGAGCATCTCGATAGGCATGCTGCCGGCTTTCAGAATCGCATCGTTGAACTGAACTGCCGTCATCTTCTTCTTGTCTACGAGTTCCTTATAGAGCGATCGGATCTGCAGGCCGCCGAGCATGTAGGCCGCCTGATAGAGCGGCGAGTAGTTGCCGGCAAACGAACGGCGCACTTCACCAGTAGCGGTAAAGCGCTCGTGCCCGCCGCGATTGACTACGAAATCGATGCACTGCTCCGGCGTCCATCGTCCAAGATGGAAGTTCAGTGAAAAAATGATGCGCACCGCGCGGTGCATCCGCCACCAGAGCATTCCGATTCGATCTTCCGGGGACCGCGGAAAGCCGTGATCCCATAGCAGCAGCTCCCAATAGAGCGCCCAGCCTTCTCCCATGAAGGGAGTGCCGAACAGGCTCCGATGACTATTGTATCGCTGAGACAAGAAGCCCTTCAGGTGGTGGCCCGGAATGAGCTCGTGCTGCACCGTCGCGCGCGAGACGTGAATGCCGTTTCCGCGCATGCTCATCAGCCCGTCCTCGGCCGACATCGTATTCGTCGGATACGAGACGCTGATGGTTTCTCCACCCGTGAAAAAAGGATTCACGCGCTGGCGTTCCAGCGACATCATGCCCATGCGCCAGATGTCCGCGGCAAGTGGCGGCACCGTCACGAGATTGTGTTTCTGCAAGTACGCCTCGGCCTCGAGCGCAAGATCCCGAATCAGCTGCGGCTGCTCTCCGCGCGGAACGTAGGCGTTCTTGACCTTGTCGAGCGCCTTCATCCAGTCGTCGCCAAAGCCCATTTCGCGCGACGCCCTCTTCATCTCGGCTTCGCACCACGCGTACTCGCGATTGCCGACCTCGAGCAATTCCTCAGGCGTGTACGGAATCAGCTCGCCCGCAAGATCCTCGAGCAGCCCTTCGCGACCGATGGGATCCCCGACGATGTCATCGCTGGCAGAAGTCGTCTTGGTAAGCCCCGCGCGGGTGCGAAGAGCACTCCCGTAGTCGGTCAGCTGTTGCACGAGCGCGCGATGGTGCTCGGGTACCTTTGCGGTGAAACCGGGATCGTACCCGTTGTAGAAGTTGAACCATTGATCGAGCGTTCCGCGCAGCCGCTCGATCGTCTGCGATGCCCGCATGGCGGCAAGCGGCGTGGCAGTGGCGACGGCGCTCGACGCCGCCGCCTGACGCACTTTTTCGGTGATCGGCGGGAGTGCAGCCGCCGCCGCGTCAGGGCTGATGAACTCGAGTTTCTGCCGCGCTTCCTGCAGCTTGATGATGTCTTCGGCGAACGGCACGAGCGGCGCCGTCTGCTTCTGGTAACGCTCCTCCCGCCGCAAAAGCGCGAGCTGGTACTCGATATGGTTGCGAAGCAGGACGTAGTCCACCTGCCCTTCGCGCGACAAACGAGCAAAGTCGATTTTCGGCAGTGCCGCCAGCCACGCGTCGTAGTAGCCGCGCAGTTTCGCGCGGCGCTCAGTTGAACCGGGCACGGAATAGAAGCGCTGAATGGCCTGACCGTCAGCCGCGAATCGCTCGACGACGTCACGCAGCTCGCTGGTCGCGGCTGCGAGATTTTTCATGTCTGGCACGTAGGCGGATGGGTCGGATAGCGCGCGGTGCGCTTCCGGCGGACGTTGAAGCGTCTGCGGCGCCGTCTGCTGCGCCACCACGCCCGTGCCGGCGCACAGCGCGAGGATGATCGTGGCCAAGCCGAGTTTCTTGAGCTGTTCGGGCGGACATCCTTCCCACTTCGCCACCATGGTGTTGCCGATGTAGCCAAGATCCGCGAAGCCCATCTTGCTCGTCCAGAATCCCGTGGCAGTGAGATCGCGGAAGTTGCGGAAGAATGCGTGACCGTGGGTGAGCGAGCGATCGATCTCGCCGTACGTCGAGATCGCGTCCAGCACTTCGGTCCGCTGCTGGTCGGTCGCGCCAACGAACGTGCGATCGAATCGGCGCTGGCACTCTTGATCGAGCCAGGCCAGTCCGCCGCGCATCGCCACCTGGCGCGCCGGCTGATCGATCATCGTGAAGTCCATGAACTCCGGAACACCGGCGGCGGTGGCGCTGCCCGAACGATCGTCGGCCGGAATGATCAAATCGCTCAGGACGCGCACGGTCTGATACTCGTGCGCGGTGAAGAATTTGGGCGCAAACGGTTTGCCAGTTTTCTGCGCCGCCTGCTTGGCCTGCTGTGCCTGATGGTGGGCTTGCTGGGCCTCCGCCTCCGTCAGCGCGAAGCCAGCCGCCACCGGAGCCGCCGACAAGATCTTCAGTGCCGCGCGTCGATTGATGTTGTCCATGAAGGCCCTCACAAGCGTCCAGCTTTGCGCTCAGCGGCGATGAACTCGCTCGTCCGCATCGACAGCGCGAGAATCGTCCAGGTGCAGTTCTTGTCCGGCTGCGACACGAACGGCCCGGCGTCGGCGACGAACACGTTGCGGCAGTCGTGCGCCTGGCAATTGGCATTCAAGACCGACGTGTTGGGATCGTTCCCCATGCGCGTGACGCCGAGCTCGTGAATGATGCGGCCGCCTGGGGCGAGACCGTACAGGCGATCGCGCGTCGGCATCTCGCTCGTCGGGACGCCGCCCATCTCGATGATGATGGCGCGGAACGTCTCCTGCATGTGCTTCGCTTGATTGATTTCGTAGTCGTAGAACTTGAAATGGAACCGCGGCACGGGGATACCCCACTTGTCGACCATGTTGGGGTCGATCTCCATGTAGGTGTCCTTATTGGGGATCATCTCGCCGCGGCCCGCGAATCCAACCGTCGCACCGTAGAAGCGCCGGTAGTCATCCTTCAACGACTTGCCGTAGCCGCGCGTCGGGAGAGGCGTTTTTGTCGCCGTCGCCGCTGCACGAACGCGGTTCTGGATGTCGCCCATGAAACCAAAACTCGGCATGCCACGTCCGCCTCCCGGTTCGATGTGGTAGCCGCGCGGAAAGTCGAGCTTCTTGTTGTCCAACCACCAGGGCATGAAGATGTGCATCCCGCCGACGCCGTCTTCGTTGTGCTTCACGCCGTCCATCAGCTTCGGGATGAAGCCTTGAACGCTGAGGCCTGTCGTGTCGGTCAGGTACTTCCCGACGTTCCCGGTCGAGTTGCCGAGCCCCTGCGCAAACTTGGCGGACTTCGAGTTCAGGAGGATACGCGCTGATTCGCAGGCGCTCGCCGCCAGCACGACGATGCGCGCCTGGATGTGGTTTTCGCGGCCGGTGCTCTTGTCGATGTAGGCGACGCCGGTCGCCAGCCCTTCGGGGTTGACCGTCACCTCGCGCGCCATCGCGTTGGCGACGATGGTCAGGCGCTTGGTGGCCAGCGCTGGCGGAATCAGCACCGATGGCGACGAGAAGTTGGAGTGCGTCGCACAGCCGCGGTTGCATTGACCGCAGTAGTGGCAAGCGACGCGATTGCCAAGCGGCTCGGTGAGGATCGACAAGCGGCTGGGAATGCAGGTGACCTTCAACCGGTCCGCAGCCTGTTTGATCAGCAGCTCGTAGCAGCGCGGTTTCGGCGGCGGCAGAAAGACGCCGTCCGGATCGTTGTGCAGCCCTTCATTGCTCCCGAAGATTCCGACCAGGCGATCCACGCGATCGTAGTACGGCTTCATATCGTCGTAGGTGATCGGCCAGTCGTCGCCGAGCCCATCTATGCTGCGCCGCTTGAAGTCGTCGGGGCCGAAGCGGAGCGAGATCCGTCCCCAGTGATTCGTCCGGCCGCCAAGCATGCGCGATCGAAACCAGTCGAACTGGCTGCCCGGCGCGCTCGTGTACGGCTCGCCTTCGAGCGTCCACCCGCCGAACGCCGCGTCGAACTCTCCAAACTGCTGTTTCTCGGTCGCCGCGCCGCGGCGTGGGGAGTCGTACGGCCAGTTGAACATGAAGTTTTCGGTGGACGGGTTCCACATCGGCCCGGCTTCGAGCATCACCACGTTGGCGCCCGCTTCGGTCAACACCGTGGCGGCCATACCGCCGCCCGCGCCAGAACCCACGATACAGACGTCATAGGTGATGCGGCTGCGGATAATTTGCATGGGAAGCTCCCGACGTTGGAATGTGGACTGGAATTGTATGCGAATCCGCCGGCGATCGACCTCGCGGGCCGGGTTGACAGCCCTGCGGTTGATTCAAGCAACGTCAACGTAATAGCATGCGTGCCTATGCGTACCATGACTGCTTTGGCCGCGTTGTTCGTGATGGCGACGCTCATTCCTGCCGGCGCTCAGCAGCAGGGCTTTCTCGGCCGGTGGAACCTGACCGGCACCGGTCCGGACTCGAACCGCGTCTACTGGCTGGAAGTCACCGACCAGGGCGGACAGTTGAAAGGCATGTTCCTCAACCGCGGCGGGAGCCCGGTGGCGCTGGCCAGCGTGAAAGTCGAGGGCGGAACGCTCGTGTTCCAGATGCCGCCCGGACGCGAGAACAAGCCCGGACTCGAGTTCCGCGCCAAGCTGGAAGGCGACAAGCTCATCGGCACGGTGCCCGATCGCGATCGCACGGTGAACTGGGTAGGCGTGCGATCGCCCAAGTGGCCCGCCGCCGATGCGAACGCGAAGCACACGTACGGTAAGCCGGTCGAGCTCTTCGACGGCAAATCGTACGACACGTTCATGCCGCAGTCGGGCGACAAGATCACGGGCTGGGCCGTGGAGAACGGCATCCTGACCAACAGCCCGCCGTCGAGCAACCTGATATCGAAGCAGAAATTCAGAAACTTTCGCGTCCAGGCGGAATACATGCTGGCGCCCAAGAGCAACAGCGGCCTCTACCTGCGCGGCCGCTACGAGCTGCAGATTCTCGACGACGCGGGGACTCCACCCGAGAGCCATGGTCACATGGCCCTCTACGCGTGGAAGGCGCCGCTCGTCAACGCCAGCAAGCCGGCCGGTGAGTGGCAGAGCGCAGACATCATCATCGTCGGCAACCGCGTGACCGCGACGCTCAACGGGCAGAAGGTGCACGACAACACCGAAATCCAGGCGATAACCGGCGGCGCTCTGGACGCGGATGAATTGGCGCCCGGACCGATCATGATCCAGGGCGACCACACGAAAGTCTCGATCCGCAAGCTGACGGTAACGCCGATACAGTAAGGGGATCTGGCCGGCCAGCCCCATTGACCCCGTCACATATGCGGGTTCCGCGCGCACTCCTGTTCGTGGTGGGGATCCTTGTCCTCACGACCATCCCTTCCTTCGCCGAGTTCTACACCGATTGGCTCTGGTTCAAGGAAGTCGGCTACGAACAGGTCTTTCTTAAATCGCTCTCGGCTCGCGCGACGACGGGAATGGCGGTCGGCGGGATCGTCTTCGCGTTTCTGTGGCTCAACCTTCGCATCGCGCTGAAGCTGCTCCGCCGTCGCGAGTTCGCCATCGCGACGCCGGAAGGCCCCCGCGTGATCACGGTCGATACCGGGCGGCTGCGCTCGCTCATCTACACGATCGCCTTCGCGGCTTCCGTGCTCATCGGTCTCTATTCGGCGTCCTCGTGGGCGACGTGGCTCTATGCGTGGCACGCGACGTCGTTCGGCCGCGTCGATCCGGTGCTCGGACGCGATATCGGCTTCTACATCTTCCGCCTACCGGTGCTCGAGCTCGTGCATGGCATCTCGCTCATCACCGTGATCCTCGCCATCGCCGGCGTCGCGGCAGCGCATATCGCGTCCGGCAACCTGGCGCTCGATCCGCTCCGCGGCGTGATCGCGAGCCGGCTCGCGCGGCGTCAGTTGTCGTTTCTGGCCGCGGCACTGCTGGTCGTCCTCGCCTTTGGCGCGTGGCTGCGAATTCCCAACTTGCTCACGTCGCAGTCGGGCGTCGTGTTTGGCGGGTCGTATGTCGACGTGCACGCGCGGATGCCGGCCTATCGTCTGCTGGCACTGACAGCGCTCATTGGCGCCGCCCTGGCGGTGTACCAAGGCTTTGCCGAACGGCTGCGACCGATTTTTGCTGCGATCGCTCTCTACTTCGTCGTCGCGATCGGCGGCGGGATCTATGCCAGCATCATCCAGCGCTTCATCGTCGCGCCGAACGAGCAGGTGCGCGAAACGCCATACATCGATCACAACATTCGCGCCACGCGCGAGGCGTATGCGCTGGACAAAGTCGAGGAACGCCCGCTCTCGGGCGAGGCGCGGTTGTCACCGCAGGATCTCCAGCGCAACGCCACGACGATTGAAAACGTTCCGCTCTGGAACGACCAGCCACTGCTCGACGCGTTTGGTCAGCTGCAGGAGATTCGTACCTACTACGATTTCGTCTCGGTCGACAACGATCGGTACACGATCAACGGCAAGTACCGGCAGATCATGCTGTCGGCGCGCGAGCTGAACTCGCGCAGCCTGCCGAGCCGAACCTGGATCAACGAGCAGTTGACGTTCACGCACGGCTACGGCTTGACGTTGGGACCGGTGAACGAGGTCACGCCCGAAGGGCTGCCGGTCCTCTTCATCCGGGATTTGCCGCCGTCGTCGACCGTCGATCTCAAGGTCACGCAGCCGGCGATCTACTTTGGCGAGCTTCCCGAAACCGACGTGTTCGTCCGCACGAAGACGCCAGAGTTCGACTACCCGCGTGGCGAGGACAACGTCTACACGACCTACCAGGGGAACGGCGGCGTTCCGATCGGCGGCCTCTTCAGCCGGTTGCTGTTCGCGATCCGGTTCCGCTCCACTGACACGTTCTTTTCTCCCAACCTGACATCCGAGAGCCGCGTGCTGATGCACCGCCGAATCGCGGAACGCGTCAACCGCATTGCCCCGTTCGTGTCGATCGATCCCGATCCCTACCTCGCGATTGCGGACGGCAACCTGATCTGGATCCAGGACGCGTACACGACCAGCAACCGCTACCCGTACTCGTCGTTTGGCGGCGAAGTCAACTACATTCGCAACTCCGTCAAGATTACAATCGACGCGTACCACGGGACGACGCTCTTCCACTTGCTCGACACCTCCGATCCGATCGCTGCGACGATCGGGAAAGTGTTTCCAGGATTATTCAAGCCGCTCGCCGATATGCCGGGCGACCTCGAGTCTCGACTCCGCTACCCGCAGACGATCTTCACGATGCAGGCGGCAATGTTCGCGACGTTCCACATGACAAACCCCGCGATCTTCTACAACCGAGAAGATCAGTGGGAGGTGCCGTCGTTCGACGTCGAAGGACAAGCGCAGCGGATGGAGCCGTACTACACGATCATGCGGCTCCCCGGGCAGCCGAACGCTGAATACATTCAGATGCTGCCCTACACGCCGCGCCAGAAAGACAACCTGGCGGCATGGATGGCCGCGCGCAGCGACGGCGAAAACTACGGCAGGCTCGTGGTGTTTCAGTTCCCGAAGCAGACCGTCATCTTCGGACCGCGCCAGATCGCCGCGCGCATCAGCCAGGATCAGGTCATCGCACCGCAGATCGCCCTGTGGAGCCAGCAGGGGTCGACCGTCATCCAGGGCACGCTGCTCGTGATTCCCATCGAGGAATCACTGGTCTACATCCGGCCGCTCTACCTGCGCGCCGCCGGCGGCCGAATTCCAGAGCTCAAGCGCGTGATCGTCGCGTATCAGAATCAGATCGTGATGGAAGAGACGCTGGACGAGGCGCTCGATCGCTTGTTCTCACGGCCTGAGGCTCCGCCTCCGCCACCGCCGCCGTCGACAACGAAGGCAGTGGATGCAGCGGCACCTTTACCCGAGGGCGCGGCCGCGCTCGCGGCGCAGGCACGGCAGCACTACGAGCGCGCCATTCAGGCTCAGCGTGAGGGGAACTGGGCGCTTTACGGTGAGGAGATCAAGCGCCTCGGCGAAGTGCTGGACAAGCTCGCAAAACTGCCGAAGTAACTGCGCTCGGGGCGGGTACCGAATCACTGATTGGCGCAGGCCTTGACTTCCTCCGCGATGTTGCCGAGCTCGGAGTCGAGGCCCACACCTGGCCCGTAGGTGCTATTGCGAACCGACCGAATGAACGTGCTGTACGCGTCGAGCGGTAGCGTCGCGACGTTCGTACAGAAGCTTTGCCAGCTCCGATCGCGAGTGAGGTATTGCTCGACGTTCGACAGATAGAACGCGGCGACAGTCGCTTCACGCTCGCGAACATATCGGCCCACTGCGCGGAGCGCCTTCGGGCCTGAGAAATTCCCTACGACTGGCACGAGCAGGTTCTTCTCGCTCAGCTCCTTCAGCACCTGGAAATTCTCGTCGTTTGCCAGAAAGCTCCGCATCTGCCCTTTCCCATCGTCCGCCACCATGAGATCCCAGTAGGTCGGAGCGTTGCGGCCGCCACCACGACCACCTGTGGACCAGTACGACAGGCCCGGACCGTAGAACGAAAACGCACCGTGCACGTACTCGATCCCTTTCAGGTCTTCCGGCGTCAGCGGGAAATTTCTCTTTTTGGTGAGGTGGTCATGGATCGACTGGAGCTGTTGGCGCGTGAGGGATTCGCTTTCGTCGGTCTTGTGGAGGGCGGTGAAGATGTCGTTCGCCGACGACTGAGGCCCGAGGCCCTCCGGCCGCTTGCGCGAGAACAGCTTGAACACGAAATCGGCCCTGTCGCTCGACATCTCGAAGAGCGCCTTGTACATGAGATGGAGCTGCAGATTGCCGCGACGGATATCGACGATGAACGCCATCTTCGGCCTGAGGGCCGAGATGTAGGTGAAGTTCTGCTCGGGGCCGACCCCAACGTAAACGCGATTCAGGCGCGGCGGACGCACCAGTTCGGGGATGACGTACTGAAGGTACAGCTCATTCGAGAGCAGATTATCGGAGCGGAACTCACCGTTTGGCTCGGAAAAGTCGGTGATGAGATTCCAGTACTCGCGATCGCTGAGCCGCTCGGGCAACGCCGGCGCAATTGCTCGCACCGGTGGCGGCGCGAAGCCGGTCAGCGACACGCACAGTACTGCAGCGAGAAGGAGAATCGAGCGGCGTTTCCTCACACCGGAAAAACCCCCGTGCAGCGATTCTCGCCAGCAAGCCGCGCGATGTCAATGGCAGCGCACGAAAATGCCGCTCGTTAGCGGACGATGCGGATCGGAATGAGGCTTCGGACGGTTCCGTGTTCGCCGCTCGCGTTTAACGCGATGAGGTACTCGCCTCGTCCCACGGTTGTCAGCGGCAAGTCAATCTCATAGTGGCCGTCGTCTGAGGCGCGCTTTACCAGCGGCAACTCCGCGATTTGCTTGCCGGCCTGACTCAACATCGCCGCCGTCACCTTTGCGGTCGCGGCCGATGCGCCGTACACGGCAAAACGGATGTTCAGTCGATCGGTCCGGGAAAACTCGCGGCCTGGAAACGGGACCGCGTCAGGACCTCGATCGAGGTTGCGGAACTCGACAGCGTTCTGCGTCCGGAAAACTGCCGGCGTGCTGATCCAGACCGACGGCTGCGCAGGATCTGGAACGTCGACCGTTCGCACGTCGCGGTCGATCATCTCGCCCTTGCCGTCGAGGATCGTGAAGGTGACTTTGAGCGCACCGGGAGGCACATCGAAGTGGACGCCTTGCGCGCCGACGGCGCCCTCGAACGCGCGCGTGTTGCCGCTCATCGCAAGCGCCGTCACCTGGGCCGGTGCGTTGGCGCCAGTGGCCACGCCGGCGCGTGGCGTCCACGCGAGCCGCACTGCCGATCGGCCGGAGTCCAACATCGTGCCGAGCCACACGTCAATCGTGCGGCGCGCCGTAGCGGACGGCAAATCCGAGAGGGCACGCCGGATGTCGAGGGGGATGTCCGAAGCGGCGGCCGCCTGCACTCGCGCACGTTCCACTTCGGCAATGCTCGGCGCCCAGTAACCCGAGCGCGCGCGGGCCTCGAGGCCGGACGGTTTCACCTTGACTCGTATCTTGTGGAAGCGGCCGTCCATCGCACGCGCGGTCGGCGTGTAGCCCAGGAGGTAGAACCCGCCAGCCTGCGTGACGACCTGATTGAAGGAGTCAAGGAGATCGTTGCCGCGGAAATACTGTCCACCCGTATCCTCGGCGACGCCCTCGAACATCGAGACGAAGCGCTGGGTTCCAAAGCCGCGTGGATCGATCGAATAGATAGCGGTGTTGTTGTCGTTGGCCGTGCGAGTCAAGTCGGTGAGAAGCGATTGCCCATCTCGCAGCATCCCGCGCAGGCCTTCACTAACAAGGATGATCGACTTGCGACCGTCGCGCAGCCCGCCGAGGTGCACGACGGCGGATTTCAACGCGGAGACCGTCACCTCCGAGCGCAGACGTTCGACGTCGCCGCGCTCGAGATGCGCATCTTCTACAGCGCTGCGCGTTGGAACGTAGACGCCGGACCGCCCGACGAGTCGGCGCGTGCGATCGAACAGCTCGAGCCGATCGCGGGTGAACGTCAGCGCGTCGATTGGCGTCAGCGGATCCATGAACGCGACGAGATCCGTCGGCCCGAACGCGCGCCGAACGAACTCCATGAGCGCTGCGCGGGCGCGGTTCGCGCTCGCCATCTGACCGATGTGGTACTCGTCCCAGAAAATCAGGAACACGCGAACGTTGTCCTTCGCCGCCTCGGATGCGGCGTGCGAACGCGATCGGATCGTCAACGAGACTTCGCTGTCCGCATCGGGCTGACCGTCGGCGCGCACGAACTGAAACGCCTTGATCTCCTGCAGCTCACCCTCTTCCTGCAGCTCGAAATCAGCCGCCGTCAGCGACGGAACCGGTTGGCCCTTGCGGTCGAGCACGACGACATCAACCCGGACGAGTTCAGCCCCCGTTCGGAAGACCGGCTTCTGCGGTTGCGGTGTGTCGGGCGGCGGCGGGGCGGGAGGCGCGGATTGTGGCGGCGCGGTCTGTGGAGTGGGCGGCGCCTGCTGCCCGGGCGTCTGGCCAGCCACCACAATCGTGGCAGTCAGGCCCAGCAACAACGCAAGAGCTTTGGCGGTCCACATATAGAAAGGTGGGCGGCCCCCTCCAAAGACCTTCAGGGTGCCACACCTTTCGACGACACCCGCGAGAAAAGCATTGACGACCTAAATGGTCGGAGATATCGTGTGCCAGAGCCGAAATGAGATCAGTCTCATTTTCGCTGCTCTGAACGAAGGGCCCGCCGGGTGGGCAAACACCCGGCGGGCGGTTGCCGAACACACGTCTGGCCGACCCAATCACACGACTGGCGCGTGAAACGTATCCGGCATTCGCATTCTAGCGGACGCCTTCGGGACGCGCCAGATCTGGAGGCGTTCATGAAGGTTCAGTCGACGAGGACAATTCTCTTCTGGATCCACCTCGTCGCCGGCACAGTTGCCGGACTCGTCATCCTCGTCATGTCGGTCACGGGCACGCTGCTGACCTTTCAGCAATCGGTGTTGAAAATCATCGAACGCCCGCAGCGTGTGATCGTCCCTCCTCCCGGCGCGGGTCGGTTGGATCTCGACACGCTTCTCGAGCGCGTGAAAGGTGCGATTCCGGACGCGCCGCCAGCGACGGTGACGCTGGAATCCGATCCGTTCGCCACAGCATCGGTCTCGCTCGGCGCCCGCGGCGTGGTGTTTGTGAATCCGTACAGCGGCGAAGTCCTCGGTACCGGATCACCGCGTGCGAGGGCCTTCTATCGCGCAGTCACGAACTGGCACCGCTGGCTCGCCGTCGAAGGTGAAGGCCGCGCAACGGCGCGCGCGGTCACCGGCGCGGGAAGGCGCGCGATTTCAACTGGCACAACGCGATTGGATTCTGGTGCGCGCCAGTCTTGATCGTGCTCACTGCCAGCGGCATGGTGATTTCCTACACGTGGGCAAGCAATCTCGTCTACACACTGACGGGTAGCCCGCGGCCGGCAGCCGCAAGCGGACGCCCAACGTCAGAAGCCCGCACCAGCCGACCGCCAGCAGACACAAACAAACGCGATCGCGCAACGTACGACGCTTGCGTCGCTGCAGGCGAGCGCCGAGGAACGCGTACCGACGTGGCGCACGATGATCGTGCGGCTCGCCGCCAACAACGCGCCGATCGCGTTCTCGATGTCTGATCGCGCGCACTGGAACGGTTTCGCGCGGTCGACGTTGACGCTCGATCCGCGCACGGGCGCCGAGATCAGATGGGAACCGTACGCAAACACGAGCCTCGGACAGAAAGCGCGCGGCTGGCTGCGCTTCGCGCACACCGGCGAGCTCGGCGGCGTCCCTGGCGAAGCGATCGCGGGATTGGCGTCGGCCGGCGGCGGCTTT
>Ga0209382_10006700_pt1 | contig 14775 bp, 16 predicted proteins | sample SoiMetdeltSBSDD5_FD_187599 | JGI IMG/M metagenome (GOLD analysis project Ga0209382, IMG submission 187599) | Bulk soil microbial communities from a Populus tree surrounding site in Tennessee, USA - Soil MetaG P. deltoides SBSDD5 (SPAdes) (version 2) | ecosystem: Environmental > Terrestrial >... | reverse complement strand
AGTTTTCTGTGGTTCGATGTACTATACTACAATGTCAACAGCAAGTGCACAGGTGAATTATTCGATTAAAGTTGCAAAAACTTCAGAAGGTAATTTTACCATTACAAATGGAGCAAGTTACGTGGGTCCATCCTTTGACACTACATATACAATGACGGGTACAGCTCCTAACTTTACCAAAGCTAGGGATACATTGATTACATCAATAATTAATGATTTTGATAAATCATCTACAATAGGATACATAAAAATGAACAATACCAATAATCAAAGTAGTGGAAACAGCTCGGAGCTTGCAAATCCATTTGTGAGTCAAGATCAAATTAATCAAAAAATAAAATCAGTTCTTACATATGCTCTAGATAAGATAGAACACCCTATTGGAATTACACCTGACGTAGGCGATTCTAGGGAAATCAAATGTAAATTTGGCAATGTTCTAAATGATTTTTGGTGCGACATTCCAACATTTGCGATCAAATAGGTTACATAATCAGAGTGATACTGTTATCAGTCTCACCGCACTCATATTAGCATGTATTCACATTGTAATCGCAAGGATTCAATAAATTATATATTGTGGTACATCAGTCGAAGAGTTTAATTTTCCAATCTGAAACTTTTTAATACCATGAATTTAATTGAAAACAGTGAAACATATTCAGTTAATTGCTTTATTAACCCTTCAAGCCTTCTTCCTAAGTTCCATGAGTGTTCTTACCCTTAGTAAAAATGAAGTGTCTGGAGAATATCCGGTTATTGATGGAATTAGATGCGATTCAGCAGAACATTTTAATTTTCATTATCATGCACACCTTGATATTTTCATCAAAGGTTCCTCATATTTGGTTCCAGGAGGGATTGGTATTAAACCCCCTGATTGCATTTATTGGTTACACACGCACGACTCTTCAGGAATAATACATATAGAATCTCCAGAAAATAACACCTTCAAGCTAGGCCAATTCTTTGATATTTGGGGTCAAAAATTCAACAACACTCAGATATTTGATTTTAAAGTTGATAATTCGACTGATAGAACCCTTACTGTTTACTTGAATGGCACTGCAGTTAACCAAACCTCATATAGAGATATACCAATTGTTAATCATGAAGATATTGTCATTGCCTATGGTGTGCCGCCAGAAATTACCCCATACGAGTTTCTATACTAAGTAACGAAAATATGAGACTATCCATATTATGACGGCAATAAAAGCAGTCCTAGTCCAGCCAAGTCCGTATAATGCCACCAAAAGCAAGTTAGCAGAATCCTACTACAGGAATGAATCCATAATTACCTTGGTCTAAATTTTCGTCTCAGAAGCAAAGCAACTAATAAAGTTCCAATAAACGGAGCAGACAAGTATAGCCACAAATCTCCCAAAGAACCTGATAGTATTGCCGGAGCTAGAGAACGTGCAGGATTCATGGAAGCTCCAGAGATAAGTGCAAAGAAGTAAATATCCAATCCAACTATTCCACCAATTGCGATACCACTAAAACCTCTTAATCCCTTTGTATGAACGACTGCGTATATGACTGCCATCAATAGACCTGATGCCAAAACTTCCACGCCAAATATCAAAGGAAGAGGATAATAATAATTTGGAGCATTAGCTCCCAGATTGGCTTCAGTTCCAATTACATACTTGACAAAAAAGCTTCCAAGAAATGCACCCACTATTTCTGCACATAGGTAACAGGCAAGAAAATTTTTTGGCAAGTGTTTGGTAATTAAGTATCCCATAGTGACAGCAGGATTAAAATGAGCCATTGAAATTTTACCAAAAAGGTAAACACTTATTGCAACTCCCACAAAAGGGGCAAAAGCGATGAAAGGAATACCCAACGTTCCCCCTAGCTTTGCAGCAAGAACAACAGAACCAGCAGCAGTTGCTACTACTATGAAAGTGCCAATAATTTCAGCAAAAAATTTCTTTTGAGTGATTGTTAACCTACTGGTGAGTCTTGAGACTTGCGACAAGCTCCTTTACTCTCTGTTCAACTTCATCCATTATCTCCCTGACCTTTTCAATAGGTTTATCTTTAGGGTCTTCCAAATTCCAATCTATAACATTTGGTAAAAATAGTGTTGGACATGATTCTTTATCCATACAACCCATATTCACAGTTTTGAAAGAGTTGCGCATCATATCCACTGTAATTTCCTTAGAATTTTGATTACTAATATCAATACCAACTTGCCTCATGACATCAATTACATCAGGATTAATTTGTGATACTGGCTTTGTTCCAGCACTAAAAGCTCTGTATCCTTCTGGAGAACTATTGTTAAAGAACGCTTCAGCCATCTGACTTCTACCAGCATTTGCCACGCACACAAAAAGGATTATCTTTTCTGATTTTAGTTTAGATTTCCCAAATGATAATTTCATTTTGTTATCGCTCCAACGATTATACTTGTTATTTTTCTTCCGTCAGTCTTATCTTCGGTTAGATAGGTATGTTCATTCAAAACTTTCACATCTTGAAATCCTGCTTGCTTGATACAGTTAATATAATTATCTTTAGTCAATGCACCGTCAATACAAGTACACCAATCGTCTGAGTTGATTGTTTCTCCATGCACTTCTTTGCTTGTGACCAAGTCTGAAATAACCATTCTTCCTTGGCCATCTTTCTTCAAGATTTTGTAAATTTCCTTGAACGTTTTTACTTTATCTGTAGTGAGGTTGATAACACAATTGCTTATTGCAGCGTCTACCGAATTGTTTTCGATAGCGATATCATCTTCAATATCTCCTTTTCTAAACTCCACGTTTGAAAACCTATTTTTGATTGCTGCGTTTCTTGCTTTACTTAACATATCATCAGTAAAATCTATCCCAATGACTTTACCTTCACCTTTAACCTGTTTGGATGCTAAGAACGCATCTATCCCAGCACCCGAACCTAAATCTACCACAACCTCACCTGTTTTCAAATTAGCAAAATTAAGTGGAGCTCCACAACCCACACCAAGTATAGAAGACTCAGGTATAGAATCTAATGCCTCGTTATCATAACCGATAGCCACTGATGATGATCTGGGATTGAATTCGGTAGTATTGCAGCATTCCTGCGGTGTGCAACAACAATCTGAATTTCCAATTAAAGCAATCTTTCCATACCTTTCTTTAATTTTTGCCTTCAACACGTCTTGCTTCATTTCATTATTGTTTACTACAGAAACTATTTAAGTTGTCAAGGAGACTTTAGTAAACTAGGGGACATATTGGAAACTAAAGGACATGAAGTAAAGCAGTTACCGATGTATACAAACGAATGTAGTTTTGCGGGTTATAATGCAGCAAATTTAATGAAAGAGACAGCCAAAATCAGGAAGTTAATTACCAAAAGGGGAACAATAGAGATGTTAATACCACTTTGTTGCTCTACAGATCCGGTCAGATACAAAGAATTTACACATCTGCTAAAGGGCTTTAGTAGTAAGACCCTAGCTCGCAGACTAAAAGAATTAGAAAAAGGAGGCATATTACAAAGGCAAGCATATAATGAGATACCTCCTCGAGTAGAATACAGACTTACTTCAAAAGGGCAAGAATTAGTAGAATCTATCATTAGTTTATTACAATGGATGAGAAAGTGGTCTAAGTCATAATGGTAAATGGAATAATATATTGGGTCTAACATCGTGTCAAAAATGATTCAAAGTCGGTTTGAGTGAAGCCGATTTAACTTATCTTTCTGATACCTGGAAAGGATCCGTAAGTGACCGTCTTGTTCAATTTGTGACAGTTCAGAGTAAAGTAATTGAAGATATGCATAAGTAAAAATAAAAATAAAAAAAGAGGAATCTGCTTCATACCTGCATATCTACAGTTTGCAGACTCGATATGTACTTGTTGACTACTGTTTCGTGGGGGACATTTTCAGATTTGCTTAATGCTGTTAGTCTTAGTCATTATTACCGTCATGATCCTCGTTGTCATGGTCCCCATGGTTACAGTCTCCATGGTCTCCATTGTCACAGTTGTTGTTATGGTCTCCGTCGTTGTTATGGTCTCCGTCGTTGTTATGGTCTCCATGGTCTCCTTCGTCAGCATACAGTACGCCACCATGGAAGACTGGGATTGTTGCTAAAAGGAAAGCAATTGCAGCTATACCTAGGCCAAGCATTTTTGTTTGTCTTGTCGACATCATAACATTTGGTAATTCATACTTATAATCTATTGATTAACTATGTAAGGTCACACACTTAAGCAAAATTTAATACTAAGAGAATTGATAAGCCATGACTCTGCCTAGCTATATGGTAAAGTAGAAGTGATTTTTTTGAGTGTTGAGATAGTTGCGTCGATTGGACCATTACTACCTAAAACGAGCAAAGTCTGATTAGCCCCTCCTCCTGCAGTCTGTCTAAGGTCTTTGAATGAATATTGATCCAGGATATTTAGACTATTTTGATTCAGTATTTTAGCATGTTTATTGATATCCTTTGTTGGTATCATAATAACCGACAGAGTATCAAAATTGGATTTCAGTGAATTCTTGCTGATGTCAATACTAGAGTTAGACTCAGGACCAGTAACGGTTACACTCCCCTTCATGACAAAATTTGGATCATCCTTGTTTGCTTTGGTTTCAAAGTAAGTAAACTTACCACTTTGATTAAAAGGGAGTGCCTTACTTGCAGAATTAAATTTTAAGATAGAATTAAAGATTTCTTTCGAGTTTTCATTCTGCAGTATCACTTTGCGCATATGTCCCACATCTCCGGCAAACCAGACAATTTTAGTACCAGGATGGATAACTAAGTTCTGCGGTACATATGGTTGATTAATCAATCTCTGATCCTTTGGTAAATCTGGAGATTCATGTGCCTCATTTGGAATTAAAATTACAAACTTATTTACATTCTTTGGTACAACCAACTCTTTATTATTAAAAATATTTGAAGCCAAATTTGAATCCGGAGTCTGACTAAAAGAGTAACTAAAAGTCGATGCTGATAATAATATCATCATTGTAGCAAACATGACTGAATATATGTATTTCATAATTTTCATGGCACTGGCTAGAAAATAAGTGTAACTGGTACAAGTGTATAAGTCGATAATTTTGGTTTGGCGGTGAACCGAATATATTGATTGAAATTTCCATTGGTCAAGTTACTCTGGCTTACCTACTGTGAATGTCGATTATGTGTTTATGATAATGATGGTACTGCATTTGCAGACCACAAAATTTACAGCTTATCTTTCCATACTGATCTATATAGCACTCTTTACAATATCTCTCTTCAAAATGATTGCTGTTTGGCAATAGTTTTTTTTCCTGACCACAGGAACTGCATATACCTATTTCAAACTCCATCTAATATTTCACCCTTAATAATTTAGATTGAGAGGGATTTTCTGATATATCCTTTCGAGAGCGAGATTCATGTAGTATGGAGAGGTCAAGTCCAATATCTCAACATCAAAATAGTCTTAAAAACTTATGATACAACTGTCTAAACGTTACGAGAACGATTATCAAATAAAATATGTGTCCCGAGTTGATTATGACCTACATATTTTATACAAATCATGCAGATGAACCAGCATTACGAAGTCACAAGGAACAACTTATGATCGCTAGTTAATTTTTAGGCATTAATTTATTGTTATCTAAAATTATCTCTAGGTGTTCCAAAAATTTCTTAATATAGTAACGATTTGCATGCACTATTCTTGAACAATTTTATTATTCACATAATATTTCAAAATAGTTCATTTTCAAAATTGCATATTTTCTTAGATACTTGTATCAAATTATTTAATTAATTTAAATAGTAAAGAACTAAGGGAGTGAAAAAAATAAAATGAAACTTATCATACAATCGATAATAGTGAGTATATTAGTAATGGCGATAATAAGCAGTATAAGTTACTTATCATCAGTAAATGCTGACAAAGATAAAGACTTATGTTATGATCAAGTTGGTGATGGTCATATTTGTTTTGCAAAAGAATCAAGATGCGAGAAAGTTCAAAAACATGATGAAATAGCAGAAAGTCCGTGCTATAATCAAGATAGGAATTGAAATAGCTACTGTAGTTTGTGATTAATCTGTTGATTAGGCTTTTTTGTCACTGCCATGAAGAACAAAACAAGAATCGCCAGTGAGGTCGATGGAATAATTATATCTGTAATGGGGTTATCAAACGAAAATATCAGTTCCAGGCTTTCATATATCAAAAAACCACAAAACAGGGAGAATGCCCCAATGGCATATTTCAATTTCTTCATATCACTTTTTGTATATGCAGAAATTGATAATGATACCAAAATAAGGGAAAATGCAGCGCCTGCCGCATAAAGAAGGATCTCTACTAGTTCATTTATTGGAATTTGTTGAATTAGCAAAAGTGTAACCTCCATGTTTCACCTATCCTCCATATATGGCGAAAGAAAGGTTACAACCAAAGTACTCTTGGACTCTCGCAAGATTGAATAAATATAATAGTAAACACAAAATAAATAATAATAAAGTTAGATTTGAAAATAAGATCATCTCAAGAAAACACCGCTTATGCATAATTGGTTTTCAAATACAAAAACAATAATCGATCCAAGCATGCGGCTCATCATCTCTTTGTCTTTGAAATGGTGAAATGATCCCGAGCTATCCCTGTGTTTTCATAAAATGTAAGCGATAATTTTGATCCATTATCTGTCACATCCACATTTAAAAAACCATGTAGCAGAAGTTGTTTTACTACGTAAGGTGCCTGACCTGTGAAATTATAAAACTCTGCCCCGCCAGTACCTACTGTAACAAATATTTGTCCATTTTTAGTATTATTATATGATTCAGTATTTTTATCCGTTATTATTGGAGTGTACTGTCTGGTAGAGTTGTATGAGAGAGGATATGTACGTTGATAATTGTGATTATGAGCCTGGAGTACAAGGTCTACATGGTATTTATCAAATAGAGGATGGTATAAATCCTGCAGTTCGTCCAAACCAGGATGAGTAGAATTTGAAGAATAAAATGGCCTAAATGAATAAACAATTATCCAATCAGTGTTGTTGTTTTTATTTGCTTCCATAAGGTCTCTTTTTATAAATTGATACTGAGCTGAAGTATCATTATATGGGATTAGTGTATTTTTTGGTGTTGCCATTGCTATGAAATGAACATTTTTGTAATCAAACGAATAGTAAGGTTTGGTAAGATTAAAATGGTTTAGATATTGGTCATAAGTAATATTACCCCGGGAAACGTCATGTTCTCCAAAAGAAATCTTAAAATTGCTAATGTTCTCTAGCGGGGAGATCATATTAAACCAACAGTCTGGTATCTTTTTATATGCAAGATCCCCTAACGCTAATACTACTTCTGGTTTCATATTCCCCATAGCTTCCGTAGTTTTTTTCGCCTCATCACCGCAGCCAAAATCTCCAGCAACGGCAAAATTAAACTCATTTAACTTTGAACCAACATCGCTGGTGTCGTACGCATATACACAGCCTAGCAGACGACATGATGAAAATGAAAACAGGATAATGAGGAACAAAACTACATTGCAGGAAATAGAAAAGTCTTTTGGTAAAGGACTTAGCGTAGAGAGAATTTTAATTATTGATTGATACCAACTCAAAAGAGTAATGTTAACCAGTATGAACCTCGCCTACATTCAGTAAAAGTAAAGGTACTTCTAACTTACTTGGTATAAACCTGAAATACCTTATTCCATTCAAGCCCATCAGTATGTATATTTTTCATAATATATACGATATGATACAAACATCTAACTAATCCACTCTTGGATCGCATCTCTAGCTCAGATACTCAGTCGGATGTACCAGATCATTTAACTAACTTGATTGCAAGAAGTTACTAATCATTAATGCAAAGGACAGTACTTGTGATTTTTATTTTCACCAGCCTAACAATATTTTTAGCCACCATGATTACCAATAGCAGAACAGGTTCAGCATCACCTCAAAAAAAAATGAAAACACACGGATTGACTACTCGTTCATTAGAAAGTGGGGATCTAATGGTACAGGTGATGGGAAGTTTATTTATCCACATGCAATAGATGTTGATTCTAAGGGAAATGTCTATGTGGGCGAATTAAAAAGTCGCACGTATAATATGTTCAAATATTCAGTAAGTGAATTAACAAGATAATATTATGAACGGAGGATAATAAGGTTTTTGATTACAAATTATTTTTATCTGGTCTCTTTTTGTCAATTATTTACTAGGATAACTAAAGCAGGATTATATGCTTTCGTGCTGTTAGCTAAATTTATTTGGTATTATTACCATAAATTAGTACACTAATTACCAATAGTAAAGCAAATAACAATTTGTTTCTAAAAAAGAAAAAAAGGGGATATTTAGTTTCTGGATTTAATTGGAGTCTCCGCTGCTGCTGTCGCCACTTTTGCCGCTGTCACCGCTGTCGCCACTTTTGCCGCTGTCACCGCTGTCGCCACTTTTGCCGCTGTCACCGCTGTCGCCACTTTTGCCATTATCATTGTTCTTATCGCCATTATCATTGCTATTGTCGCCATAGTGCTTTTTCTTGTCGCCATTATCACTGTTCTTGTCGCCATTATCATTGCTATTGTCGCCATAGTGATTTTTCTTGTCGCCATTATCATTGCTATTGTCGCCATTACCATCTTTTCCATAGCCGGAATCTTTTTCACAGTTCTTTACTTCATATCCGGCAAGATTATCTCCTCTATCATGTGCCCTTTCAAAACATTTTTGTGTTTTTTTATTCGCATCATCATATGTGTTAGAATTCTTGAATTTCTTCCAGTTTATATTATTGTCTCCTGCATCATAGCCCCCGTTACCAGCATATACCCGAGCGTTACTGCCGGCAATACCAACCATTGCCACAGCAAGGATTGTTCCTAGCAATAGTATTGTTTGTATTGATCGATTCTTGTTCATCAAGGAAAGCTCAAAACTAACGTAAATAAATCGATCCTTTGCGAAATTCTTAGAATATGATGACCTTTGTGTAGACATGTATAGCCGATTACCCAAACTTTTTAGATATTAATTTATGTTGAATATTTTTCCTCTGATATTATCTGAACTATACAGCTATTTGTGTAGAATACTGCACTGACTGATGTAAATATTAATATTATTGAATCATATGGCTTATGATTTTAGATTCTCTAAAGTGATTTTTTCAATCAATAAGCATACAAACATCAACTATATTGTAGTAAGCTAATCCAAAGATAATCCATGATCAACAATTATGGTAGTTCGTATTTAGATAAAAATCGCTCAGATACTAATGTAATATTGATAATTGATTTTGATTCTTATTTGCATAAATTAATCCTCGAATATTGCATCTTTAGAACTAAAATTTGTGTTGAATTTGATTCACAAACGAACTATTTGGATTAGATTAGAATAATTAGGATAAAAACGAAGAGATCCTAAATTTCCTCATTACAGTCTTAGAAATATCTAAGATATCATACGGATATCGTTTGGACAACAATATTAAATTGTTTCAAAATGTTTTTATTATTTTTACTGGGTTTATTAGAATTTTAGTTGAGAAGTTCCGTATCTATAAATTATGGATGTAAAGGACTTTTTGACAGTAATCAATTGTACAGTAACGGAAACCTTATCATCATATTTAGCATCTTGGTTGTGGGAATCTTTGTAATTCTTTTAGACGGACAGTTTCTAGTTACATTTGGCGAATCGGTCACGATTAATCCAACAAATAATAAAGTTGTGATTTTAAACTTTGATGATAATCGTAAGAGTCAATTTACTCAAGTCAAACCCATACTTGACAAGTATGGATTTAAGGCTACATTTTATGTTGTGTGTAAATATCTGGACAATAAAAAGGGGTATATGAATTGGACAGAGTTAGAAACATTATACAAAGAAGGGCACGACGTAGGAGCACATACTATGAATCATGCTAATCTAAGTGATTCATCAAAAATGAGCCTCGAATATCAGATAGGACAGTCAAAGGAATGTCTTCAGGAACATGGAATTAACGCAACAAGTTTTGCATATCCATTTGATAAAGGATCGGACAACAAAACTGTAGTAAATATAGTATCCAAGTATTATGACTTGGCTAGAACTGCGAGCAGTCCTCTTACTTATCTACACTGCGATGGTTGGAAAGATAAATCGAATCAGACTGACTGTAGAACATATACCAAAAATGGTAAACTCAATTACGCTACCCAATACTCAATTAGAGGGTGGAGTCACGACTTATCAAGAAGAGAAAATTTATATGATGATCCTGCATTGTTTGACAGATTCATCCAAGTAGTAAACAGCCAATCCGATTATAATAAAAACGGAACAATAAACGCGATTCCCATAATCATATATCACAGAGCAGGTGATAAAGGCACTGATTACAATACTGACTTGGATTTATTTGATAATGAAATGAAATATTTGTATAACGGCAATTTTACGGTTTTGACAATGGCTGATCTTGGGTACGATAAAAAAAGTAATTATTTATACATAAAATAATCAATCTGAATATTATATTCATATGAAAATGGGCATGACCACCTTGTGCTAAATTAAACCATTATATTATTTGTTGACCATACCTATGCATAAACCCGTAACAACGCTTCATTCCTGGTGGGCCAACTTGAAGGTAAAGTACCATTAGCATCTACGATTGGCCCACCTGTTTTTAATTTATAATTATTAAAAGTGATCGGCAATTTTCTAGAACGTTGATCAAATACATGAGATACTCAGGGAGCAATAAAGATGTTATCAGTCAAAAATTTGGTTAGACTGTGGAACGTTTATCTTGTCACACAAAAATTCGCAAAAGAATACGAGGTAGCTATAAAACCGTAGTTGGAAAATTCAAATAAGTTTATGGGGCAGAATCAAATATTTTGGTCGCACAAATTGATCCGTCAGAGTCATTGATAGTAAATTCGGCGGTCATGACTTTGTCAACTTTGGTCGCATCTATCTTCGTAACTTTAACCATGTTGCCAACTTCAGCCCCTCCCTTCATATCCATTGATTGTACACAGTTATTTTGATCAAGCGTTAATCCGTGTGTATGCCATTGAGCATACATCCAATCTGACGATACTGCGTAGGTGCCGTTATCTGTTACAAATACATACGCGTACCCGACATTCTCTTTTTGTGGTATTGATCCCCCCGCTGTGCCCTCTACGGCTAGGAATGGATTTCCGTCATCTGCAATACCAAAATCTTTAATCATGAAATCATCTTCATTGAACTTGCTTTTCTTCGCAACTGCAAATGCTATTTTATTTACATGAGCATTATTTACGAAAACCAATCCTCCTACTGCTAAAACACATATTAAAAGACAAGTTACTGTGCTTACTTTGTCTTTATTCATGTTTATCCAAAATACTAGAAGTGCTTGACTATTAAAGGATTCTTTATTTACTTGAAATGCTACAACTCTAGGACCATCATTGAGAGAATATTTTCAGGATAATTCATTTTTTACTTTTTTTCTATCAATATTCTCTATAGGATGCTCTTCTCGTGCAGGTATATACAAATCTAGAATCCTTCTTCTGTCTTTTTCAGTTATAGGTTTAAGATTAACATCATCAAGAAAAGAAATATAATATTGTTTTTGAAAATCTTCGTCCGACATTGCTACTATGGCACAGGTAGAACAAATTCGGATTTCAGACCTAGGGTCAACCTCACTATCACATAATAAACAAGTCGATTTTTTAGTATCAATATTTTCTGACATACTATAGTATGTGGCACATTAAATATAACAATTAGGATAACGTTTGCTTCGAGTATCATATTTATTAACTATAAATCTCCTACAATTGCAATACTTGCATAAACGAGCATTCTCTTGCCGTAATCTTCATTCTCCATAATAGATGCATACTCGTATTATTTCATTTCACTCTAAAAGAAAAGGGCTATCCTTTTCCATTTATTCTTAATGACTCTAAAATTTGTTTAACAGTAGGTAAATAGGTATCAAATTTTGAGCTCTCCACACTGTACTGAAAAACATAAATCTTATTGTCTACTGCCGTCCATGAATGCATGATTTCAAATGAAACAGGATTTCCTATATTCGGTAATGTTGAGAATACTACCTGGTAACCTGGACGTCCCGCAAGAGTAGTAGGACCTGAACTTAAGATCTTAATTTGGTTCGTTTGATTAAGTGAGGAAAGTGTAACATTAGTAAAGTCCTTGAGAGATACATTTTGTTGATAACTCATTACACTGATAGTAAATCTCGCTGGAATTGGATCGGAAAGATTTTGTAGTGGAGCATAAAAACCAGCAATCTGAGTATACTCTGGCAATCCACTAGTTGAGAATGTCCAGTTTGAGGGGAACAACAGAAATATTCCATATTGTGGATTCCTATAAGCTATTTGGTCTGAAGATGTACGATTAGTAACATTCGATTCGAGTTGAGAACCAGAGTTAGTCCCACTCATATTTGATAACGGTGTATCTATAGCAATAGCAGTTTGAGATTCAATTATCACTAGCAATAAAGCTGCCGTACAAATACAGGTACAAACCATCAAGGATCCTATGCTACTCTTCATACTAGGTATCGAGAAAGAGGCGGGCCCTTTAATTGTTTCCATCAATTTTATGCTAAATCAATCTTCACCAAAGAGTTAGCCAATTAACTTCTAAGCTTTCACTGATTACATCAAATTTGAAAGAAAATGAAAACAGTAATTTTAGAGCACATAATTTTAGGCTTTTAATGGATACATTGTATAGAAGATTAAATTAGAAAAAAGTTGTCTAAGATCATAATAAAAACTATTTAAGTTATTTTGATCATATCTATACATTGGAAAGTATAAAGTGTGACTATTGTAGAAAACATATCCATTCTTTAAATCCGTTTTTAGATTTGTTTGTCTGCAATACTTGTTATCATAGACTAATATCCCATTTGTTCTATCCAGGAAAAGTTAACGCCTGATAGTTAATGTGACCACTACTTACCACCTATAAAGCTGCTCTTATTTGTCACTTCGATGTTTTCCTCTCAATGTTCCATTCTTTGTGTAAGAATCTCCCACTTTGCATGTAACCAACTTCTTTTTCAGTGTAATTTTTTGGACTATCTTCAAAACCAAAACCAGTTCTGTTAATTTCTACGCCTAAAAGGTGCTAATACCTACAGTAACGCACAATCAAATTACCAGCGACAGCATAGCTCGAGTCATAATATTTATTGTTCACCAAAGTTAATCTTCAGGATGACATTAGTAATGTCATTTCCTTTCTCTATATATGCAAGATATTCTTTGATAATTCAATTTATAGTTTGTAGTTCAATAAATCTATAGGAAAGAATTTTGAACTCGAATAGTGTATCTTTAAGATACAATTGTAAATATTAATGATTGAATATGGCAGAATTAGAATTATCCCTTGCGAAGTATAAGAAGAAAAGAGACTTTATCAAAACTCACGAGCCAAAGGGCAAGTTAAACCGTAGGTCTAAAGATAAGAAATTAAAATCATTCGTTGTTCAAAAACATGATGCCTCAAGATTGCATTATGACTTTAGAATAGAATCTGAATCTGCAGTACTTATCTCGTGGGCGGTGCCCAAAGGACCATCTATGGATCCAAGTAAAAAACGTTTAGCAATTAAGGTAGAAGACCACCCTTTAGATTACTTGAATTTTGAAGGAGTTATTCCTCCTGGTAACTATGGTGCCGGTACGGTAATAGTATGGGATATTGGTACCTATGGAACCAAGGATAGTATCTCAAAACAGCTTCAAAATGGGAAGATCTCATTAAAACTGGAAGGAAAAAAGCTAAGAGGTGGATTCACCTTAATTAGAACGAGAAGTCAAAACCAATGGTTACTAATAAAAGAGAATGATGGCTTTGCCTCAAAGGAAGATTTGACTATTACACATCCCAGCTCTGTACTTCAAGATAATATTTCTTCTATCAAAAAATCAGAATCTAATCATTCAATGAAAGATACTAACAGTTACAGCAATAAAAGAGAGAACTTTTTTTCCAGAGTAGCGCCAATGCTGGCGTCTCCCGTCGCTAACGCGTTCAATGATAGCGAATGGGTTTTTGAAATTAAATGGGATGGTGTGAGAGCTATTTTGTTTATGGAAAATGGCAAAATTAAGTTACAGTCACGAAGTGGTAATGACATTACAGAAAAATATCCTGAAGTAGTAACTTCAGCAACAGAGTGTCTAAAAGGATGTAAATCGATAATAATCGATGGTGAGATTGTGGTCCTTGATGAAAACGGTATTCCCAGCTTTCAGGCTCATCAACGTAGAATGAATGTTGAAAGTAATAAAGAAATTCTGGTACTTTCATCCGAGATCCCGTGTTCTTTTTATGCATTTGATGTTTTGTATTATGAAAATGAAGATTTGAAGAAATTAAGCTATCTTGATCGGAGAAGTATCCTATCCCAAATATTAGGACCAAATGATACCATTAAGATATCTGACTATATTGAAGAAAAAGGAATTGATATCCTTAAGCATAGTAAAGCACTTGGTTTGGAAGGAATAATGGCGAAACGTAAATCGAGTGTATATAGAGAAGGAGTGAGATCAAGAGATTGGTTAAAGATTAAAAATATTAAAACACAAGATTGTGTAGTTATTGGCTATACTAAAGGCATAGGTAATAGAGTTAATGTTTTTGGTTCCCTACTATTAGCAGTATATTGCACAAAAGAAGAAAAATTCAGATTCGTGGGACACACA
>Ga0209382_10006699_pt1 | contig 14776 bp, 3 predicted proteins | sample SoiMetdeltSBSDD5_FD_187599 | JGI IMG/M metagenome (GOLD analysis project Ga0209382, IMG submission 187599) | Bulk soil microbial communities from a Populus tree surrounding site in Tennessee, USA - Soil MetaG P. deltoides SBSDD5 (SPAdes) (version 2) | ecosystem: Environmental > Terrestrial >... | reverse complement strand
CGCCGCCTGCGAGGCTGAATAAGTCATCACCACATTGCCCGTGGCCGCGTCCCTCAAGGTATAACTGACGTTGACGCCACTGCCGGTGTTCTGGAGAGTGAGCGTTCCGCGATAATCGGTGTTTGCGGTCATTGCCGTCGAGGGCGTCGGCGCCGCCCCGGTGAATTGCGTGAATGGGCCTGTGCTGTTCAGGAGCGAGGCGCTCAATCCAGTTCGTGCGTAGAGCTTGACCGGCGCGCCTGTGCCGGACACGCCGGTGTAGGTCATGGCCGCATAGCCGCCATAATTGTTAAACACGTTGCTCGGCGGGTTGTTGCTTCCGAAGTCGCCGCTCACGCGGGCGTTGGTGTTGGGCGAGCCTGTCGGGATGAAGCCCGTTCCCTCGGTGGCGGCGGGGTTGGCCACGGAACGAAGTAGGCCGACCACGAAGGTGTTCGCGCCGGGCGTCGCCGCGGTGTCGAAGCCTGTGAATTGAACTGTGAAGTCGAGCGTGAGCGTCTGATTGACTCCAACGCTCACAGGCGTCGCTGATGCGTTTGTGAAATAGGCGAGCAGCGTGCGGCTGGAACTGACGATCTGGGTCGCCTGGCCCACGGTCGCCGTAAGGTTGTTGCTGCCCGAAGACGTGAACCATGTCGCCGAGTCGGGCAGATTCTGCGTTGTCCGGTCTCCGTCCGCGAACCGCTCGCGCAGGAAGAAGGTCGGGCCGGTCGCGACCGTCAACGTGGCCGGGTCGCTGGTGGCGACGCCTAGGTTATTGCTGACCTCGACGCTGTAGCTGCCCGCCTCAGAGAGTTGGACGTTGGTCAGAGTCAGAGTGGCGCTGGTCGCTCCGGGAATGTCGGCGCCGTCCTTCCTCCATTGATAACTCAATGGCGCGGTTCCGCTCGCCACCACGCTGAACGTCACATTCGAGCCGGCCGGCGCGGTCTGCGACGCAGGCTGCGTCGTGATGCCGGGCGGCGTGAGTGTCTCCGTTGCAAGCAGAGAGGTCAACGGCAGATAGCCCCGCAGCAGCGCGCGATCTGTGTCATCCGCCGGAGTGATCGTGCCAATCTGGTTCGGGTTGTTTCTGACGAAGTCCACAGGCGAGAGCGTGTACGCGTAGGGCAGCCTCGTGAGATCTGTCCACGTGAAGCTCGCAGGCGGGTTCCAGACCAGCGCATCCGGATCGACGGGGTTCAGCCGCGCCGGATCGAAAGGCGTGAGCGCGCCGTTCCGCGTCCACCGGCTGCCCCGCTGCGTGATCCGCCCGCCGCCGGAGAACATGAGCGGCGTCTGCGCCTCTAGGAAGTCGCTGTTCTCAACGAGCACGGCGGCGTTGATCGTGGAGTTGACCGCCGTCTGAGTGCCCCCGAACGGCGCGGAGAGCGTATCGTCCACAAAGATATTGTAGACGTGCGCGTTGCCGAAACGCATGCGCGGCGTGCGCTGGCGGACGAGCGTGAACGCGTTGTGATGGTAAGTCACGTTGAGCCTGCCGGCGTCAGTCGCGCCGGCGTTGTCGTCATTGCCCACGAGGCTCGTCTTATCCTGCGGAATCTCGTGAGTGATGATGTTCTGGACGGACTGGCCCCCGCTGCGCAGACTCGCGTAATAACTGATGCGCGGGTCGGCGGGATTGGCCTGGTAGAGGCTCTCGAGATAGTTGATCTGATTGGCGGCCTCGTCGCCGAGATCGCCCGTGAAGCGGCAATACGAGACGGTCACGAGGTCCGAGCCGCGCACAATGTCAACCTGGCCGTCATAAACCTTCGCAAAATCGCAATGATCTATCCAGACGTTGCGGGCGCCGTTCGTGAGCGCAATGAAGTCCCAGCCCTGAAGATCGTAGGCCCCCTGCGTGGCGTCGTCCCATTCCCAAAGGCCGCGGAACTTCAGATTGCGAATGATGATGTTTTGCGAGCCATCGATGTTCAAAGTCCCGTGTCTCAAGGTCGCGCCGCGATCAGAAAAGAGCGTCTTGTTCGAAGCGACGCGGATCACGCCGAGATTCGACGCGATAAGCTCCGGATTGATGAGCGGGCGTCGATTCTGGTTATTCAAAGCGCCCAGATCAACGTCTGCTCGCAATTCGATGATCAGCGGGTCGGGGCTTTGCAGATAGCCTTGAAGCGTCTGCGCCGGATTCGGCGTTGAGGAATCTATGATCTTATAGCGCGCCGTGTCCGAAGGGTCGGCAAGCCCGCCGCCGGTCACGCCCTGTCCCCCCAGCCCCCCCATTGACGCGAAGCCTTCCAGCGCGAACGTGGCCAGCGGAGGCAAACCGGTCGCCGGACTCGTCACGGCGAGAATGGCCGGCGCGCTGAGCGCAGCTTCAGTTCCGCTCACGACCAGCACGGTATAGACGGCCGTATCCGTAGGCTGGACATTCGACAGCGTCAGAGTCGAATCCGTAGCGCCCGCGATCGGGACGCCGTTCTTTTGCCACTGATAACTGATTGCGCCCGCTCCGTTGGCTACCACAGTCAAGGCCGCTGTTTCGCCGACATTCACAACCTGGCTCTGCGGTTGTTGGGTGATCAGGTTTCCGCGCGTGAACACGGTTAGCGTCGCGGGATTGCTCGTGACAGACCCGGAGACGTTCGTGACCGTGATCGAATAAGCGCCTGCCGAATTGAGCTGGACATTTGTCAGCGTGAGCGTCGCCGCGGTAGCCCCCGCGATCGGCGCGCCGTCCTTGAACCATTGATAGGACGGCGGCGGCACGCCCTGCGCGATGACGCTGAAGCTCACGGCGTCGCCGACGAACGCCGTCCGGCTCACGGGCTGCGTCACAATTGTCACAGGCGTAACGATGGGTGTCGCGCGAACCGTCAGCAGAACCGGCGCGCTCGTCGTCGATCCGATCCCATTGCTGACCGTAACGCTGTAGAAACCGGCGTCGGATAACTGCAAAGCCGTTCGAGCTAAAGTAGGGCTGGTAGCCCCTGCGATTGGCGCGCCGTCCTTCAGCCATTGATAGGCAAGCGTAGCAGCGCCGGTCGCAGTGACCGTAAAGCTCGCGCCACCGCCAATCACGGCGGTCTGAAGCTGAGGTTGCTGCGTGATCGCCGGCGCCCCGCCTTCCGCCACTACTATCAGCGTCGCCGTTGCGCTGAGGCCTGAGCCGACCGAATTGCTGACGGCGACGGCGTAATTGCCGGCGGCGCTCGCCTGAACCGCAGGTAAGAGAAGCGCGGGTCCTGTCGCGCCCGGAATCGCCACGCCGTCCTTGAACCACTGATATGCGGGCGCAGGGACGCCGGACGCGCCGACTGCAAAGACTACGTCCTGACCGGCGCTTGCAGTCTGGCTCACGGGCTGGCTGCGGATGAATGGCGGCGTTTGCGGCGCCCAGCCGCCGAGGACAAAGTTCGTGTCGCTCAACTGTGTGGCCTCGGCGTCGCTGATTTGGCGCGAGGATGCGATTCGTTGGCTCACGTCTAGAGGCGCTCCGTTCAGGTCAGTGCTGCGGTACTCCCAGAACCGAACCGTGTTCGAGCTGGTCGCGTTGTCGAGCCGCCATCCGGCGGGGGCCACTTGCGGCCCCATCGCCGAATTTATGTAAACTACCTGACTGTCTGGAAAGACGTTCGGATCGATGCGCGCAAGGAAGTCTCCGGTCACGCCCGCCGCGCCGCTGAGACGGCAATTGACATAGATGAAGCCTGGTTGATTCTGCGGCGTGCGCGCCTGGACGTAGAAGCCTCCTGTCCTGACGTTCTTCAGCTCACAGTTCAAGAAATAGGCCGCGGCGTTCCCCCACATGAAATCCACATCGCCTTCGATGTAACAGTTTTCAACATAGGCTGAGATGTTGAGCTGCAGGGTATCCTGGAAGCTATAGAGATCGCAGTTCCTGATTTGCGAGCGGGCGGCATTAGTTCGGATGGTCTCGGCTTGCGACCCGCCTTGCGGCGTCAGGTTGCGAACAGTCAGGTTCTCTGTAGTCCAATCCCCGGCGTCAACCCAGACAACGCTGCGCGAATTCAGGTTGAAGTTCGCGTTGTTGGCGTAGGCGATTACGGTCTCCTTCCGATCTTCGCCGCGCAGTGTGATCAGCGGTTTGGCGCCATTGATGCGGACAAGCTCCTGATAGACGCCTTTACGAACGAAGATAATCCTGCGCACGGTGTTGGAGGCGGGCACGAAATCTATCGCGCCCTGAACAGTGGCGAAGTCGCCCGAGCCGTCAGCGGCGACCACCAGCGTCGTCGAGCCGGCGTCCGGCGCGGAGGGTTTTGTTGTGAACCGCCATGCGGTATCGCCGGCGATTCCGGCGAAGACGCCGTTCGCCGTCCTGAAGACGCCGGCGTCAATGGTGATGAAGTACGTCTTGTTGTATTCGAGCGCGGCGTGAGGCGTGATGAGTGCGGTATTGCCACTCACGATCACAGGAAGATAGTTGTACAAGAACCCGCCGATCATCTTCGTCTGAGAGGCGGCGGCCAGATCGATCGTGTCAACGACGCCGCCAGTCGTGGCGTCGTGAATCTGGATAAGCCCGGACGCGCCCGGCGTCGGCGCGACGCCGAAGGTGATCTTGAGCGGCGTGTCCACGGGCAATCCAGTCGAGCCGTTCGCGGGGAATAAGGCGGTCACGGTGAGCGCGGGATCAACTACGGTGAGCGTCGCTGAGGGGCTGGTCACGGAGCCTGCCGCATTGCTCACGACGACCGAGTAAGCGGCGGCGTCCGAGGCCTGGACGTTATTGAGCGTGAATGTGTCCGTGGTTGCGGACGGAATATTTGCCCCGTTCTTGCGCCATTGATAGCTCAACGGCGCCGTGCCGCTCGCGACCACAGTGAACGTGGCGGTCGCGCCTGCGTTCACCGTTTGTGAGGCCGGCGGCGTGACGATTGACGGCGGAGTGATCACCGTGAGCGTGGCTGGATCGCTAGTGACGCTGCCGGCGACGTTCGTGACGGTAACAGTATAGCTTCCGGCGTCATCGGCGGTCGCGTTGGCGATTGTATACGTATCGCCGGTCGCGCCCGGAATCGCCACGCCGTCTTTTCGCCACTGATAACCAAGCGGGGAACTGCCGGAGGCGGTCACTGTGAATTGGGCCTGCGCGCCCGCGACCACTGTTGTGGACGTCGGTTGTGTGATGATGCTGGGAGGCACGGGCGTGGCGCTGACTACAAGCGTCGCCGGCGCGCTCACCACGGAGCCTGCGCCGTTGCTTACGACCACCGTGTACACGCCCGCGTCGCCGAATTGGAGGTTCGCGATGCTGAACAATGGCGCGGTCGCTCCCGCGATGTCGGCGCCGTTCTTTCTCCACTGATATGTGAGCGGCGCGCTTCCGCCTGCCGCGACAGTGAAGGTCACAGGCTCTCCGACCAGGATCGTCTGCGACCGAGGCTGCATTGTGATGACCGGCGGAGCGAGATTGACCACGACCGTGGCCACGTCGCTCGCGACGATTCCGGCGGGGTTCGTCGCCGTGAAGACGTAGACGCCGGAATCGGCGACCCGAACATTGTTGAGCGTGAGGGGCGGGCCCGTAGCGCCCGCTATCGGAACGCCGTTCTTGCTCCATTGGAAGCTCAAGGGGGCGCTGCCTGAAGCCGCCGCCGTCAAGACGATGTTGTCGCCCTCAATTGTGGTCTTGCCGACTGGCTGCGTGGTGATCGTAGGCGGCGTCAATCCGAGAGTCACGGACAGATTCTTGAACGTAATTGAAGCGGCGAAGTTGGAGCTTCCCACACGCCAACCAAAATAATCGAAGGTCGTCTCCGGCGTCGCGCTGGTCTCGGTGGTCGAGAAGTTATAGGTGTCACCGAGCGCGCCGCCGGTGATTGAAGTCGCCAGTCGCGTCTGCGTGGCCGAGAGGCGCGTGATGGAATAGGTCAGCGTGTAATCGGTGTTGTCTGCAAACGCCCTGGCCGCGCCGCCTCCGGCGCCGATCGTTGTGAAGTCAGCGCCGGTGTTGAAAATATTATTGGAAGTGAGTGTCGTGCGCCGGTTAAGAGTGAATGCAGTACCGGATCCGACGGTCGAGATTGACGTGAACAGGCCATAACCGGTGTCGCTGATGTAAGCAGCGTTAGAGGTCCCACCGTTATCCGCGGGCCGCGAGCTCTTGGAGTCGAGTACTCCGAATCTGAGCCCGGGCGACGGAGTACCTACGCCCGGCTGGTTGAGTCCCGTGAATGAGAATGTGACGCTAAGGTTCAGCGTATCGCCCACGCCAAGCGTAACTGGCGAACCGGCGCTCGTGAAAAAGCCGGAGATCATGTCGGCGCTCGTGGTGTTCCAGGTGAAGCGGGCTGATCCCGGCGCGACCGTCGTGGCCGTGCTGCTCTGCGCCTTGAGCCACGTGGCGGAGGCGGGCGGAGCGAAAGTGAGACGCTCACCGTCCGCGAAACTGTCATTCATTATTGTCAGTCCCGCCGCTGAGGTTACGCTGAGCGTCGCTGGCGCGCTCTCGACGCTCCCGCCCGTGTTGCTCACGGTAACGGTATAAATTCCGGCGTCGGACAATTGGACGTTCATGAGCGCGAGCGTGTCCGTTGTCGCCCCCGCGATTTCGACGCCGTTCTTCTTCCATTGATATGTCAGCGGAGGCTCACCGTTGGCCGCGACGGTGAAAGTCACGTTCGATCCGGTCGTAACTGTCTGCGAGAGCGGTTGAGTGGTAATGCCGGGCGGGAGCGGCGTGAAATTGGCGGCGATGGATTTCTCCCTGTCCATCGTAATTATTGCGGGGTTATCCGTCCCCGTGAGATCGCCGCTCCAACCTTCAAACCGCCAGCCCGGAGCCGGCGTGGCGGTGAGCGTCACTCTGGTTCCGGCGGGAAACTTATCGCCGGCAGGGTCGCTTTGAATTGTTCCCGATCCGGTAGTTGATAAAGTAAGCCTGAATTCAGGCCTCGCCGCGAACGCCACAGCCGATGTGACAAGGCGGCTCAGACCATTGTTCCACACGAGCGTCGTGGGACCGGGCGTCGTTGCGGCTTGAGCCGAACCGGCGATGCCAAACAGGTTTCGCGCGGCGCTGAATCGTTTGACCTGGCCCGGACCGGGCGTAGGACTGGCATCGATTTCAGACGCCACTAGGTCAACGACCCATGAATCGGCCGGCGCATTGATGGTCGTCCTGATCGGCCCCAGGCCGATGGGTTTAACGTTAGTGGCCGCAGCCACCGGCGCTCCGGGCTGGACCCCGAACAAAGATACCGCGCCTCCAACCGCAACATCGACCTTCCTCGTAAAACTGACCGAGACCTCGTAAGAGCCTGCGGGCGGCAATTCGTCGCCGGTCAGATAGAAAATCTGGGTCTCCAGAATTCGCAACCCCGGCGACATGGCATGGGAATTCGGCGCCGCATGCATCACGACGTTATTGAACTTCACTGTCGCGACGTCACCGTTGAAGATAATGAAGTCGTCTATCGCCACAGCCACGATCAGGGCGCGATCCGGGCCGCTGCCGATAGTATGCCTCCAGGTGACAGAACGGGCGCCTACCGCAACCGCCGAGGAACTGGAACTGTCGAAGGTAATCGCCGCTGACGCAGGCTGCGCGGCGCAGAACAGCAGGAGAAGGAGGGAAAATCCAGAAGCAATCAGGTTGAATGGTTTTACCAGGGGAATACTCCTGTTTGGGGTGGTTGTCTTCATGACAGACTCTTTCTATCTGACGAGTAACCAGGAACTGTTTTCTGCAAGTGGAAAGTTTCGAAATAACGAGGCAGCGAAGCGCGCAGATTGTAGCGCCGATCAGTGTCATACCCAAGAGAAAGCGCGCCGGAAATCAGGTCTGTTACAAAATCGACGTCCTTCGCCAATAAACTGAGGACTGTGCAAGTGAAAGTCGAAGGCGATCAAAGGTTTGAAAGGCGGCGCAGCCTTGGTCAGTCTGCCGCGTAGCGGCGCAGTGAATTTAGCCCGGCGTTTCAACGCCGGGTTTGCGGTTCATTGGCAATCGCGTCACGTAGTGACGCCTGAATTGGTCGCCAGATTCAATCGTCGCTACGCGACGAAAAGACTCTTGCTCAGCTACCCGGCGTTGAAACGCCGGGCTAAATTCACTGCGCCGCTACGCGGCTCAAGCTCGCCAATCGTCGCTGATTCCAAAGAGCTTTTATTTGCACAGTCCTCAAATAACTACGGGTGACAGGTCTTGAAGGCTCAAGCCTATGAGCAATTTCCATTAGTTATCATCTCCCTTCCAAACCACAATATTTCCATCCGCCAGGTTCAAATCCATAGCTTCAGGTCCATTATAATCATCATCAGTCATTCCCACTGATAAGAGTCCACCTCCATCAAACTTAAGCTCTATTTTGTCATCCGATTCGACAGCATAAATTAGTTGATCTCCTTGAATTGATGATAATGTGCAATTCACCAAATCATACCTATTGTAAATATTGAGAATACTTCCATCAGAAAAATAAAACTGAGCATAGTCAATAACTTGCTCCGTCTTCTGCAGTGACAGCCCGACTAAATTTTGTAGCACTTTCATAACATTTCTACCTAATCAATTTGAGCAACAAGTTATTGCCCATTTGCTCTCCTTGTTAAAATGATGTCGCGTCGGCTTAATGGGCTTCTTAGCTAGACAAAGTGCTTCCCTGACTCTGCGTGCGCCCGGCGGCCCGGCAACACAAGAATAGGGCACTACAAAATTATAAGCCCGCTTGCGCTACGACTAAACCTCATTTATCTTCCTCTTGGCCTTGTCGAGAGGCCGACGGTCCGCGTGAAGGGCTTAGCCCGCTCGCATCAAGAACTGAATATCACCTGACTTCCAGCCCGTGACGCGGACATCGGGCGCCAAAGGAAGGAAGGTTTATGAGCAAAACAACTCCCGCCAATCCTGATCCTGCGCGTCCACTTCCGGAACGCGTCAACCTTGAACACTTAAAAAAAGAAGCTAAGCAACGGCTCCGTAGCATGCGTCTCGACAATCCCGGTGTGACATTATCCGCCGTCCAACTGACCGTTGCGCGAGAATACGGGTTTTCCAGCTGGCGAAGTCTGATCGCTTACGTCAAATCACGGTCCGATAAAAAATCTCAACTACTTGACCGGCTGCGGGCCGCTAGCGCAAAGACGCCTCTGCAGCAAGCTCTCTTGGACGGATTGGAAGCGGTAGGAAAAGGGGACTATCAAACCGCCGTGGCGCATTTCCGCCGGGCTCTCAGAGAACGTCCCATGAGGATCCGGGCGCATTACTATCTGGGGCGAGCGCTCATCCGCCTACAGCTTTATCGCGAAGCGCTCACTGCTTTCGAGGAACTGCTCAAATTCGATCCCGAAAATCTGCCTGCGCATTACGAAATCGGCAAACTGTACCTCACCGCCCGAAACTACCCACGTGAGTTACTGAGCAAATTCGATCCCGAGAATCTACTCGTCAATTATGAGATCGGCGCCCAATACTTATCCCCTCAAAACTATGCCGACGCAGTAGCGAAATACCAATGGTTGAGATCACAAAGCAAAAGCTCAAAAGGTGATTCATATGATTCAAATTATGAATTGTTACCAGACGAGCCGCGAGCCGGCAGCCTCGCGCAAAATCCATTCCACCGGGCAAATGCCGCCGAACTGGCCCATTACCTCCTTGATTTGTTTCCCCCTCAGGTTGCCGAGCGATACAGGCTCCCCTACTCAAAGATCATCTTCGATGTTCCCAGTAAGACGCCCCAGGATCCTAATCGGAAACGGCAGGATACGTTGATCGACGATCAGCCCGAAGCGCTAAAACCGGTGACAATATGGTACAAAGAGGCGCCGCAATATACAGAGATCGCAAGTATCAATCGGCTTGAGGGAGCGGTCGTTCTCAGCGCCTTTTTCATGGCCAATGGTGGGCTTTCGGATATCAAAGTCGTCAGAGGACTGCCAGACGGTTTGACACGACGCGCGATAAACACAATGAAGCGTGTCCGTTTTACCCCTGCTTCTCTCAACGGCGCCCCCGTTGGAGTGCGAGAAAATGTCGAATTCGACTTTAAGGCCTGAGATGGATGAGGCCGCGCACGAATGGCTACCTGGTTTGCGCTGAAACCTCGCGCGCCAGCTTTTCGGATCACCCTGCTTGTCCAAGAAAGAAGAGAATGACAAACAGTCCGATCATAAGAACAGACCAGCCTAAAATGGCTCGGTAACTCGGCGTGGGCCCATCCCGCAATACTTTGACGCCAAGCGGCACAAGCGCGACGCAAAGTCCGCCGATGGCGACGACCGAGACCAGCGAGCTGCCTTTCAGTACTCCGATCATCAGCGCCGACATGAGTCCCAGCGCGATAGAACGGAACAGCCCCAACGTCCCAGAAAGATAGGCGCCAATCGCAAGCGCGATCCATCCGAAGAAAATGACAGGATTGAGTGTAGATACGATGTGAAACGCCCCGTAGGAACCGGCGACGGTCTTGGTTGCGAGTTCCAGACCCTGGACGCGAACCGTCTGGAATGCGAGATGGTCGATGCCGGCATGAAAGGCGCGGGCGAAGAGTCCGAAGATGACAAATGCGCCGCCCCATAGGGCCCAACCGGGCCTCGTGGCGCCAATCAATCTGGCAAGCGTGGCAATGGCCGGCCACATTAGAAAGTTACCTGCGAGAAAAGCGCTGTAGGACGCGACCATCAGCTTCGGATGCTCTGCGAAGGCCGCAAGCTGTTGGGGAAAGAAGAAATGGAACTGGATTCGAAGGAGCGCGCCGACGAAGAGAGAGACGGGGCCCAAGATCATTGCGATTCCACCGACCCAACGCCCCGGGAACCAGAAGTCCTCGCTTTGCCGCTCTCTTTCAGCGCTCTGAGAGGAAGTCGTCTGCGTATGCGTTTTTTCGTTCATGACTGATCTTGCGCCAATCGCCCTGGGTCAATTGAAAACACGACACTATAACGTTCGGATAAGCGTCGTCATTAACTTGCCGCTTCGGTTTTGGGAAAAGGCGATCCCAAAAGCGGACAGATCGCCGGACACCTTGATCGTCAGCCTCATCTCAAATCACGTCATTCCAGAACTTACGCACCTGGCTGTGAGTGGCACGCCACTTGGTTATTTAATTGAGATGACCACAAAGAATCGCCACAACTGATTAATGGCGGCAATGACGGCGCAGCTTGTCCGGCGTTCTTGATATTTGCCTGAACTACGAAGGAAGAAGATTTATGACCACTCTTTGGCAAGACCTGCGCTATGGCGCGCGAATGCTCATCAAATACAAGGGCCTTACGATCATTGCGATCTTGTCGCTGGCGCTCGGGATCGGCGCCAACACGGCGATCTTCAGTCTGGTGGACGCGGTGTTGTTGAAAAGTCTACCAGTCAAAGAGCCCGCAGCGTTGGCGCAACTTAAATGGCTGGCCAGAAGCAGCTTCAGAAACTTCAACTACGATGGCTCTTCGCGGGAGGATGAAGCGACGGGATTGCGAATCAGTACGTCTTTTCCGCAACAAACCTTCGAGCAGTTTCGCGCGCAGCAGAGCGTATTTACCGATCTTTTCGCTTTTGCCAGCTTGGAGCAGGTGAACGCTAATGTTGATGGACAAGCGGAAGTGGCCAGCGGGCTGGTCGTTTCCGGCGGCTATTTCACCGGACTTGGCGTGCAACCGGTTTTGGGCCGCGCGATCACGGCGGAAGACGACAGGTCGAATGCGCCCGCCGTCGCCGTGATCAGCTTTCAATATTGGGAGCGCAAGTTCGGAGCGAACCCGGCGGTCATCGGCAAACAGATCAATCTTAATAACGCTGCTTTCACGATCATCGGCGTCACACCGCGTGAATTCGCCGGCGTAATGGGGGACGGGAACGCGCGTGATCTGACCATCCCGTTGATGATGGAGCCGCTGGTCCGCGGGAACAATACGAGCCTGAATCAGCAGGGGCTCTGGTGGCTGTTGCTGATGGGACGATTGAAGCCGGGCGCGACGATGGAACAAGCGCGCGCCGAGCTTGAACCCATTTTTCAACGCGCCGCGCTCGAAAACCTTCGCCCCTCGGTAAATCAAACTCAGGTCCCGCCGACAGCCCCACAGGATTACCCGCGACTGGCCGTCGAGCCTGGTCGGCGCGGCGACACGGACTGGGGCTGGTATCAGCGGCAATCGCTCTACCTGCTGATGACCGTAGTCGGACTGGTCTTGTTAATCGCGTGCGTCAATGTGGCCAACCTGTTGCTGGCGCGCGCGGCGGAGCGGCAGAAAGAGATCGCAGTGCGGCTGGCGCTCGGCGCTGGACGTTTCCGCCTTGTGCGACAACTGCTCACCGAAAGCGTGCTGTTGGCGCTGGCAGGCGGGGCGCTGGGATTGCTCTTCGCGCTCTGGGGCAAAGACCTGTTGCTGAACTTGCGTTTTTCGGGGCAGGGGATGTCGTCTTTGCGGACCGGCCTGGACGCGCGCGTGCTCGCGTTTACGTTTGCTGTTTCAGTCCTGACGGGATTGCTGTTCGGGCTTATCCCCGCGTGGCGCGCGACGCGTGTTGACCTGACGCCAGCGCTCAAAGATACCGGGAGGAGTTCCGCCAGCCACTCGCGTTCGTTGGTCGGCAAATCGTTGGTCGTCGCGCAGGTAGCGCTCTCGGTGTTGCTCTTGATCGGGGCCGGACTTTTCCTTCGCACGCTGCGCAACCTGCAACACGTCTCGCCCGGCTTCAATACGCAAAACCTGCTGCTCTTCCGCGTAGACCCGCGCCTGAGCGGTTATCAAGGAGAACGGCTTGCGCAACTTTACCAACGGATGTTCGATCGGATTGAAGCAGTGCCAGGCGTTCGCTCGGTCACCTTCTCGCGCCATCCGTTGCTCGCAAGAAGCCGTGGGGGGAGAGGGTTCGATGTGGTTGGGCGCCCCGTAGACCTGAACGATCGGCCGTCGACCCATATCCACATCGTCCGCGCCAACTTTTTCGAGACGATGGAAATACCGATCCAATTCGGCCGCGGCCTGAGCCCCCAGGATGACGCGCGGGCGCCTCATGTCACTGTAGTCAATCAAACCTTTGCCCGCCGCTTCTTCCCAAACGAAAATCCCATCGGCAAACGCTTGCGCTTTGGATCTACTCAGTCCGAAGAGGTGGAGATTGTCGGCGTAGCGCAGGACGCGAAGTACACCAGCTTGCGCGATGAGATTCCGCCGACAGTCTACGTGCCCTGGTTGCAGGAACTCCCGCGACTCGGCCAGATGAATTTTGAAGTGCGAGCCGCCGGCGACACAACCAATTTCCTCGCCGCCATCCGCCAGGCAGTGCGCGAAGTGGACGGCAACCTGCCGCTCTTCGATGTCAAAACACAGGTCGAACAAGCGTCGCAATCGCTCGCCCAGGAGCGCATCTTCGCAGCGCTGCTGAGCTTTTTCGGCGCGTTGGCGCTGGCGCTCGCCGCGCTCGGTCTGTACGGCGTGCTGGCTCACTCCGTCGCGCAGCGCACGAAGGAGATAGGCGTCCGGGTGGCGCTCGGCGCCGAGGCGCGCCACGTGCTGCGACTGGTCATCGGGCAGGGGATGCTGCTGGTTTGCGTGGGCGTTGCGGCGGGTCTGATCCTGGCGTTCTGGCTGACAAAATGGCTGTCGGGCTGGCTATACGAAGTGGGCGCCGCCGATCCGTTGACCTATGGCGCGATCGCTTTGTTGCTGGCCGTCGTGGCGTTGCTGGCCTGCTGGATACCGGCGCGGCGCGCGACGAAAGTGGATCCGATGGTCGCGCTCAGATGCGAATAGGTGTCAGATGCTAGATGTCAGATGTCAGATGTCAGTAGAAGAGTGGCGGCAAAGCTCCCACTCTGACATCTGACATCTTCTTTGGGAGGAATTATGCGGACACTGTGGCAAGACTTGCGCTACGGCGCGCGAACGTTGTTGAAGAAGCCGGGCTTCACATTGATTGCCTTTTTCACGCTGGCGCTCGGCATCGGCGTCAACACCGCGCTGTTTACGGTCTTTGACGCGTTTGTGTTGAAGCCGCTGCCGCTCAAAGACCCAGACAGCATCGTTAAAATTTACGGGCGCATGCCCGATGGGAACCGCTACCGGCTCTTTTCTTATTTGGACTACCTTGATTATCGCGATCGCAATCATGCTTTTGACGGACTGGTCGCGTTTAACAAGATAGCGGGCACGTTCGGCGAAAAACCGGCCGGTCCAATGGATGACTCCTTTATCGTCGCCAGCCACGAATACATCTTCGGCCAGATTGTTTCGGGCAACTACTTTTCGGTGTTAGGCGCGGAGATGGCTCTGGGGCGCGCGTTTCTGCCTGAAGAAGATCACGAGCCGGGAACACATCCGGTGATGGTATTGAGCTATGGCTTCTGGCAGCGGCGCTTCAACGCCGATCCGAACATTGTGGGCAAAACAATCAAACTGACCGGACAGCAGTACACGGTCGTCGGCGTCACCGCGCGCGAATTCATCGGCACTGAACCGGACGCGCCGCAGTTCTGGGTTCCGTTGATGATGCGCGATCAAACGCATCAGGCAGGAAGTTGGAATCACAAACGTTGGTTGACCGAGCGAAACGCCGATTCATTCGCAATGACCGGCAGATTGAAACCCGGCGTTTCGCGCCAGCAGGCGCAGGCCGAATTGAACGTCATCGCCGAACAGATTGCCAGAAGCTACCCGGAGCGTAATCGTAAAATAGGAGTTAGCCTTTCAGGCGGAGCGACCTTTGTTGAGATCGATGAGGGGCTGGCCCCGCTGATCGTTCCGCTATTGGTGGCGGTCGGATTGATCCTGTTGATGGCCTGCGCCAACGTGGCCAATCTGTTGCTGGCGCGCGCGGCGACCCGCGGTTCGGAGATCGCCGTGCGCCTGGCGCTGGGCGCAAGCCGTT
>Ga0209382_10006698_pt1 | contig 14776 bp, 14 predicted proteins | sample SoiMetdeltSBSDD5_FD_187599 | JGI IMG/M metagenome (GOLD analysis project Ga0209382, IMG submission 187599) | Bulk soil microbial communities from a Populus tree surrounding site in Tennessee, USA - Soil MetaG P. deltoides SBSDD5 (SPAdes) (version 2) | ecosystem: Environmental > Terrestrial >... | reverse complement strand
CGCCCCGCCCGAGGACTGCAAGGCAATGCTCGACATCATGCGCCTGGTTAAAGGAGGCATGAACAAGGCACTCCCCTCCGGCGTCGACATCGCCTCCAAAACCGGCGGCATCCCCGGCGTAAAAAATCAAGTGGGCGTCATCTACCTCAAGAACCGCCCATTTGTCCTGAGCATTTACGGCACATACCTCGGCGACCCGAAAGTGGACCCCGTCGAAGACCTCACTCGGCTTGCGTTCCGTTACTTTGAACGGCTCTCGCGCGCGAATAAGTACGGGCACCTGGCGCGGTAAATCGCCTACCAGCTCATGCGTACCAATTTGGCCACGAAATCGAAGTGCCGGTCGCGGCTGACTACCGGCATGCCGTACTGCCGTGCGAGCGCCGCAATCCAAGCGTCGTTGGCGGGAATAGGGCGTCCACTTCTTTTCAACGCTTCGCGAATCTCCGCATAGATCACGGTGGTGTCCGCGCTCACATCCAGGACGCGACAGCTGTTCATGAGTTCATCAAGCCATCGTTCATAGCGCGCACGGCTCCGGGACCCTCGGATCCCGTATCTGAATTCGCCAAGAGCGATTACCGGTATCGCGATCTCGGTTGCGTTTGCAAGTGGCGCCCCTATACCCTCATCGCCATCCGCCATGGCGGACAGGGCATTCGTGTCCAGGATCACATCCGATCCTCAGGTTCGATCTGCCCAAATTCCTTCTCGATCACTCGGTTAATCCGCGCAGTCTCTTGTCGAAGTCCCTTCAGCTTGCCGAACGACTTCATCCAGGGTTTTTCTTGGCGCGTCTTTGTGCCAAGTTTTTCCGCGAGTGCCAGTGTGACCAATTCTCGCAGCGGAATCCCCTGTTCGGCAGCCGCCGACTTCGCCCGCCGGAACAATACATCGGGAATTTCGAGAGTCGTTTTCACAACTCCAGTCTCCCATAAATATGGGACCACGAACGTTTCAGCGCTAGATCGACGGCAGACCTACCGCTCCAGCCCTGGCACCGGTACCGGAACGTCTACCCGCTGCTCTTTCCAACGCCGGGTGTGCATATCACCCAGCCACCTGTCTATGTAGCGCCGGTTCAGATCCACCGTCGCCATCGCCGCCGCACCCTGCTCACGCGCCTCGCTCAAGCGCTCGCCCGTCGGGTCCATCACATACGTGGGATGGTCATAACCGGAGGCCACCAGGAACACCTGATTCTCGATCGCGCGCGCCTTGGCCAGTGTCTCGTCACCGCCCCAGATCGGCATGAGAATCATCTCCGCGCCCTGTGTGGCGAGCGCTCGCGCCGGGTCGCTGAAGAACACGTCATAGCAGATCATCAGACCCACTTTCCCGAAATCGGTCCCAAACACCGGATACGAACTACCCGGCGTCAGACCGCGCTCCACCTCCTCGCGCGGTAGATACACCTTACGGTACTTGCCCGCCATCGCGCCCGTGCGGTCGAGCATTACCGCCGTGTTGTAAATTGTCGTCCCCTCGCGCTCATAGATGCCCGCCACGACATACGACTTGCGCTTTCGCGCAACTTCGGCAAGCCGCTCCGTCGTCGGTCCGGGAATCGACTCGGCGACCTCGGCGTAAGTCTTCGTCGTCCCTACCACCGTGATCCCCTCCGGTAGCAGAATCACATCCACATCGCCACTCACGCCTTTCTCGATCGCCTCGATAAACCGGGCCACGCTTTCCGCCGGGCCCGAGGTGTTACGCGGCCGCAGATTGATCGACGCTACCTTGACCGCTCTCACTCCAGGGGCGGCGATCTTCTCCAGCGTGACATCGTCCCACCATACCGTTCCCGCCGGCGCGTTGCTCAGGAACAACTGCACGGCCACGCTCGCGGCGTTCGGCGGCGCGGGAGCGTCGGTGGTCAAACGCGTCCAGTTGCCATCGCGCTTTGCATGGGCGACGTATTCGGGCTGCCCGGTGCGCTTTCCGTCAGCCAAACGCCATTCGAGGCGCGCCACAATCTGCCAATTCTCTGCTGCAACCGCGTCGGCCTGATAGTAGGCGGTGAAGCGATACCACGCGCCCGGGACGATGCCCTCGACTTTGCGCTCCCAACCGCCGTGTTCGGCCGCATTGCTCGCGCCGCCCACGGCCAGCGAGCCCGCTTCGCCACGGCTCACACGTTGATCGACGAACGCGTTTGGGCGCGTCTCCACCCGCGCGCTCCACACCGTCCATCCTTCGGCCGGTGCGGTGAACTTCGATTGCTTCAGGAGCGGCTCGGCCGGCATGAATCCGGCGAACAGGAATAATGAGACCGCGCAACGCAACATGTAAACCTCCTCCTACTTCTGGGACTTGACCGGCAAGGCCGCATCGTACATCGCCTTGGTGACCCGGATCGTCGCTGTAGCAACCATCGTAACGCCGGGGTGGGGCCCATCCCCCGCCCATAAGGGTCGCGCAGGTGCTCGATCGAGCTCAGGTAGGCGTTGTGGTCGTGTTTCTCCTGTATTGTCTCGCAGCGCGCCCTTCCTCCGCATTGCTCACGGTAGACTGAATGGTTGCCATGGAACTCAAGGGAAAACGTATCGCCATACTCGTCGACCAGCTGTATCAGGAAATGGAAGTCTGGTACCCGCTCTACCGCTTTCAGGAAGCCGGCGCTGAAGTGATTACCGTCGGCGCCGAAGCCGGCAAGACCTACCCGAGCAAGCTCGGCTATCCCGTCATCGCGCAGAAATCGTATGACGAGGTCTCGGCCAAGGACTTCGACGGGGTCGTCGCGCCCGGCGGATTTGCGCCCGACCACATTCGTCGCCACCCCAAGGCCGGCTCATTTGTCGCCGCGATTAATCGCGAGGGCAAGCTTGTCGCTGCAATCTGCCACGGCCCGTGGGTCCTTTGCTCGTCGGAAGGAATGTTGAAAGGACGCAAGGCGACCAGCTTCTTCGCCATCAAGGACGATGTCGTCAACGCTGGCGCCGAGTGGACCGATGCGGAGGTTGTGGTCGACGGCAATCTGGTTACATCGCGCAAGCCCGAGGACCTTCCCGCCTTTTGCCGCGCCTGCATTGGCGTGCTCGTGAACGCTCCGGTCCACGCATGATGAATCCGCAACGCTTTGCCGCTTGCGTGGCCCTCACTACAGCCGCGGCTTTCGCCCAACAGGAAACGCGCGCCGATTGGCCCCACTACGGAGGCCAGTATGGCGCATGGCGCTACAGCGCTCTCGATCAGGTGAACGCCTCGAACGTGAACAAGCTCGTCCCCGTCTGGCAGTTTCAGACCGGCGATTCCGATGGCGGCTTGCAAGCCACACCCATCGTCCGAGACGGCATCCTCTACCTCAGCACGTCGCACAACCACATCTTCGCGATCAATGGCGCCACCGGTGAGCAGGTTTGGCGTTACACTTATCCGCTTCCCAAATCGTTCACCACGTTTTACGGTGCCTGGAATCGCGGCGTGGCCGTCAGCGACGACACGGTTTTCATTGGCACCATCGACAACCACATGGTTGCCGTCGACCGCAAAACGGGCCGCGAGGTTTGGAACGTCAATGTCGAGGACGCCAATCAATGCGGCTGCAACATTACCGCAGCGCCGCTACTCGTAAAAGACAAGGTGATTGCCGGAGTCACTGGTGGCGATTCCGCCCATCGTGGCTACATCTCCGCCTTCGATACGAAAACCGGGCGCCTCGCGTGGAGATTCTGGACCATCCCCGCACCGGGCGAACCAGGCAACGACACATGGTCCGGCGACAGTTGGAAGTACGGCGGCGGCTCCTCGTGGATGACCGGCAGTTACGATCCCGAACTCAACCTCGTCTACTGGAGCATCGGCAACCCGGCGGCCGACTTCTACGGTGACTCGCGCAAAGGCCGCAACCTCTATACGGATTCCGTCGTCGCCCTCGATGCCTCGACCGGGAAACTGAAGTGGTATCACCAACAAATTCCGCACGACGTGTGGGACTTCGATACCGCCTATGAGAACATCCTTCTCGATCTTCCCGTCGACGGCAAGCCGCGCAAACTTCTGCTCAACGTAAATAAGGGCGGCGTGGTGTTCGTCGTCGATCGCGTCACCGGCGAATTCGTCTCCGGTTACCCCATCGTCAAGCACATCAACTGGATCACTGGCGTGTCGAAAACAGGCGAACTCCTCGGCCGCAATGAGCCCAAGGAAGGTGTGCCATCGTTCATCTGTCCCGCCATCGGCGGCGGACGCAGTTGGAATCAGGCCGCCTTCAGCCCGCTTACCAAGCAGCTCTACACGACCGCAATCGAATGGTGCCAGGAAGTGGTTGTCGCCAAGGAGTCCCCACAGGAAGGCAAGACCTTCTTCGGCGGTACCTTCGAAGCGCGGAACCCGAAAGGCGAACGCGCCTACGGGCATCTCGATGCCGTCGACCCCATTACGGGCAAGCGGCTATGGACCTATAAATCGAAGTACCCGCTGTTGGCGAGCGTGCTGGCCACCGCCGGCAATGTCATCTTCACGGGCGATCCCGAAGGCTACTTCTTCGCCCTCGACGCCAAGACTGGTGCGAAGCTGTGGAGCTTTCAAACGGGTAGCGGCCATCGCGGCTCCTGTATCACCTATTCCGTCAATGGCCGCCAATACATCGCCACACCCTCGGGCTGGGGCTCGGCGGTCGCGGGCTTGATTTCGCAGCTATGGCCAGAAGCCGCCGAATTCCGCAACGGCTCCACGCTCACAGTCTTCGCACTTCCGGAGGCGGCGGAATGAGGGTCTTCTGTCTCCTGCTTCTCTCGACGGCGGTTTTGGCTCAGGAGAATGTCGAACTCGGCGCGAAGGTCTTTATACAAACGTGCACCGTCGGCTACTGTCACGGTGCAAACGGCGGACCCGGCCGCGCACCTGTGCTCGCGGGCCGCAATCTCGACGCCGCCTATGTGGCCAAGGTCACTCGCGATGGCATTGCAAGCACGGGCATGCCAGCGTGGAAGGATCGCCTTTCCGCCTCAGACCTGAATGCCGTCATCGCCTACGCTCTCAAGTTGAACGGTGGTTCTGCAATCTTCGCTCCTGTTCCCGCCTCCGAACTAGCCGCCCAGGCCATTCCCGCGGCGGCCGCCAAAGGCAAATCTCTGTTCTTCGATCCCATTCGCGGCACCCGCTGCGGCACTTGTCATGCGCTTGAGTCATGGGGCGCGGCCGTCGGACCGAACCTTGCGCACAGCCAGCCCACGCTCGCCCTCATGCGCAACGGCAAAGGTGGACAGATTCAGACCGCCGCCATCGCCGGCGGCCCGCCTTTCCCCGCACTGCTGATCGAATCCAAAGGCGGTACCGCACGGGTCTACGACCTCACTTACGCGCCTCCCGTCCTTCGCACCACCGAAGCAACGCAACTTCGATTCAGCGGCAAGGCACAATGGAAGCACTCCGAATTCGTCTCTTCTTACAGCGACTCCGATTTGAACTCGATCGGTGAGTACCTTAAATGGCTGGCACTTCACTAAACGGTCTCGCTATCTCCGTCGAAGGCCTGCGCAAAAGCTATGGCGACTTCGAGGCCGTACGTGGCATCGACTTCGATGTTCGCGCGGGCGAGGTATTCGGCCTGCTCGGACCCAATGGTGCGGGCAAGACGACGACCGTCGAAATTCTCGAAGGCATCCGCCAGTGCAGCGCGGGCAAGGTCACCGTGCTCGGTCTCGATCCGATGGTGCAAACATCCGCGTTGAAGGACCGCATCGGCGTCTGTCTGCAGGCCACCAACCTGCCGGATAGACTGACTGTATCCGAGGCCCTCCATCTGTTCGGCGCATTTTACTCGCGCAACGTCGATGGCGATGCATTGCTGAAGCGGCTGCAGCTATGGGACAAGCGCAACTCCGGCTACGGCACGCTTTCCGGTGGGCAGAAGCAACGGGTGGCGCTCGCCCTGGCGATGATTAACGATCCGCAATTGGTATTCCTGGACGAGCCCTCCACGGGGCTTGATCCGCAGGCGCGCCTGGAAATTCACCGGCTGATCGAAGAGCTGAAAGCCGAAAAGCGAACCATCCTTCTCACAACTCACTACATCGAAGAAGCCGAGCGGCTGTGCGACCGTGTCGCCATCATCGACCAGGGTTCCATCATCGCCCTGGGCTCGCCGCGTGAAATTCAACAACGCACCCTCGGCCATTCGCGTATCGAGATCGTCGTCGAACGGCCGCTCGATAACGCAACGCCGCCCGATTCCATCGGTGCCGACAAGGTGCACTGGAGCGACGACCGCACCATGCTTACCGTTTCCAGCCCGCATCCCGCCCGCACCGTGGTCGAACTTGTGAAGTGGATCGATCAACAGGGCGTCGGCCTCGCCGATATCCATCTGAAGCGGCCCACTCTCGAAGACGTCTTTATCGAACTCACCGGAAAGAGGCTGCGCGAATAGCCGCGCGGCATTCCTATGAAAGCCTATTTTGCACTGATCTCCGTTACGCTGAAGCTGGCCTTGCGCGAGCGCAATGTGCTGTTCTTTAATTTCCTCTTCCCGCTTGTCTTCTTCTTCGCCTTCGGTCAGTTCATGGGCGCGCGGGCCGGCGGCACGCTCACGCGCGTAATCGCCATGGTCCTCGTCATCGGCGTCCTCGGCAACGGCCTCTTCGGCGCGGGTATGCGCACAGTTGCCGAACGCGAGGCTAATATTCTTCGCCGCTATCAGGTCACGCCCATTTCGCCACTCCCGATTCTGGTCGCCAACATCGTCGCGGGTTGGGTGTTGTACATCCCGGCGGTCGCGATCATTCTCGGCCTCGCCCGTCTCGTCTATGGCATGCCGTGGCCGGAGCGTCCGTTCTCGCTCTTCATCCTGCTCAGCGCGGGCATCTGCACGTTTCGCGCACTTGGCCTCATCATCGCCTCGGTAGCGAATTCAATGGGTGAGAGCAACATCTTGATTCAGCTTCTTTACATGCCGATGTTGTTCATCAGTGGCGCCACCATTCCCATCAGCTCGCTGCCTAGCTACATGCAGGTGGCGTCTCAGTTCCTGCCCGCCGCCTATTTGAACACCGGCATTCAGCGCATTCTGCTGCGTGGCGACAGCATTCTCGAAGCCCTCGGACCGTTGGCGGCGCTGGCGGCATGTACGGCGTTTGCCACCTTCATCGCCCTCAAGCTCTTCCGCTGGGAAAAGGAACAGAAGATCCAGCGCAATGCCAAGCTGTGGGTCGTGGGCGTGCTCCTGCCGTTCATCGTCATGGGCGGCTACCAAGCCTATTCGCGTGAACACATCACCGAATCGAAGTTGCTCGACCGGCAACTCCGCCGCAGCAACCCACGGCTCATCCGTGGCGGCCGTATTTTCGTCGGCGATGGCACGGTCCTTGAGAACGCGAGCGTTCTCACGAAAGACGGCCGTATCGAACAGATTTACACCGGCGCGCCTCCTGACCACGAATCCATTGGCGCGGAGCTCATCGAAGCCGCCGGCAAGACCGTCCTGCCCGGCCTGCTGGATTTGCACGTGCATCTCGGCTCGCCCGGCGGAGTGCTCGCAAAGCCGAACGAATACGATCCTGAAAAGACCACTCAGCGGGCCCTTGCCGCTCACCTCTATGCGGGTGTCACTGCCGTTAGGCCCGGTGGCATTCTCGATAACGCCGTACTTTCCGTTGCGGGCCAAGTAAACCGCGGAGAACGCCTGGGCTCCGAGGTGTTAATCACGATGGCCATTGGACAGCCCACGACGCAGGTTCCCGGAGCGGCCTCGATGCAGGAGGCACTCCAGCGCCCGCTCGCCAAGCTTGTCCCAGACGGCCGCAATCCCTTGATGCCTGCACTTGCGCTGCGCGAAACACTCGAGGCGATTCGCACGGGACAATCCTCCGCGCTCTCCGGATCGCTCGCGCAACAGGTCGCCCCTGCCGGCGAACTCGCCGCCACGCGCGCTGCCATCGCCAAATCGCCCGCCTTTTTGCAACCGTACTTCCAGATCCCGATGAGCGTTGCCACCGCGCAGGAATCGCTGCGCCAGGCGCTTGCAAAGCCCGACGCCGTAGCCATTGGTACGGGCTCCGGCGCATTCGCAATTCTGCACGGCGTGGCGATCCATCAGGAGTTGGCGTCGTGGGTGAGGGCCGGCGCGACGCCTTCACAAGCCCTTCGCGCAGCAACCTACGATGCCGCGCGCGCTATGGACATGGACAAGCGCCTAGGCCTCATCGCCAAGGGACACGAGGCCAACCTCTTCATCGTCGATGGCAACGCCCTACAAGACATCGCCGCCACCGAACGCATTTCTGACGTTATCTTCAAAGGCGAACACATCAATCGCCAGGGGCTGTTCGATCAGAAGTGATTACGCAAGTTCCCCGTCTACATGCACGCGGTGCGTGGCGCCAGCTTCGGGCTTTTTGTAGCGTTCGATCTTCGAGCCATACTGGCCCTGCTTGGTCTTGTGCAACAGTATCCGCTGCTCGTCTTTCGACATCAGCGTTAGTGTCTTCAGCACGTTCACATTGTGCTCGAGTTGCCCAGTCGTCTCCACGCCCGATACCAGCGTGTGAATGTCCTGCGACCAGGAGAACCGGAGGCAGTCATCGATTTCGGCCACCTTGTTCTTGGTGATCTCGCCGATTGCGTTCGACTTCATGGCGATGCGACCGAGGCCCTTCTTCTTCGCGTTCGGAAGGAAGTTTGTGATGAAGCTGAGGTAGTGCGGGTCGATCAGGTTGACAGGATGCTGCACCGTCTCCCAGCCTTCGTAGCCGTCGAGTAGCCGCTGATGCACCGTGTAGTCATGATGGCCCGTGAAGCCAATATGACGCACTTTGCCCTGCTTCTTGGCCTCGACAAAGGCTTCGAGCGAGCCGCCCGGACCAAAGATCTTGTCGACCTCGTCATGCCGCGCCACCTCGTGGCACTGCCATAGGTCGAGGTAGTCCGTGTTCATACGCTTCAGCGTCGTCTCCAACTGCTGCATCGCTTCTTTCTTCGTGCGCAGTTCCGCCTTCGACATGAGGATGATCTTCTGCCGCTCGCTCGGCGACAGCGCCTTGCCGTAGGTAACGTCGCTTTCGCCTTTGTGATACTTCGCCGCGGAATCGAAGAACGTGACGCCCAGTTCGAGCGCGCGTTTGATGATGCGGACACCGTTCTCCTCGCCTTGCACGCGCATGTGAAAGCCGCCCAGGCAAAACTTGGACACTTTCAATCCGCTCTTGCCCAGTGTCTCCATCGGCATCGGTGTATCGGCCAGCATTTTCGCCGTGATGCCGAGCGTCGCGGCGGTGGTAGAGAGAAAGCTTCTGCGATCCATAGGTGTTTCTACTTTATCCCAATCCCTTCACGAATCTCTGCACGATCTCGGCGGCCGTCGCGCGCGCCCAGGTTTCGTTCACCTGAATCGTGAACCAGTCAGCAACCGGATCGGCTACGGTCACGCCCGCGTAGGCGAGTCTTGTTTGATAAACAGGCGCGTTTACGCCAAACACGCGCATGCGGAAAATGTTTGTGCCTCCGTCGATTCGTTCAACACCAAAGTTGGAGTCGCGTTGGAGCGCTTGAATCACGGCTTCGGAATTTTTCACGGCGTCCGCGAAGCGACGTTCGAACCCATCCATATAGTGCAGCGCAACGGCGGCATACGGCCACACGTGCGGTAGTCCCCCGCCAAACATGCGCCGCGTATGGAAGAGATCGGTAAGCAACGCTTTCGATCCGGCCAAAACGGCCCCACTTGCGGCATTGAAATACTTGTAGAGCGACACATAGACGGTATCGAACAGTGCGGCATACTCAGTCACGGCGTGGCCCGTGTAGGCTGCTTCTAGGAACAGCCGCGCGCCGTCGAGATGCAGACCAATCTTCTCTGCGCGCGCCCAAGCGGCGATCCGCTTCATTTCTTCGAAGTCGAAGCGTTCACCCCGCCGGCGGCGCACGGGTGTCTCAATCTGTAGGGCGCCGATCGGCGTCAACACACGGCCCGTCCGCGCGTCGTTCGCCGCCGCCTCCACGTCCTTCATTGTGAAGGTCGCCTTGCCCGGCGCCAGTGGGACCAGATGGAGGCCGCTCAATGTCTGCGCGCAATCGCCACAGTCCTTGAATAGATGGCTCTCGGCCTGCACCAACACGCGCCGCCGCTCGCCTGCGAGCAAGCGCACCGCCAGTTGGTTGGCGAGCGTGCCGGTGGGCAGCCACACGGCCGCTTCCTTCCCGAGCGCCTGCGCCATCCGCGCTTCCAGCTTCTCGACCACGCCCCCGTTGGAGTAACTGTCCGGCACCACAGCACCATCTTTGGTGAGTTGCACCAACAGACGCACATACTCTTCAGGTGTATGCGGGATGCCGTCTCCGGTCGCATAAACTCGGCCATCGGCAGCCTCGGCGGCCAGCGCCGCCGGAAGTGCGGCTAGTGGAGTAGCGAGAAATCCTCTGCGACGGATCATGATCAGAGCTTCGCTTTCTCTATGTGTTTCCTCAAATCGCTCTCTAACTTTGGAAGGTCGTTGACTGCTACGTTCCAAACTTCTTCAAGATCGACGCCTACATAATTAATTATGGATAAGCACGTCCCGCATACCACAGACGGCGCGCCAGTCGACCGAGGCAATCGCCTCTCGTGCCGCCTCGCCAATCACCTCGATGTTCCGGATGATGGCGTCTTGCTTTTCCTCCGAATCATAGAACTCGTCTCTACCTGAGGCAATCGATCTGGCCACGCGCTCACAGCGCTCGATGATGTGCTCCAGATAGAGAGTGTCGTCGCTCACAGTGGCGTCGCTTCGCTAAGAATCCGGTCCCGCACCAGCCGATGCAAGGAGCGCTCCGTTCCGATCTCGACTCGCGTATTCAACAACGCTTCCAAGTCTTGCACGAGGCGCACGTGATCCAGGAGACTTCTCCCCGGCTCCCACTCCACGAGAAGGTCTAGGTCGCTCGATTCAGTCGCTTCTCCGCGTGCGACCGATCCGAACACACGGAGATTCTTCGCGCCATGCCGTGCGGCCAGGCGCAAAATCTCTGGCCGCTTTTCGTCCCTTAGTGCGCTTAGCGTGACCATGATCAATATTGTAAGGAAACTTGCCGGCTTTGGTCCGTTTCTTGTCGAATCCTTGCCGGCGTTCCTCTGTCAGACGGGGCCCGATAAATTCAAACTCGAATAGCCGCTCAAGAATTTCGATCAGTCACTGGGCCTCTTCGAACTCGACTTCGACATCGTCGCCTGGGATGGTGCTCTCGCTTGGATGTGCTCCTCGATTCCCAAAGTCCTTGATGATTGCTGGCACGTCGGGCATTGGGAGCCCTGCACTTCGTAACGATCGAAACCCTCGGTCCAGATATACTGCGGTGGTCCATAGGCGCTCCTATCTCACCACCACCGCCTTCTCAATCTTGTCCAGCCTCGGGAACGTTCTTGCGAAGTACGTCTCACCCAACATCTCCGACTTCTCGGGATCCGGCCCCGAACCGCGCGGCATCAGTTCGCCATAGGAGTAGTAGAGCTTCTCGACGACGTCCATTCCCTCCATAACACGGCCAAAGGGGAGGAAGCCAGATTCGTCGAGGTCGAGGTTATCGCGCAGGTTGACGAACACCTGCGTGGCGCGCGTATTGGGCCCGCGCACGGCGAACGTGATCGTGCCTTTCTTGTTTTTGAGGCGCTTGGGTGGCGCGGGTGATTCGTCGGGGATGTAGGTCGCCGACCAAATCGAGTTCGTCTTCGGATTACCGTTGATGCCGAACTGGGCGACGAAGCCGCGGATGACGCGATGGAAGCGAGTGCCGTCATAAAATCGCGACGACACCAGCTCGTAAAAATGATCCGTGCCGCGCGGGGCCCACTCGCGCTTTACCTCGATGACGAATGGCCCTTTCGTTGTCTCGAAACGGACTTTGTATTCAGCAGGCGGCGGAGCAGCAGGCTTCGGCGCCTCCGCCTGCTTCGCTTCCTCCTTCGCGCCCGAACAGGCCGAAAGCAGGGCGAAAAGCGCCGCCACGATTGCCCTATTTAGCATCGCGCCAATTATCTCCCGTGCCCACTTCGGCGACCAACGGCACGTCCAGTGCGCAGGCCCCCTCCATCAACTCCTTCACCATCGCTTTCAGCTTGTCCACCTCCTCAGGAGGCGCTTCGAACACAAGCTCGTCGTGCACCTGCAAGAGCATGCGTGAACGCCAACCCTCTGCTTCCAGCCGCATTTGAATCCGGATCATGGCCAACTTGATGATGTCGGCCGCCGTGCCTTGCAGCGGCGTATTCACCGCCGTACGCTCGGCGAACCCGCGCGCGTTGGGGTTGCGCGCGTCCATATCGGGAATCGGCCGTCGCCGTCCGTGCAAGGTGAGAGTGAAGCCAGCCTCGCGTACGTGGGCGATCGTCTCGTCGATCCAACGCTTCACGCCGGCATATCGCGCGAAATAGTTCTTGATGTAGCGGTCGGCCTCGCCGCGTGGGATGCCCAATTGTGCCGCCAGGCCGAAGGCGGATTGTCCGTAGACAATGCCGAAGTTCACCGCCTTGGCGTTGCGTCGCATCTCGCTCGTCACCATCAACGGCATCACACCGAACACCTCGGCAGCGGTGCGTGTGTGAATGTCTTCGCTGTTGCGGAACGACTCCGTTAACACGGGGTCTCTCGAGAAGTGCGCGAGCAGCCGCAGTTCGATTTGTGAGTAGTCGGCCACCACCAAAGTCCAGCCCGGTTCGGGAACGAAAGCCGCACGGATCTCGCGGCCCATCTCGGTGCGCACCGGAATATTTTGCAGGTTCGGGTTCGAGGAGGAGAGGCGTCCCGTCGCCGCACCGGCAGGGTTAAACGTCGTATGCAAGCGGCCCGTGTCCGGGCGAATCAGCGCCGGCAACGCGTCCACATAGGTACCCTTCAGCTTCGTCAACTGCCGGAACTCCAGCACGTGCGCGGCGATTGGATGATCGAGTGCGAGCGATTCCAACACGTCCGCGGCAGTGGAATAGTTCTTGGTCTTGCCGGTACGGCCCATGGCCGGGATGGCGAGTTCCTCGAACATCACTTTGCCCAATTGGGGCGGCGAGTTGATGTTGAAGGGGCGACCGGCGATTTCAAAGATGAGCCCGCTGACGCGCTCGATTTCGGATTCCATGCGCAGCGCTAGGGATGCCAGCGCCGCCTGATCCACACGAATGCCCGTGCGTTCCATTGTCCCCAAGACGCGCGTAAGAGGCCGGTCGATCTCCTCATACACCTTTCGCAGCCCTTCTTTTTCCACCTCCGCGCTGAGCTTGATGGCGAGAGCCCGCACGTCGGCCGCAGCGTACTCCACGCTGGTTGCGGCTGCCCGGCCCAGGTGACGCGACGTCATCGCGCCCAACGTGCATCCGCCTGGATCGGCCGTAAGCAGAAACTCGTAGAGCAGCACATCGTGCGCGGCGCTGAGTCTGGCCGGCAGACACTTGGCGTCATAGGCGGCATACTCGAGTTCCGCCGGGACTTTGGACAGCAACGACTCCGATGCGGACACGCAGCGGCCCTTCGCGGCGAGTCCGAACTGCATGGCTCCAGTCACAATCCCCACGGGAGCTTCGACATCGGCCAGCCACTCCTTCAGCGCTTCAGCGGTTTCAATTGCGGCGGCGTCCATTTCACCTACCGCTGTCGTTGCAGTCGCCGGAACGCAGGTGGAGTCGAGATCTTTCAGAGCCGAGAACATCTCTAGTTCGTTGTAGAGCCCTCGCAACGTCTCGGTATCAGGCGGCTGAATGGCTAAGGATTCCAGCGTCCATTCGATCGGCACCTGAGTGTCGATGGTTGCCAGCTTTTTTGACAGCTCCACCTGCGCCCGATTGTTCAGCAGGCTCTCGCGATACTGTTTGCGTTCGACCTCCGACGCGCGCTCGAGCAGCGTCTCCACGGAGCCGAACTTCACGATCAGATCTTTTGCTCCCTTATCGCCGATGCCTGGAGCGCCCGGAATGTTGTCGACGGAGTCGCCTTTGAGCGCCAGTAGGTCGGCCACACGGTTCGGTGGCACGCCCATGAACTCCTCGACTTTCGCGGCGTCGTAGATTGTGTCGTCCTTAGCCGGGTTGAGCATGAACACGCGGTCATTCACCAGTTGCAGCATGTCCTTGTCGCTCGAAACGATGACGACGTCGACGCCCGATTCGGACGCACGCCGCGCGATGGTGCCGATGACGTCGTCGGCTTCGTAGCGGTCGTATTCCAGAAGCGGAATGCGCAGGGCTTCCAGAAGGCGCCGCGTGTGCGGAATCTGCGCCATGAACTCGGGCGGAGTCTCCGTGCGGTTGGCCTTGTATTCGGCGAACTGCTCGGTGCGGAAGTTCGGGCCTTCACTCTCGAAGATCGCGGCCATGTATTCGGGCTGGTGGGTTGCGCGAAGCTTCTTCAACATAGCGTTGAAGATGTAGACAACCTCGGTCGGCACACCGCCTTGCGTGCGCATTGGTGGCGCGCCAGTCCTTGCGCGCGCGTGAAAGGCTCGGAACAGAAATCCAAATGTGTCGATCAAAAAAAGCCGGGGGCTCGCCATGTCCCTACCATGATAGGGGTGGAGGATAGGGCTCGCGCCGCCGCCCGCTCACGGCGTCACGAACAGCGTAGGCACGTAAAGATGCTTGTTCATGACACCAAGCATGCGGGAATGCCCGAATCCCCAAACGTACAACTGGCCGCCGGCAATGGCGAAGCAGCGCGACCCCGCCATGAAGACGCCTTCGACGCCGGCCAGCTTCGCTTTCACAGGCTTCATCTGATATCCGCCAAAAGTTCCGATGCCCGCATTGCCCCAGCCATCGTGCCCCCAGGTCCGCAGGGTGCCGTCCTTCAGCAGCACCGCCACCGTGCCGGTACCCGCG
>Ga0209382_10006695_pt1 | contig 14782 bp, 16 predicted proteins | sample SoiMetdeltSBSDD5_FD_187599 | JGI IMG/M metagenome (GOLD analysis project Ga0209382, IMG submission 187599) | Bulk soil microbial communities from a Populus tree surrounding site in Tennessee, USA - Soil MetaG P. deltoides SBSDD5 (SPAdes) (version 2) | ecosystem: Environmental > Terrestrial >... | reverse complement strand
GTTGGATCAGGTCTTTGTGGCAGATCAGACATTCTTCTTTCTTGGCAGCATCAGGCGCAGGTAGCGCAGCATGCTCAGCAGTTCGCTCTTCCATTGGAACACACGTTTGTATCGAGCAACCTACGGCAACGTTTCAGCAACATATATCTTCTCAGGTAACTGTTTAACTATAATCAAGTATGAGAAAGTGATAAAGCAATAAGGATCGAGCCCAATCGATGCAGGGCTAGGAGTGAATGGGGTGTTTTATTGAAAGAACACGCCGTCAGGCATTACACGTCACTTATGCTTGCGTAATTGTGCATTGGCGATACGTAACATGCCTTGTTCCACTGGTATCTTCATTGCATCTGCATCATCTTTAGCACCTAAATCTTCGAGAATAGGCCCTGCCAATGGCTTTCCGTAAAGGTTTAATATCGCATCCGGATCAATGATAATTAGTCGGGCATGTAACTCTGGTTCACTGATCTCTCCTTGTGCATGTCTCAGAGCGAGTTTGTGCATTTTAAGGTCTTTCGGGTTTGTAGCATGTTTGATGCAAAACCTGAGGATACGTATCGAATCTTCACTCCAGCTAGGATAACGGTATAGCCTGGGTTTGTTTTCCTTGTCGATTGCTTCCACCAAAGCTCGTACTGCTTCAATTGCTTCGCGTGTACGTGTCTCCTCGAACTTTTTCATGATTTGTGTAAAACGATAATCGTTTTCAGTCATCACGAATGGGGCACTTCCATCGATCGGAAGGTAGACGCGGTTTGGCTGAGTGGTTTCTTTCGAATTTGTTTTATCCATCCCCAGTTCGTTCTCTCCACGATCTATAATTATATTATGTTAGTAAAGTGTTGATACATGTATATCAATGCCGCCTGAAATAAGAAACCACAGGGGCTATAGTAAATGGTTAGTTTATTGATAGTAAGCTAGCCACTCCCCTTCGTGACTCAGCCCTATACATCACGCACTCCCCTTCGTGCGTTGTTATATCACCTATGCATCCACCAGCTGACAGCCATCCGAGCTGTCCATCAGCCCGCATCGCTTGAATAACATGATCAAAGGGTTCTCGGTGGGTGCTACGTGGTTGCGGCCAATCTCTAGTAGCTCGTCTGCTGCTGCCTTCATCTCGTCGTCATTGTGGTCGTCGTATGCTTGTTGGTATTTATCCAGCAGCTGGTAGGTGTCTTTGATCATATCATCTAGCACATCCGTCTTCATTTGGGGTAGTATCGTGAAGGAAGGACTCAAGGCTATAGATGGTAGTGCACCACAGACAGATGTATTCGTTTCCTGGGGCGGTGAAGCAAAAGCGGGGTTGAACGCAGAGCTTGCAGAGTTTACAAGAAACGTATTGTCCGGAGAAGTCGAGCGCAGCATTGGCAGTATCTTTAGATAGGGCGTTGGACATAATAATAAAAGGTACGGTTCTGCGCGGTGGTTTTTATGTCCGTAAGTTTCCTATTACAGAACAGCCAATGAAAAAACAAGCGAGTCCGATTTACCGGATCCGTGTCTTACGGAACATCCGTAATATGGATCGGCGTATGGATCTTGGATCTCTATTGCCTTTTAAATTAAAATCAAATCGTATATCCCTAATCGGTATCGGGACATTAATTTCCGTTCTTTGAAACTCCTTATATGGTGTTACAACGAGGAACGATGAGATGTGGGTGTACCCCATATAGTAACTGCGGTTCGGGTGGTATATGGCCGAATTTTCGATGTGTTTCGATTGGTTAGTTGTATGTATTTAAGCTGCCAATATTATTATTTTTTATTTATATTATGTGGTCTATCTTACGCAAGCTACGCTTAGAGCACTGGGCGGTTCTGTTCGTTGCTACGTGTACTACATTCGAGCATGGCGTCAACGCCGCCCTGCTATACTACCATTACGGGTACAGACCCAGACACATCCTCGCCCAGCCCGCCGAAAAAGCGTAAAGGTTTGTTGAAGGAAGTCGTACGTCCACAAGGCGTGGAATGCTGCCAGCTGGTCAAGGTTATTCAGAATGAATACTACTGGAAACAACAGCTGGCGAACCTAGCCCCCGACTTTGCAGAGCGAGCCCTCAAGGACATCTATCGCAACAAGTTTGCCTCGGATGTGTGGAACCATTCTGCGATCAAAGCCAAGAAGTTCGACCACTATGGTACGTGGGGCGATTTCCACGATGTACATTCGGTGTTGCTGGAGCGCTTCCAGTTCTGGACATTGGACGCCTGCACAGAGACACAGATTCAGTTCGAACTAGATCACACGTTGCTGCTGCAGCAGAAGATCCCTGCACATCCAGCCGAACGATGGAAAGAGGATCACTACCGCTACCTATACGAACACTTCAAGTCGGTGGAGGAGATGGCAACCTATTTCCTCAAGCACCCCAAACGCCACCACATACACGACTTTAGCGTAAACACGGACCACCTACAGCGTGCTTATTGTTATAAGATCGTGGTGCGATTCCCGGGGGTGAGCAAATGGAATGTATACAAAGCGTGGATACGAGAACCCAATGGAAAAGATACAGGACAGAGAATACTCGTAGCTCCTGTGATGAAGTTGGTCCACATGGTGATACGCGACGTAGATCTGGATGCTTGCAGCATTGTAAATACATTGATCAGTTATGGTCTGTTGGTTGCCATACGCTTCTGCTACCGCACCCCGCCTGTTCTGTTTCAAGAGTTGAATCCAGACGATGAAACCACCGAAAGCCCAGCCAAAGACACGGAGCAATACCGGCTCACCGTAGACCACGAACTCTTCTGCAACGATATATTGGATATATAATAAACAACATATTACAACAGCCCCGCTCGATTATTATGGGGCTGATCCATGGCATAGTTGTTGAGTGGATACTGATATTAGTTTAGGTATACTGGACGATCATCATCTCGCCTCTGTTTCCTAATGAATGGTCTGTATACAAGTATCACTAACAAAACATTTCAGGTTGGCTCCATATACCTGTGGATTGAAAATTGGAAACATTTGATATGAAACGCACCGCCACTTCATACCCCATACGCGCCCTCAAACACGCCCGCGTTGAGCAGCTGATGGACACAGCCAGCCACAAGCTCGTCACCACATATGTAGATATCACCCCCCGCCAGATCATGGATATGAAAGTGGTGGCGCAGGCCATACTCAACTGCCTTCCTGTCCCTCTCACTGCCGAGGACGCCCTGGAGTGCAACCGCCGCCTGGTAAAAGAGCTGGGCTTCGGATACTATCGCAGCTTCGAGTACCGCAAGATCTACGAGGCGATCTATATACACAACCAGATGCGTGTTGACCGTTTATGCAAACAATAAACGGCCATTACCCTAGCCCGCTTCTTTATTGGGCAGCGATTGCATTGCGATTGATCACCATGCATATAATGCAACAACTTCTCACCCTGCCTAGGTACCCTCTGCACAAACGACTGAAACACTCGCACTGCGATTTGGACATATCAATCACACTGCGCTTTGGCCATATCAATCTGTGACCATTCCTTCCCACTCACGCTATATACTCCAATGGATAAAGAGATACCGCAAGCAGAAAAGCCAGCCAAGCGTGCTAAACTTATTCCAGCCGGTCAATGCAAGACCGAGAGCTGGGAGATCCGCTACCGCCACAACAAAATGATCGGAGGCAAGATGGACAAGTGGGACCGCAAAGAAGGCGCGTCCTACTCCCTCGAACCCTATGGCATCAACGCTCACGCAGAGCAACCATACGATGAGAGTGGTCCGTGGTTCAAGCTGCAGATCATTGTGGTGACCGAGGAGGCACCGCCACGCCACCACCCACCGATGCCGATGAGTCTGTTGAAAAAATGGGCCGTCACAAGGATGCTTCCACTGGATCTGAGTGGCGCCATCGATAAGGAATTCCACGCACCGGATACGGCCAAGCCGGATACGTACAACACCGCACTGCCACGTGCATTGTTGCCGAAAAAGGATGACAACTACGTGGACAAAACACTGCCCCCCTGTTGCCTTCACATTGGCGGTGAATGCAAAAAATCGGAGATACACCGCCGAGGCAAACCGAACAGTCCTCTGTTCTACAATGACTATGATGCCACACCGGATACGCCCGCCACCCGAGCTCGCCTCGCCAAGCTGAGCGCCCAGGAGAAGCACGAATTTGGCACGTGGAAGGACTACTACAGCTGGAAGGTGTGTCTTCGGTTCACTAGTACATATTCATTGCAAATGCCATGGGTTCTATTGAATGATTCATTGTTCCGTGTCGTCATGAAAAATTGGGATACGATACGAGACGTTCCATGGGCATCGCCTGATTGAAACACAGTGCATGTGGCGAGCGCGCTGCTATTTCCATTATCTGCGCCGCGTGTATATTCACGATTGTAACGCAGTACGCCCGGCTCGATGGCTGCGTGATGATGAGCTGCGCGAGGCAATGCCTGTTCTACTACATGCTGAACATGCGTAAATTTGGCAATCCGTGTTTATTTGCTCTATAGTTTCAGAGAAAAGTGATCACCTATGGCCTTCTGTACATACCTAAGATGTACAATTGTCTATGTGAACGAAAATATAGAACACGACTACGGGAGCTATTCAATATCGTTTATCATCATCTTATTGATCAATAAATGATTGTAGTACACGAGAAAAACATTGGGTATAACATGGGGAGTGCATGGCCCGAAAGCGGCTGACATGTTTTTGGTGCTGTACCATGACACTTGTGCTGGCCTTCTATATAAATCTGTACGACGCAATGTACATCGAAAATAATACAATACTTTAGTTCATGGAACATATGGGCATCACATGGGGGTACTATGGCCCACCCGCGGCTACTATGTTTGCTGCGCTGTACGGTGATACGAATGCTGGCCCTTTATATATGTGTGCGTGGCGCAATATATTGCTCATATAAAATACAGTGGATGCGTATGGCCAAGTCATCTCTGCGACCACACCTACCCATGTTTATGATGAATATTACCACAGTCAAAAATTATAATATGATGTGTCTTGTGTTCAATAACTTAATGCGATAAAAGGTTGCGCCGGAGATGCATTGTACCTACTACGACATGAACCGTTTCGATCTATGTCTATGCACCAAAACGATATTGCCCATTCGTTCTGTTGGAGTGCTATGTGCTATCTGGCGATTTACACACTATGATGACGAATAAACGTAGGTGCAAACCACTGCATATGATCGGTATTTTAAGCACCATACGGGTGGCCCCATACGAATACGTGCTCTCTATATATTAACGAAACACATATGGAAAGTATGGTATACTGCTGCTGTTGATCCCCAATACTATTGTAATCGATGCAAAGGGGTGTGCTGTCTGTATATTATTAAATAATAAACAGGCATGCCGCCTTCGTGACGGAGTACAAACCATTCAATCATGGTCATGGTATAGAGCGATTATAGGCGGTAGTCATATATGGATACCTGGTTCTAGTGCGACATGTCAGCGATGTCATGGAGAGTGTATGCTGATCCATTAAACAGGTCGCTAAGGTTTATACTATACGACATAGCAATGTATTCATCGATATGTTTGTTGAAAGTCATTATTGGAAGCATTTGGGCGTAAATTCATGCGAACGCTGCCATGGCCACTGTGCACTGATGTTCTCACCAGGCATGCTCTGACCAGGAACGCATCGACGATACGATGTATAATCAGATACGACTCCATGCATTGGCATGGAGTCAAGGGCATGAATGGAATGACGAATTAGATGATCCATTCTTCTGCTATCGATGTAAAGGACGATGCAAGTTCTTACTGTAGTTATCAGACAATGGCATTAAAGGGGTCCGGTCCTGGATGGACCAATCAATCCAAATTTCGATTCCATGCACGTCTCACATTAGGACCATTGATAAAAAGAGATGGCCGCCTGCAAAAAAAGGGCCATCGATGGTCACACATGGGGCACACTTTGCCTATGTGCATTATCTTATGCCAACGATGCCATGGATGTTGTTATTTGAATATATGTAACCATTGATATAGGTCAGCATAATGTATATGGGATATTGTGCATATCATGCTGCCAGAGATCGACATGTTATTTTTTGGGGAGGAAATCGAAATTTTTATTACTGTCGATGTAAAGAGAAGTGTTTCTTATTATTATAAAGGTTGTATCCATGCACTGGCGATGGAAAGCGTGCCTATATCATAGAATTGAATGGCGATGTAGATGTAAAGGACAGTGTTTCTTATTAGTATAAAGGTGAGACAATACAATATACAATGGGGGGCAAGATGGCGCCACATAACTTTTGTTATGACCTGTGATTATACATGTAGATGTAAAGGGAAGTGTTTCTTATTATCATAAAGGTGACAATACCACTGTGCCGAAACCTTTACGCACCCATACAATGGCGTGCGATATTGATCATGTCCCTTACACATAGACAGTATACATCCTTAGACGTTTGTTATCTCAAATGTTATCTCAAATGTTTTAAATGTCGCGGCGATTGTTGCATTAAGACGTAGCAAACAACTAATAAATATCATAAAGGGTGATTGTCATATAAGAAGGGCAATGTGTGCCATGTTTTGGAACGCATACAGACAGATTTCACCGCTCAGTAATAACCACGAACTATGGACCGATGGGCCATGTGCCCGATGTCATGGTAGCTGTGCGTATCAAGTGAACAATGATCTCTTTATGTAGAGGCAATAAACTCCTTGAGCAGCCCGCTGGCCCTCGCCTCGCCCTCTGCTGCCTCGATCTCTCGCAGCCAGGCGCGATCTGGGTCGGCGCTGTCCAGCTCTTTGTTCACATAGTCTTCATAGTCTTTGGGGTGCTTCAGGAATCGAATATTAACCATTACGTTCTTAATGTCACTCTCCCATGGCATGTGGGCAATCTTGAGCATGTCATTCCATAACTCGATGATCAGCTTGCGCAGGGCGTCTACATTGAGCCCTATGTTGCTGTGATGGAGCAACCGCATGATCACATGGCTGTGTACAGAGCCACCCATGGCATGCTGTCCTCGCTCTACGGTGTAGTTGGTGATGATACCCAGCACATGGTGTATGTCGTGGCCAGGGATGTTAAAGTCGATGAATTTGGACATGTAGTCGGTACTATGGAAGATGGCCAGCACCACTCTCTCCAATCTTCTCGCCAGTGCCATGCTGTGTTCGTCTGTAATTGGCCTTATGTTGGTCTGTATCAGTATGCCAAAGGTGCTGCGGCGGTGAGCCTTCTCATTGCGTTTAGGATGATGTTCGGTGTCTAGTTTCTGGGTGGTGCGGCCTAAGCCGCCTGCCACCAGAGTCCTTGGCTGTCGGGGTGCTTCCATATCACTGTTTCACATCGGCTAGACTTTCAACGCTGCTGAGTACATCTTCCACAATCATCTTGGCTGGTTTGCTCTTGACGGCATCATAGAGGTTGCAGATGAACCTATACCCACCGATGCCAATGATGATACCTGCGCCTACACATAGCAATGCAAACTTGATCTCATCTTCACCAGACAGGATCTCTTGATCCGGTCGCAGCAGTGCCCACTTCATGCCCTGCGGTGGACGAGGGACTAAGACCATGTGTGGTATAGGCGATGTCTTCAAACTCGCCTGATCGGCTCCCATGTTCGCCTCTTTCACTGGGTCAACAGGCTGTTGCGGTAGCAATTCGACTGGTTCTGGCTTCACCACCACCTCGTGTTGCTTGAGTTGGCTCTCCTTGGCATGCATGGCTTGGCGGGCAGCTTCTGTGGCCATACGGTTCACCTCCTCTCGTATCTTTCTCTTCACATTACGAGCCACCACCTTCTTCTCCTTCTCAATGTTCTCAGCCTCTTGCTCCTCCGTGAGGTGTACTCCCTCACTGATTCCTCCGGATACCACTATCTTTGGCAATGGTTCGGATACAGATTGTTTTAGGCTGTCGGCCATTGATTCAGGTATTGAATTAGATTTATTGGCTAGTAATTATCCATGATGTGATGGAGGCCTGGTCTTCCTTTTATGCCTAGCTGTGCCTGTTTTCTCTCATGTTGGATCATATCGTGCATGCCACGAGGAGTGTGAGGGAACACCAGACCAGAAGTGCGATCCGGTACGACCAAAGTGTTGTTATCCGTTACATAGGGCTGTCCGGTGAGTGGGTAGTCCTTTGGGTCAAATTGATGAAGAGGTGGCTTGGGGGTGGTAGCCGTGGCACTGTTGTTCGCTCGGTTGCGCCAGAAGGCACTGGCCATAGCTCGGCGCATCCGACTTTCCCATTTATCGATTGAAATCGGACGGCCTTTGATCACTCTATACAGTACGTAGGCTCCTAACATTCCTGCCCCAGCTGCAACAGCAATAGCACCGATATCGTCAGACATAGTTATTCCTCTGTGCTTAGATTTAGCCACAAGTGCCAGGATAGTCTTTACACTCTTCGAATTTATAGTGATAGAATCTCCACTTTGGATTCTGTGGATCGTTGTCATAGTATTGCACCGCGCCACAGTACACACACAGCCTCTTCTTACAGACCCGTGCAGGTATGGTGGTTTGTATCGTCTGGAACTCCTCCGACCACTCATGATCGGTGGTGTCCGTGAGATAGCAGATGGCCTTCTGCAGCGAGTCCGTAGGGCCACGAGGGTCACAATGTGTTGCTTCGGCTGCTATCGGTGAGTGATTTGATATCATCGGCCAGTTGTGTGAGTATATTGTGTATGGCACTGATACTATCCTTTTTATGGTTGGTGGTCTTGTTGATCACAGGAATAGGTATATCGTTTTTTTTGAGTACGTAGAGAATGACATGGATGGCAACGGCTAGAAGGGTGAGAGCCGAGATCACCCAATCATACAACTGACAGTTCATATTCTAATGGTTAAACATGCCGACTAGATAAAATGACCAGTATCACCGCATTGCAAAGCACCATCGGCACCGCTGCATTCTGTGGTGCCGTCACCACCGCAGCCCTCTACTTCTTGGTTGGCAAAGACCCTATGTCTGCTGCCACATTGGGCGGTCTATCCGCAGGTGCATTCTATGTCACGTCCATGGCAACTGGAGGAGTCGCTGCAGGAGATACACCATGGCAGACAGGTATCACGTGGGACTACAGCCAATCTGGAATGGCCAGCCCAGGAAGATTGATGCGATTGGCAGTGACCGCAGCCGTGCCTGTGGCATATGAATACTTTGTCAACAACAACACATCTATGATGAACCTCGCTCAAGTGGCCGGATCTGCGGCTGCTGGTCCATTGGCTGCGGGGGCCTTCGTCTATGCATCCCCTGGAAACTTTTAAAATAAAGTCCATTTATTTCATAAGAATATAGGCCGCACCTGCAGCAGCAAAGCCTGCAAGAACGGGCAGCACCCATCTTCTGCTGTTGATTTCATGTACCAATGCCTCCTCTGTGAAATAAGCCAATACACCTGCTCCTGCACCAATGACCACGGGCGTACCGAGTCGGTAGACCAAGTTTTCGATGTCTGCCATCAGAGAATAGTCTTATAGATTATTAAAACTACACTCAAGGTGAGGAGGATTGTCGTGCGAAAACCAATGCCATGGATTCACCCAATACCCACTGACTTTGCCAAAGCTGCCCATACACTCAACACTATCACCTACGACGATGAACAACTTTTCCATGGCAACATAACCAGCCACTGCGCCCAACGCAAAGGCGTACAGCCTAGGCTTGGTGCCTACTGCCAGACTGGTCCCTACCAAAAAGGCACTGGTCGCCCCTCCTACCACTGCCCCAATGCCTGCTAGGATCGGATGGTTCATCCAAAAATTGAATAGGGTGGTATCCGAGGTAGGCGGTGTGTAACTTCCGCATCCATTGGCGATGTATTGGTTGGTCAGCTGTGCCACGAAGGCATCGTTGCCGGTTCCTTGCTCCAGTTTCTGCCAGCTGCCGGCATTGTTTCCTGCCGCCTCTACCCATTCGGTCACATCGCCTGGTCTCGTCGCTTGCTGCAATGCCATGAAGGCATTGGCACAGGCCACATCCTTGGCACTGTTCTGATCTGCCGCGGTGAAGGTCCAGGTAGGGTCGCCGAGCCCATAGTAGGCTGACAGTGTATCTGGGCTCTGGAACTGAGTCGGGAAGCCCCCTTGAGCCAATTGTTTCTGCTCGGCTGTGCTGTAATATCCTGGCAATATGGTGTTGGCAGGCTGGCCGGCACACTGCGTCAGGTAGACGTTGTAGTTGCTGAGGAAGGCAGGTTCATCCGAGTTGGCCGTAGCGATGTCACCGTACTCTGTGATCATGCGATTCAGCCAGGATTCGACATCCGCGCAGGTAGGGTTGGGGTTGCCGAGGATGTAGGCCCCCGTGACAGGCTGAGTGGGTGTGTTGTCTGTAGGTAGTACCGGTGGTGGCGGAGGCGGTGGAGGCGTGCTGTTGCAGTTGGGGTTGGCAGCAGACTGGCAACTCGGAGTGCCTCCGCAGTTGAAGGTGCAACCCGGACTGCCACACACGCACTGCACAAGATAGGCGTTCATCTTGCCGTCTTCATAGAACCACTGACTGGTGTTGCTCCCTGACATCCATTCCTTCAGCTCCACATATCCATCATAACAGTTCTCTGTGGTGGGCTGAGGATAGCTGAAGGTGAAGTTCCAGTTATTGTTGGTGGGCTGTGGCAGGCTGCTGGGCGTATAACTCATGCATGATTGCGCCATTTAATCTAAGTCAGTAAGTTAAGGCTTAGAAGTTAAACACTATGCCACTGAATCTGCAATCCAAGCTTATCGTATCGGGCATCGTCGGGGGTGCCTACTTTGCTGGACTCGATGCCAGTGTGAGCAGCAACCTCCCTGGTGGAGCGAGCCTGCAACCCAATGTCAAAAGCGGAATAACGGCTGCTGGACTTACGTTCGGAGCTCTGTATTTGGTTGAGATGCTCAACCTATAATCTAACGGCCACACATCGACAACCATAAATATGTGCACAACCCTCGGTCACGAGTGCAACTGTTTCAGAGAGAGACACAACCCTGAACCTATTCATATTCCTTATATAAATTCCTATCTATCTCACCCTAAAGCAGGTAGGATGGTGAACCATTGGCATTCGGACAAAAGAGTAGACCTACCCAATAACAATCGAGGCTTGTTGAATCTAATACTTCCTGCTGACGACATCCCAAATTATTGGGTTAGTTATAACCGTCTTAGGGGACAAGGAAAGTATGACGGACCTCCTGCCTGGTACTACGGAAGGCATTCCCTCAATGGGAATTAGCTTAGCAAGCGATACGTACTTTTTACCTGGTGATGTATGGAAATATATTTTGTTGTATATCGATACTCCACATGATTATTTTAGTTGCCGCCTGGTGTGCAAATCATGGAAGAGGGTGATGGAAAGCGAAGAATGGTATGGACAGTTGTATGCGTACCGTATGTTTACAGAACCTAGACTTCGGCATATTTCTGTTTTTTCAACCACGGGTCGCCGTCTCGTGCAGAGGGGAGACATGGCATTGTTCAAGACCAAACATAAATAGGCTGCGTAATATCGCCTCTCAAAACGTTGTGAAAGCATGGCGACAGAAACTCAACCCACACTGAACCTACAATCCTTTGTTAAGGACTTACTACTGAATTGCAGTCTGTGGGTGTTTACCTTGCCATGCATGAGCGAGTGGATCGAGATGGCCGTGAGCGCAAGCCCCGCCATTGCCAGTGTTCTGCAATATAGAGACGATCCTTTCAAACTAAAAGCGGCCCTGGCACTGAGTATCGAGAGTGATTTTGGTTTCCTACTCGTGCACGCCACTACGTATCTTATGCCTTATCTTGATTTCTGGAATACGCTGCTCGAGAGACTGAATATACTAAACTACAAGACAGAAGAAATAGAAGTGGATCACACATTAGAGTCCATACTGACCAAGACGAAGATGATGGATGCATACATGAACACCTTCCCTCTAACTGTCAAGATTGCATTGGAACCCCTGATGACCGTACAACTCACTACGTGGAATTGGATCAGATTGTTTCGCTACATCCGAGTCTTTGCGCAAGCTGCGAGAGACTTAAATACAACACAATAAATCTATAGACACACCATATTCATGGCAGCAGACTTTGTTAAAAGTTTTGAAAAATTGAATGTCTCCAATGTCGATAAATTGGCACAGGATACCGCTATAAGCAAACACAAAGAGAAGCTGAAGCTAAAAGATGCGATAAATCGTGCGACCCAGCCTTCGGAGCCCATTGCAGCGCCTGTGGCCAAGGCCCGCAAGCTGACGGTTGCCGAGCGTGCCATGCTGCAAAAGACAGCCACTGTTGCCCAGGCGAAGCAGAACGAAGACCAGCGCCACAAGGACCGCAACAAGCTCGAGGAGTACTGGAGAAGCCCTATCGTCGGCCAGTTTGCCCCACATGACCGTCCCAAGAGTGCCAGGGGTCTCAGTGACGATGAGCTGACCTATCAGCTGAAGATGATGCGCCGTGGCATTGGCATGGGGCAGAGTGGCAACCTGATGCATATTGGCTTCGTGGGTTTGATGAAAGGGATGATATGGGGTGTGCACGGCTTTGGCTTCAATCCCATGGGATGGGAGCTGAGAGGACTGACTCCGTTGCTGGATGACGCCAGGCAGTGCGAGAAGCTGATGGATCGCTTCCAGCCCGAGTTGGAGGAGATGCGTATTGAGCTGGGCAGTGCATTGGTGCAGCCGTGGTACATGAGGCTTGCAGAGAAGATAGTTCTCTTTGGTTACGAGTGGACTGCGGGTGTGAAGGCAGCAGAGTTAAATACCAAAGCAGCGAGTATGCCCGTGCAGCTAGATAGATACGATACGAAGGGGCTGTAAGCTTTTTCTAGTGATACCAACATAGCATTATGGCCAGCATTGAAAACTATACAGATACTGTGATCCATGCTTTCGCACACGCCTCTACTGGCACGATTGTGGGGCGGTTGGTCGACAAGTGCTTCCCAGATCACGTCAGTGACAAGTCCATTGCCCGTACGGCGATTGAATTGGTCCTTCAATTTGGCATCGGCTTCTTTGCCATGAGCGAGCTGATGCAGTTGCTTACGCCCAACAACGAATACTACCGTCCCGCCATCGGTGATGGTACAGCGGTCTATTGGTACTTCCGATCCCAGCCCAACTTTGGCCGCAAATTCGAACATTTGGTGGCCTTTGCCGAGAATGCCATACGCAAGGAGATACTGTACCTATCCCGTAGTAGTGTACAGCCAGCCACACCGACGCAAACATCCGAAGACCACAAAGATTCCATCGCAACTACAAACAGATACAGACACCAAACCCTGCCTCATGTGGGTGGGTGATCATTTCATTATAAATACAACAATGAGTATGATTCCTGTTGCCAACACGCTAATCGTAAGAAAGACGACCGAGAGGATGCCCCCGATCCTTGCGCTCTTACGTTTCGAGCATAGGAAGCAGAATCCGAAACACCATGGGAACCAACATAGGAATCCCAATACAAATGCTATCCATGATAATGCAATCATGCAACCATCATCGCATTCAGTCGACTCGGGTGTTACGTTTACGGTCTGAGTGACCACATACGCCGATGAATTGACGTCGTTGAGATGCACGGAAGCGGGCAGATGCTGGGTGGCCTTTTCGATGTCGTTTTGCATGCTGTCACGCCATCAGACTTCGAAATAAAAAAAACAAGACAATAACCTTGGTTGCGTTGTTGCTGAGTTTTCAAAATGAAATGAGTAGAATACACAACACATTTATAAGATAACAGACACCATTCAATGATTGACACGTCATTATCATTTGCTTCCGTCGGAGGATGAGTCTCTGAGGGGGACACCCATAGAGTCGCATTTTCTTTTCTTGTGGGGGGCTTCCATATAGATGGCTTCGTCTCCACTGGCGTCATTCACCACCACTTCGTCCACTTCCTCAGCCAGTGGGCGTTTGTAGGTGGAAGCGTGCACGGACTCCTCTGTGTTGTCTGTGTCGCTGGAGTAGTCCATGGCACTGGTCGGTTCACTGTCCACACCGTGCATTTCCTTCATCCATTGATGCCCCACTTCCATGAGGCTGGCGATTTCTTTGCCTGGTTTTGTATCAAATTCAGGGAGAGGGAATCTCTCTCTAAACAAAGGACTCTTCCATATACTTCCCACTCTGTTTACTTCATTCCATATATCCGTATTCCTTGATTTTTCATATGCAGCTTCAAACATCTTCTTAAAATTGAGGCCAGGGTGGGCGATCTCAAGTTTGGCTCGTACTGCTGCCACTGTTCCGTTTGGCGCTCGGAACCAGAAACCTTCCTGTGCTCCATTCACATACTCTATCCCTGAACATGCAATGAATCTGGGTATAAAGTCGGTGAGCCCGACCGGCTTCGTTTTTCCCATGCGTTTATCATCGCATTGACAGAACAGTGCATAAGCACTAAATAATCGTTTGGTAGGCACTGGGACATCGGAAGCAGGCCAGATGTCGTCTGCGTCCATATAGGATTGTTTAAAACTTAATTTGCCCATACTGCTTTCACGAGGGAATCCAATAGAACCTCTTATCGCACACGTAATCAACCAGTATGTGACCGAATCTTTCCTTGCGATCTTATTCAAGCGATCCTCAAATCCCTTTTGAGTCGTAACCGCTCCTGCGTATCTTACATACTTACGGTAGTAATCCAATTGAAGTTTGATGGATTCGTCTTCCAATAACCAATGCGTGATCGCATTCAAAGACTCTTCGTTGGGGTGATCTTCTTCGCCAAGCAATGGATT
>Ga0209382_10006694_pt1 | contig 14782 bp, 11 predicted proteins | sample SoiMetdeltSBSDD5_FD_187599 | JGI IMG/M metagenome (GOLD analysis project Ga0209382, IMG submission 187599) | Bulk soil microbial communities from a Populus tree surrounding site in Tennessee, USA - Soil MetaG P. deltoides SBSDD5 (SPAdes) (version 2) | ecosystem: Environmental > Terrestrial >... | reverse complement strand
ACGGCGCGTGGCGTGCGTTGAAAACCGTGAAGCTCGCGCCGTCGAAGCGCGCCAGCCCGGTCGTCGTGCCGAGCCAGACGTAGCGGTCGCGCGTCTGCAGCAGCGCGTGGATGGTGGCGCTGGGCAGCGTCCCCGCTCCCCACTTGGTGACGACGTACTGTGAGGTCGCCCGCCGGGGATCGAGGGCCTGCGCGCCGGTGGCCCCACCGAGGACGAGGACGACGGCGAGCAGGACCGGCCTTGTCATGGATTCGACCGGCGTCATTTTCTCACGGGGCCTGGGCCTTTGCCGCGGCGATGACGGCGAGAAAACCGTCGCCGTAGCGCGCGACCTTCGCCTCGCCGATGCCGTGCACGTCGAGCAGATCGCGCGCGTTCGCCGGCCGCTGCACCGCCAGCTCGCGCAGCGTCCGATCGCTGGCCACCACGTACGGCGGCACGCCTTGCGCGCGGGCGATCTGCAGGCGGTGGTGCCGCAGCGCCTCGAACAGGCTCTGGGCGGCACCGTCGAGCGCGCCCTCTTCCGCCCGCGGAGACCGCGAACGATCGCGCGACCCGGAAGGCCTCCGCACCACCGTCGCCCGCGACGGCAGGAGCAGGCGCGCCGGTCGCTCGGCCTTCATCACCGCGCGTCCCAGCGGCGTGAGGACGAGCACCGGCCGATCCCCCGGCGTAAAGTCGGCCCACCCCGCCGTCACGCAGCGGCGCATCACCTTCAGGATCCACTCCGGCGAGTGCTCCTTGAGGGTGCCGAACGTAGGCGTCTGGTCGAGGCCGGTTCGCGCGAGCCGATCGTCCGCCGCGCCGTGCAGCAGGTGCACCGCCGCCTCCATGCCGAAGCGCTGGTGGACCCGCGCGACCCCGCTCAGCGCCTTGCGGACGATGAGGGTGACTTCCTCGGGATCGGGCCGGTCGTCTTCGTCGAGGGCGAGGCACACGTCGCAGCGTCCGCAGCCGTGCAGGGTCTCGGCCTCGTCGCCGAAGTAGCGCAGGATCGCGTCGTGGCGGCAGCTCCCGCCTTCGGCCCAGCGCAGGAGCTCGAGGAAGAGTCCCCACTTGTGCGCCACCACCGCCCCGTCACGCTCGCCTCCGCCTTCCAGCAGGCGGCGCCGCAGCGGCAGATCGCTGGGGGCGACCAGCATCAGGCCGAAAGCGGGATCGCCGTCGCGGCCGGCGCGGCCCACCTCCTGGTAATACGCCTCGATCGATCCGGGCGGGGCAAGGTGCACGACCGCGCGCACGTCCGGCCGATCGATGCCCATCCCGAACGCGTTCGTGGCCACCACCAGCTCGAGGGTCCCCCCGCGGAAGCCCTGCTGCACGCGCTCGCGCGTCGTCGGATCGAGCCCGGCGTGGTACGCGGCCACGCTCCAGCGCCGCCCCGACAGCCGCTCGGCCTCCTCCTCCGACTGCCGGCGGGTGGCGGCGTAGACGAGGGCCACGCCGCGCTTCTGCCCCGGCCCGCCGAGCGCCTCCTCCAGCAGCGCGTCGACGTGCGCCTCGCGGTCTCGCCGATCGACGACGTCCGCCGCGCGCAGGGCGAGGTTCGGACGAGCGAAGCCGCGCAGCACCTGGGGCGTGTCCGCGGGCAGCCCGAGGCGCGCGAGGATCTCGTCGCGCACGATCGGGGTAGCAGTGGCGGTGCAGGCCAGCACACGCGCGTCCTTCAGGTCCGCGACGAGCTCGCCGATCTGCATGTATTCCGGCCGGAAGTCGTGGCCCCATTCGCTGATGCAGTGCGCCTCGTCCACCGCCAGCAGCGGCACCTCGATCTGGCGCAGCAGCGCGCGGAAGCCGGGGAAGGCCAGCCGCTCCGGGGCCGCATATACCAACTTGTATTCGCCGGCGGCGAGTTTGGCCATCCGCTGGCGCGCCTGGGCGGCGTCGAGCGTGGAGGCCAGGAAGGTGGCGGACACGCCGCGCGCCTGCAGCGCCGCCACCTGGTCGTTCATCAGGGCGACGAGCGGAGAGAGCACGAGCGTCGTCCCCGGCAGCAGGCAGGCCGGGAGCTGGTAGCTGAGGCTCTTGCCGCCGCCGGTGGGCGCCACGAGCAGGAGGCGGCGCTTCTCGAGCAGGGTGAGGACGGCCTCGCGCTGCCCGGGCCGGAACTCGGTGTAGCCGAGACGAGCGAGGCCGGCGTCGATGTCCATCAGTACGTGTCGCTGGCGCCGCCGCCGCCGTAGCGGCCGCCGCCCGGCGTCAGCTTGTCGTCGCCCGCGGGCAGCGTGCGCGCCCCCGGCGACAAGGACGCCACCGCCGACATCATTTCCATCGCCTCTCGCTTCTCGCGGTCCTCGAACAACGGCAGGGCGGTGAAGCCGCCACGCTCGCAATCGACGCCCGAAGCCAGCGCGCGCCGAATGCCGAGGACGACGAGAAGGGCGGCCGTGCCCGCCGCCAGCAGCACGACCCACAGCGGCGCCACCGAGATGTAGAAGCGGAGGGTGACGAGGGAAGCCACCCCGAGAAGGATCGCCACCTTCATCATCGTCACCCGCCGGCTGAAGACGGCCAGCGCCAGCAGCGCGATCGGAAAGAGCGCGGTGGCCAGGACCGAGAGCGGACGCATCCACGCCGGCCACGAAGTGCTGTGCTCGTCCCAGTCGACGATCGTCTCGACGAAACGATGGTCGAACGAGCCCAGATGGACGGCGACGTAGAGGGCGACGACCGATACCAGAAGGACCGCCTGGCAACACCGCCGGTGTGACGGCGAGAGCCGGGCGGAGTCCAGACCCTTGAGCAGCGGCACGGCCAGCAACAGCGGAACGGCGATCCACAGCAGGCGACCGGCGGGCATGCGGGCCAGCAGGCCAAACCCCGCGAGCGCCGCGAGCAGGGCGAGGAACGCGAAGCCCCAGCGATACGCCGCGACGGCACAGACGACGGCGGCGATCAGGAAAATGCCCGTGAAGCCGGAATCGAAGGCCTTCTCCGCCATCCAGGCCAGGCCGCCGGACAGAAACGACACCGCGAGCCACGCGCCCGCCGCCTCGACGCCGGAGTCGGCGCGACGCATCGGGCCCACGAGCATCTCCGTGGCGGCAACCAGCGCCGCGCCGAAGGCAATGGCGAACGCAGCCGCCGGGCCTTCGGCGGAGGATCTGCCGCAATTCAGGGCGAGCATCACCACTCCGAACATCGCGTACACGGCCACGCACGTGAAGAGGAAGGCCAGGGTCCGGAAGGCGGGACCGAGGCGGGCGCGATCGTCGGGAAAGCGCTCCTCGATCTGGGTGCGTGTCGCCTCCGTGATCGCACCCGCGTCGTGCCATCCGCGAGCCGCGAGCTGCACCTGCCGCTTCCGGTCCGCCGCCGCCACCTCCGGACTCATGCGCGCTCCTTCACGAGGCGATGCAGGAGGAAAAGCGCGGGCAGGAGCATCAGGGCGGTGATCATGAACCACCACATGGCCACGTCGGCGCTGTCGAACGTCGACAACACCAGCGCGCTGACACCCACGTAGGCGCCGAGCACACCCATCGCCAGCAGCCAGAACCGGCGCGCCCAGACGGCGTAGGCGGCGAGGCCGGCGCCGACCAGGAAAAGCGCGAAGCCGTAAGCCTGTGCCTCGTCCCCGAGGCCGGAGACGAGGGCGGCCAGGACCAGCAGCCAACCCGCATGGGCCGCCACGGGTTCGAAGTGCGCCTTCCAGTCCGCCTTCTTCAGCCCCAGGCCGAGCCCGACGAAGAGGACGCCGCAGGCGGCCGCGTTCGCGCGGATGAAGCCGGCGCCTTCGAGGCTTTCCCAGAGCGAGGCCCCGAACTGCCCTGCCGCCACGCCGCGCCAGGCCGCGAACGTCGACAACGCGAGCGAGAACACCACCCGCGAGTCGTATCGGAACGCGAGGATCGTGTAGAACGCCGACACCAACAGGAGGTGCCATCCCCACGCCGCCCCCAGCGGCGTGAACTGGACCTCGACGTAGGCGAGGTCGGCGGCGGCAAGCAGGGCGCCGAGCAGCAGCACGTAGTCGAAGGCCAGGTGCGCGGGGGCCGCGGCCGCGCGGGTGAAAGGCGCGGCGCGGCGCACGACCCACAGGAAGCAGACGGCCGCGGCGAGGGCGAGGGCGGTCGCGATCGTCACCGGCCCCAGCCGCTCGAGGTTTTCCTTCACGAGGAGACCGACGCCGCCCATCACGAGCAGGACGCCGGTGTAGGCGAGGAACCGAAGCTCGCCGTGGACGGAGACGAGCTCACGGCGCGCCACCCGGCCGAAGAGCCGTGCCTGCTCCGGGCTCAACACCCCCTGGCGTTCGAGCGTCACGACCGCGTCGGCGACGTCCGGGTTCATGGAAGCGAGTCTACCCCGCGGTTACGCCGAGGGTGTCCTCGCTTGTGACAGCCCATCGGGCGTCCCAAACGCGCGGCTAGAAATCGGCCTGGCGTGGCGCGCGCGGGAACGGGATGACGTCGCGGATGTTGTCCTGGCCGGTGGCGTATTGCACGGCGCGCTCGAAGCCGAGGCCGAAGCCCGCGTGCGGTACGGTGCCGTAGCGCCGCAGGTCGCGGTACCAGCTGTAGTCCTCCTTGCGGAGGCCCATCTCGGCGATGCGCGCGTCGAGCCGGTCGAGCCGCTCCTCGCGCTGGCTGCCCCCGATGATCTCGCCGATCCCCGGGGCGAGGACGTCCATGGCGGCGACGGTCTTGCCGTCATCGTTCTGGCGCATGTAAAACGCCTTGATCTGCTTCGGATAGTTCACGACCGCGATCGGCCCGCCGACGAGGTCCTCGGTGAGGTAACGCTCGTGCTCCGACTGGAGGTCGATCCCCCACTTCACCGGGAACTCGAACGCCTTCTTCGAGGCCAGGAGCTTCTCGATCGCCTCCGTATAGTCCATGCGCTCGAACTTCGACTGCACGAGCTTTTCGAGGCGGTTGACGGCGTCCTTGTCGACCCACTTGGCGAAGAACGCCATGTCGTCCGCGCTCTCGTCGAGGACCGCCTTGAAGATGTGCTTCAGGAAGGCCTCCGCCAGGGCGACGTCCTCGTCGAGGCCGGCGAAGGCGATCTCGGGCTCGATCATCCAGAACTCGGCGAGGTGGCGCCGCGTGTTCGAATTCTCCGCGCGGAAGGTCGGCCCGAAGGTGTAGACGCGGCTCATGGCCAGGCAGAAGCACTCGACGTTCAACTGCCCGGACACGGTGAGGTGGGCCTCCCGGCCGAAGAAGTCCTTCTCGAAGTCGACCTTTCCTTCCGGCGTGCGCGGCAGGTTCACCATGTCGAGTGTCGACACGCGGAACATCTCGCCGGCGCCTTCGCAGTCGGAAGCCGTGATGATCGGCGTGTGGATCCACTGGAAGCCGCGCTCGTGGAAGAAGCGCTGGACGGCGTTGGCGAGGGTGTGGCGCACACGGGTAACGGCGCCGATCACGTTCGTGCGCGGGCGCAGGTGCGCCACCTCGCGCAGGTACTCCATCGTGTGTCGCTTGGCCTGCATGGGATAACTCTCGGGGTCCTCGACCCAGCCGAGGACCTCGACCGACGCCGCCTTCACCTCGACGGACTGGCCCTTCCCTTCGGAGGCCACGAGCTCGCCCCGGGCGCGCACGGCGCAGCCGGTGGTGATCTTCTGGACCTCCGACTCGTAGTTGGGCAGCTCGGCGGGGGCCACGATCTGGATCGGATCGACGTGCGAGCCGTCGGAGACGTGGAGGAAGGACAAGCCGGCCTTGGAGTCGCGGCGCGTGCGCACCCAGCCTTCGACGGTGACGGACCGTCCGGTGGGAACACGGCCCTTCAGGAGATCGACGATGCGGTACTCGAGCATGAGTGATTGTTACCTCAAAATCTCCCGGCCCCACCGCTCGATGGCCTCCGCCACCTGGCCGAAGGCACGCCCCTTCGGCGTCAGCGCGTACTGCACGCGCACGGGCGGGCCCGCCTCCACCGTACGGGCGAGGATCCGATGGGACTCGAGCTCCTTGAGACGGGCGGACAGCGTCTTGGCCCCGACGCCCTTGGCGCGCTCCTCCAGCTCGCTGAACCGGAGCGGTCCGTCCTGCAGCAGCCCGAGGATGAGCCCCGTCCACGAGCGGCTGAGGACGTCGACGGCGATCTGGAAAGCACGACAGTGCGGGTCGACGGCTTTGCCCATTCGGCCGCATTGTACCGCCTGTACTTCCTTTTCGAAAGCCACTTGACATCGGATACTCACGGGGTGTACTTTCTATTGGAAAGTGACTTCCATCCAGAAATCAGAGGGAGAATTGATCATGACCCGCCAGGTCGAAAACGTCGTCACTGCCCACCGCCAGCTGGAGGGCGGGGGCTTCGAGGTCCGCCGGCCGTTCCCCACCGGCCGCCTGCCCCTCGTCGATCCGTTCCTCCTCCTCGACGAGATGGGTCCGGCCGACTATGCGCCGGGCGAGGCGGTGGGCGCCCCGGACCATCCCCACCGCGGGTTCGAGACCGTCACCTACATGCTGTCCGGCGAGTTCGAGCACGAGGACTCCGCCGGCAACCGCGGGACGATCGCACGCGGCGACGTCCAGTGGATGACCGCCGGCCGCGGCGTCGTTCATTCGGAGATGCCGTCGCGGCACATCCGCGAGCACGGCGGGCGCGTCCACGGCTTCCAGATCTGGGTAAACCTGCCCGCCGCGGACAAGATGATGGCGCCCCGCTACCAGGAGGTGCCCGGCACCCGCATCCCCGAGGCCACGAGCCCCGACGGCCGCGCCCACGTGCGTGTCATCGCGGGCGAGGCCCTCGGCGCCAAGGCCGTGATCGACACCCGCACGCCGATCGCGTATCACGATTGGACGCTCCAGCCGGGTGCGTCTGTCGTGACGCCGGTGGCGGCGGATCACAACGCTTTCGTCTACGTCTTCGAAGGCGCTGCCCTGGTCGGCGATCCGGGCCGCACCGTCAAGGACGGCGAGCTGGCGCTCCTTGGCCCCGGCGAGAGCGTACGACTGGCGGCCCCCGCGGACGCCCAGGCTCCGGCGCGGCTGCTGCTCCTCGCCGGCCAGCCGTTGCGCGAGCCGGTCGCGCGCTATGGACCGTTCGTCATGAACACGGAAGCCGAGATCTACCAGGCGATCGACGATTTCCGCGCCGGCCGCCTGGGCGAGATCGTACGTTCTTGACAACTCGCGAGGAAGAAATTTCAACGCTCCGTGAAAGACCGGTGAAATCGGCCTCCAAGTCGGCCTCCAAATAGCACCCCTTCCTTCCGCGTCGGCTGGCACGTCCCCTGCATCAGCCGGCGCGGAAGCCGTTGCCGATCCGTTTTCGTTCGTGCGCGCATGCGCACCCACACGCTCTGGAGGCGGAGCTCCGCGAGGCAGGGGGAACCATGGAAAGCGTCACCTCACCACGGCATGTCGTCGGAATCGGCGCGTCGGCCGGCGGGCTCGACCCGCTGGTCCGCTTCTTCGACAACCTGCCGCGCGAGACGGGCATGGCGTTCGTCATCGTCCAGCACCTCTCGCCCGACTTCAAAAGCCTCATGGACGAGCTGCTCGGACGCCACACGGCGCTCCCGATCCATCTCGTCGAGAACGGGATGCCCGTCGAGGCCGATCACGTCTATCTCATCCCTCCCAAGAAGGAGATGATCATCTCCGGCGGCCGCCTGCTCCTCAGCGAGCGCGATCGGCAGCAGGAGCTCACGCTGCCGATCGACGTCTTCTTCCGGTCGCTCGCGCAGGACTGCGGTGCGAACGCGGTCGCCATCGTCCTCTCCGGCGGGGGCACCGACGGCTCGCGCGGCATCCGCGCCGTCCACGACGCGGGCGGACTCGTCGTCCTGCAGGACCTCGAGTCCGCGCAGTTCGACGGCATGCCCCGCTCCGCGCGCGACGTCGGCGTGGCCGATCACGCGGTGGCGCCGCAGGACATGCCGCGCCTGCTCGTCGAGCACGCCGCCCGCCGCGATGCCGCCGCCCACGGTACCCCCACCCTGCCCGAGCCCGAAGGCATCGAGGCCGTGTACCAGATGCTCCAGGAAGAGTTCGGCATCGACTTCACGCACTACAAACCCAGTACCGTCACGCGCCGCATCGAGCGGCGTCTCGCCCTCGCGCGCTCCCACGACATCAACGAATACCTGGGCCGGCTGAAGTCGGAGCGCGAGGAGCTGGACGCCCTCTATTGCGACCTGCTCATCGGCGTGACCCGGTTCTTCCGCGACAAGGAGGCCTTCGAGCTGCTGGAGCGCGAGGTGATCCCGAAGCTCCTGCGGCGCGAGCCCCGCGAGGCGCCGCTGCGCCTCTGGGTGGCCGGATGCGCCACGGGGGAGGAAGCGTACTCGCTGGCGATCGTCGTCCAGGAGGTGATGAGCCGCCAGGGGGAGAGGCCGGTGAAGATCTTCGCCACCGACGTGCACCGCGGCTCGCTCGAGCGCGCCGCCCTGGGCATCTACGAGGACGAGGCGGTCGTGAACGTCTCCGCCGATCGCCTCTCCCGTTACTTCACCCGCGCGGGCGCCACCTACCAGGTCGTGCCCGAGCTGCGCCAGCTCATCGTCTTCGCGCAGCACAACGTCATCCGCGACGCCCCCTTCACTCGCCTCGACCTCGTCACCTGCCGGAACCTGCTGATCTATCTCCAGCCCGCCGCGCAGCAGCGCGTGCTGTCGCTGTTCCATTTTTCGCTGAACCAGGACGGCATTCTGTTCCTCGGGCCCAGCGAGACGCTGGGTCCGCTCGCCCAGGGGTTCGAGGTCCTGGACAAGCACTGGCAGCTCTACCGCAAACATCGCGAGGTACGCATGCCGGTCGAGACGCACCGGCCTCCTTCCCCACCCGCCGAGATGCGCGCCACGGCGCCGCTCCCGCCGCACGTGCCGCGGCACTCGCTGGCGCAGCTTCTCGGCACCTACGACACGCTGCTGGCGGAGACGATGCCGCCAAGCCTGCTCGTCAGCGACCGCGGGGAGCTCGTCCACGTCTTCGGCGAGGCCCATCGCTTCCTCCGGATCCCCGCCGGCCGGCCGGCTTTGGCCGTGCAGGATCTCGTGGACGGCGAGCTGAAGATGATCCTGGCCGGCGCCTCGAAACGCGCGGTAGACGACGCGGCCACGATCGTCTTCAAAGGCGTACGCGCCGGCGGCCCCGGGGACGACCGGCTCTACAAGATCAGCGTGCGGGGTGTGCGCACGCCGCGGAGCAGCAGCGCCCCCCACGTGCTCATCTCGTTCGAGCCGATGGTGGGCGCGCCGCCCCCGCCGGCGCCGCCCGAGACCGAGATCCGCCTCGACCAGGTTTCACGCCAGCAGCTCGCCGCCCTCGAAGAAGAGCTCGGCTACACGAAGGAGAACCTGCAGGCGGCGATCGAGCAGCTCGAAGCGAGCAACGAAGAGCTCCAAGCCTCGAACGAGGAGCTGCAATCGTCCAACGAAGAGCTGCAGAGCACGAACGAGGAGCTCCAGAGCGTCAACGAGGAGCTCTACACCGTCAACGCCGAGTACCACCGCAAGATCACCGAGCTAACCGAGCTCACCAACGACATGGACAACCTCCTGGCGAGCACGGAGGTGGGCACGATCTTCCTGGACGAGGAGCTCCGCATCCGCAAGTTCACGCCGCAAGTGGCGGAGGCGTTCAGCCTGGTCCCGCACGATCAGGGCCGATCGATCGAGACCTTCGCCCACAAGATGGACCACCCGGAGCTGGTGGAGGACCTGCGCCGCGTCCTGCGCACCGGGCAACCCGTCGAGCGCGACCTTCCCAACGTCAAGGGCCAATCCTTCTTCCTGCGGATCCTTCCCTACCGCGTGAAGGGAGCCGTGGACGGCGTCGTCCTCACCCTCATCGACGTCAGCGGCCTGAAGGCGGCGGAAGACGCCCTCTTCCACGAGCGATACCTGCTGAACAGCCTGCTCGCCACCGTGCCCGACGCCATCTACTTCAAGGACGCGAGCGGCCGGTTCATCCGCGCCAACGACGCGCTGGCCGCCCGCCTCGGCCTGCAGGATCCGTCGGAGGCGGTGGGCAAGACGGCCCTCGATCTGCCCGAGCGCGACGCCGCGCTGGCTCTGCACCGCGAGGACGAGGCGGTATTGCAGTCGGGCGAAGCCCAGCTCTATCGGCTGGAGCGCCGCACGGGGGCGGGCGGCGCCGAGATCTGGGACCTCGTCTCGCGCCTGCCGCTTCGCGATCGGGACAAGCGGATCGTCGGCGTCATCGTCATCCTGCGCGACGTCACCGAGCAGAAACAAGTGGAGGCCAAGATCCAGGAGGCGATCCGCCGGCGCGACCAGTTCCTGGCCATGTTGTCCCACGAGCTCCGCAACCCGCTCGGCGCCGTGGTCACCGCGACGTCGATGCTGAAGCGGGAGGTCGCGCCCGACACCGCCCCCGCGCCGCTCATCGGCGTCCTCGAGCGCCAGTCGCAGCAGATGGCGCGCCTGCTCGACGACCTCCTGGAGGCCAGCCGCGTCACCCAGAACAAGATCGAGCTCCGCCGGCGGGTGATCGACCTGCGGCTGGTGGCGACGGACGCCGCCGACGTCGTGCGGGCGCAAGTGGATGCGCACGGCGTCGAGTTCACCGCCGACATCGACGACGAGCCGATCTACGTGGACGGCGATCCTGCGCGCCTCCAACAGATCCAGGTCAACCTGCTGAGCAACGCCGCCAAGTACACGCCGCCGGGCGGCCGAATCCGCCTCCAGCTCCGGCGCGAGCGGAACGCCGCCGTGATTCGTGTCCGCGACAACGGCGTCGGCATCCCGGCCCACATGCTGGAGTCGATCTTCGACCTGTTCGTGCAGTCGAGCCGCACCCTCGACCGCGCCGCCGGCGGCCTCGGCGTCGGCCTGACGCTGGTGCGCGCGCTGGTGGCGATGCACGACGGCACCGTCACCGCCCACAGCGACGGCCACGGCTCCGGCAGCGAGTTCGTCGTCCGACTCCCCCTGGCCGCGGCGCCGGCGGAGGAAGTGTCTCCCCCGACGGTTCGCGCGACGCCCGTCTTCGCCGAAGGAGCCACCGTCGTGGTCGTGGAGGACAACGCGGATAGCCGCGACATGCTGTGTGCGCTGCTGGCCGGCGCCCGCTTCGAATGCCACGCGGCGGAGACGGGCGCGGCGGCCCTGGCGCTCATCGACGCGGTGTGTCCCGACATCGCGATCCTCGACGTCGGCCTGCCGGAGATGAACGGCTACGAGGTCGCGCGCCGCATTCGGGCCAATCCGCGGCACGCCGGCCTCTGCTTGATCGCCCTCACCGGATACGGCCAGGCCTCCGATCGCATGGCGTCGCGCGAAGCCGGCTTCGACGCGCACCTCGTGAAGCCGGTGCACGGCGAGCAGCTCCTGACCCTCATCACCGAGATGCGCCGGGGCCACCGCCCGCCCGCCGGCGGTGCGGCACGCCCCGTCGAGCTTCCGTCGTGACCTCAGCTAGACTGGGAAGGCTCAGGTGGCACTGTCACGAGGAGGTCCGATGCGTAGCTTCCGAAGTGCTCTCGCACTCATGGCGCTCATGATGGCACCGGCCGGCGTACGCGCCGGCGATCTGGCGGTCGGTGATCCCGCGCCCGACTTCAAGCTCGAGGCGAGCGACGGCACTACCTATCAACTGTCGTCGTTCAAGGGCAAGAAGGCGGTGGTGGTCGCCTGGTTCCCCAAGGCCTTCACCGGCGGGTGCACGATGGAGTGCAAGTCCCTGGCCGCGAACGGCGACAAACTTCGCAAGTACGACGCCGCCTACTTCATGGCGAGCGTCGACGCCAACGAAGGCGAGAAGGGCAACAAGGCGTTCGCCGCCTCCGAGAAGGCGGACTTCCCCATCCTGAGCGATCCCACCAAGGAGACGGCGGCGGCGTACGGTGTGCTGAACACCGAGCGCGGCTTCGCACGCCGTTGGACCTTCTACATCGACAAGGACGGGAAGGTGGCCGCCATCGACAAGGACGTCAAGGCCGCGACCTCGGCGGAAGACATGCTCGCCAAGCTCGACGAGCTGAAGGTGCCGCAGGCGAAGTAGGGGCGGCGATCAGTCCAGGGCCGCCTGGGCGGCGGCCTCTTCCGCTTCGGCCGCTTCCAGCTTCCGACGAGCGTCGCCGCAGGTGCGCCGGGCGGCATCGAGCTGCTTCTCGGCGGCGGCCACGCGCTCCGCCTCGGTGGCCAGGCGGGCCCGCGCCTTCAGCACGGCGCGCCGGCTCTCGGCCAGGCGCGCTTCCGCCGCCTTCTGGGCAGCGCGCCCGGGGGGCGTGGGTTGGTCGCCGCCGGATGATGCCGTGGCCGGCACGGGTGCCGCCAGCGTCATGCCCGCCAGGGCCTCGAACCCAGGCGGCTGCAGCTCTTGATCGAGCCGGCCCGGCGCGACTCCGGGCGCGCCGTAGGCGAGGGCCAGGAGCGTGTGGGCGACCTTCTGCAAGACCGCGGGGCTCGCTGCGTGGTCGTGCGCCGCCAACTGTTCCGCCGCACGGGCCTCGCACGCCAGCAGGGCCTCCCGCTGCTCGCGGCCGGCCTGGCGCAGCTCGTCCGCGGAGGCCGCCTTCTCGTGTTTCTCGCGCAGGGCCTTGGTGGTGCTCAGCAGGCGGTCCCAGGCGTCACCGGCGTGCCACACGACTTGATTGGCCGCCCAGGCGGCGACACTCGGCTTGCGGGCACGCTTCGCGGCGGCGGCCGCCTCCTTGTCGCCGGCGGCCTTCAGTCGAGCGGCGAGGGCATCGCGGGCGGCCGTGAAATCCCCGAGTGGAACCTGGTACAACTCGTCGGTCATCCCTCCAAGGGTAACGCGTCAGGGCACCGTCTTTGCAACGAGTCTCCGTTGGCCGCACGTGTGCGACAAACCAAGGAGAGCCCACGATGAGTACTGGTGCACGACACACCTAGCGCCCTGCAGGACACCAAGAAGGTCGGCTTCATCCGCCGGACGGGCGGCGGCCTCGGCTGGAACATCCAGTACGCCCGCAAGGAACCGCTCCCCGACGGCGGCTACCGCTTGATCTTCGCGACGGATCGGCCGATGAGCTTCGCCGAGCGCGTGAGCCAGCCCCGTTCCGCCGACTACGAGTTCATGGTCGCCGAGCTGCGCATGGGCAAAGACGGCAAGGGTGAAGGCAAGCTCGTGCCCGCCGCGAAGGTCACGTTCAACAAGGACGAGAACGTCATCGAGATCGAGAACTACGCGAACGAGCCCGTGCAGCTCACGAAGATCCGCGCGCTGAATGTGAAGGACAAGGACTAGAGGCGGGCCCTTCGCTTCATGCCCCCTGTCATCCCGGATCCGCGTCGCATCAAGACCTTCGAAAGCGCGGCGGCGTTCGCGACGTGGCTCGCTGCGCACCACGACCGCGAGCCCGAAGTGTGGATCAAGATCCACAAGCAGTCCTCGGGGCTCGCGTCGGTGACGCCCGCGCAGGCGCTCGACGTCGTCTTGTGCTGGGGCTGGATCGACGGCATCCGGAAGGGGTTCGACGAGCAGTCGTTCCTCCAGCGGTACACGCCGCGCGGGCGAAAGAGCCGCTGGAGCCAGATCAACCGCGAGCACGTCGCGCGGCTCGTTTCCGCCGGCCGCATGACGCCGTACGGCCAGCGACAGGTCGACGCCGCCAAGGCCGACGGCCGCTGGGACGCCGCCTACGCTCCCATCCGCGCCACGACCACGTCCACCGTCCCCGAGGATCTGCGCGCCGCCGGTCGCGCCAAAAAGATCGCCGCCCTCGTCGCGATGCTGTCCCGCGGGGAGACGATCGTCCGACCCCGCGTCATCCGACCGCCTCGCGTCGCAGCCTCAGGGCGTTCGAGATCACGGAGACGGAGCTGAGGCTCATGGCGGCGGCGGCGATCATCGGGCTGAGCAGCATCCCGGTCCAAGGGTAGAGAATTCCTGCGGCCACGGGGATGCCGAGGACGTTGTACACGAACGCAAGGAAGAGATTCTGACGGATGTTGCGGATCGTCGCGCGCGAGAGCTGCCGCGCGCGGACGATGCCGCGGAGATCGCCCTTCACGAGCGTCACGTCCGCGCTCTCCATGGCGACGTCCGTCCCCGTGCCCATCGCGACCCCGACGTCCGCCTGAGCGAGCGCCGGGGCATCGTTGATGCCGTCACCCGCCATCGCCACCACGCGGCCTTCGGCCTGGAGTCTCTTGACGGCTTCCGCCTTCTGCTCGGGCAGGACCTCGGCCTCGACCCGCGTGATGCCCAGCGTGGCGGCGACGGCGGCGGCCGTCGTGCGGCTGTCCCCCGTCAACATCACGATGTCGAGGCCCTCTTGCTTCAGGCGGGCCACGGCCTCGGCCGCCCCGTCCTTGATCGGATCGGCGACGACGAGCAACCCACCGGCCCGACTATCCACCACTACGAACATGACGGTCTGGCCGTTGCGTCGGAGAGACTCGGCCTCGTCGGCCAGCGCGCCGGCATCGCCCCGGATCGTCTCGAGCAGCGCGGCGTTGCCGACGGCGACGCGATGTCCGTCCACGGTTCCCAGCACGCCCTTGCCGGTCACCGATGAAAACTCGGAGACCGGCCGCAGGTCGATCTGGCGGCGCTCGGCGCCGGCGACGATGGCGGACGACAGCGGGTGCTCGCTGGCACGCTCGAGGCTGGCGGCAAGGCGAAGCAGCGCATTCTCGTCCAACGGCCCGCGAGCGACCACCGACACGAGCGTGGGCTTGCCCACGGTGAGCGTGCCCGTCTTGTCGACGACGAGCGTGTCGACCGCGCGCAGGACCTCGATCGCCTCGGCATTACGGAACAGGACACCCAGCGTCGCGCCCCTCCCCATCGCGACCATCACGGACATGGGTGTAGCGAGACCCAGCGCGCACGGGCACGCGATGATGAGGACGGCCACGGCGTTCACGACGGCATACGCC
>Ga0209382_10006693_pt1 | contig 14783 bp, 15 predicted proteins | sample SoiMetdeltSBSDD5_FD_187599 | JGI IMG/M metagenome (GOLD analysis project Ga0209382, IMG submission 187599) | Bulk soil microbial communities from a Populus tree surrounding site in Tennessee, USA - Soil MetaG P. deltoides SBSDD5 (SPAdes) (version 2) | ecosystem: Environmental > Terrestrial >... | reverse complement strand
CGTCAACACTCAGGTCGAGCAACTCTTCGGTTATCGTCGCGAGGATCTGCTTGGGCGCTCGGTTGAAATGTTGCTCCCGCACCGGTTTCGCGGTTCCCAACAGCATTTTCGCGCCGAGTTTTTTAAAGATCCCAAGGCGTGCACCGTGGGTCGCGGCCAGGACCTATTCGCGTTGAAGCAGGACGGCAGCGAATTTCCAGTTGAAATCGGCTTGAATCCGATCGGTTCATCGCACGGTATTCAGGTGTTGGCTTCGGTCGTGGATATCACCGAGCGCAAATTGGTCGAAGAAGAAATCCGCGCGCTCAACGTGACGCTCGAACGCCGCGTGAAGCAGCGCACCGAGCAAATGCAGGCGTTGAATGCCACGTTGGAGCAGCGCGTCGCCGAACGAACCAAAGAGCTCCAGACGGAAAACTCCCATCGCCGATTGGTCGAGAGCGAACTACAAAACGCCCATGACGAACTGCAGCGTTCGGTGCTTGAGTTGGAACGGCGCAACCAAGAGATGAGACTGGTCAGCGAAATGGTCGAGTTGCTGGAATCGTGCCGCAGTTTGGAAGAGGCTTACGAGATTATCAGTCGACGCCTTCCGTTGCTTTTGCAAAACACCAGCGGGACTCTTTATATGATGACGGCGTCGCGCAATTTTCTGGAATCCGCCGGACGCTGGGGCGACCCGATTTACGATTTCGAAAAGACCGTCGATCCGGAAGACTGCTGGGCCTTGCGTCGCAATAAGCCGCACGGCATAGAATCGGACGCGGGGGGATTAATCTGCAAACATGTCGAGGAAAGCAAAGGCCCGATGAAAGCTTGTTTGTGCTTGCCGATGGTCGCTCATGGAGAAATCATGGCTTTACTCCACGTCCGTCACGACAATGAGAACGAAGGCGTCAGGAACATTATTGCCAACTCAGCCAAGGCGGTGACGGAACAACTATCTTTGATTCTGGCCAATTTGCGCTTAAGAGAAACTCTCAGAAATCAAAGCATCCGCGACCCACAGACCGGTTTATTTAACCGGCGTTACATGGAAGATTCGCTCGATCGCGAATTGAATCGGGCCGAGCGCTCGGGAAAACCGCTGGTAGTGGCGATGTTGGATCTTGACCATTTTAAAAATCTCAACGACCGCTTTGGTCATTCCGCCGGCGATGCGGTGCTGCGAGAGTGGAGCAATCTTTTGAAGTCAAAATTTCGCGGCAGCGACATCGTTTGCCGCTACGGCGGCGAAGAATTTGTCATCATTTTACCCGAGATTGCCCTCGACGCCGCGCATCAACGCTTAGTTCAACTAAAGGACGATCTTGAGCGCATAGATGTGCATGAGAACGGCCAATCGATCGGTCACGTCACGGTATCGATCGGCATCGCTTACTTTCCGGTTCATGGCAGGACCAATCATGATTTGTTGCACGCAGCCGACCGGGCGCTCTATCAAGCCAAAGAATTGGGTCGCAACTGCGTGGTTATGGCGGCTGAAGAGACGCGAGACGAAGGTGTGTCGGATTGGTCGCTGCGTCCTTCTTAAATCACTCTGGCAGGGCGGCTAGAGAAATTAGTGAGGTAGTCGCCTCGCATTCATCACGGCTGTCAGTAAACTACCGGAACATCGACCGACCAGCGCCGGATTCTGATGCGGCCAATCACACTGCTTAACGCAGAATCATTTGCCTTGACGTGAAAAAGCGTAGGTGTCGATGAGCTATGCTGGCTCGACGGCAAAATCTCATTGACACAAATTACGCCTCCACGTATATTGAAATCCCGTGATGCGCTTTCCCCAAAAGCCGTTGCGGGTTTTTGTTTTTTGGCGGCACCGCGAGTCTGAACAGCCGCATTATCGACGTCGCACTTCCGATTCCAACAACCGATGAGCGTTGTGGCTGTCATCCCGGCGCGTTACGGCTCGACCCGTTTTCCGGGAAAGCCTTTGGCCGCCATTGGCGGCAAACCAATGATCCAGCATGTTTATGAGAGCGCGGCCAAAGCACGGGACTTGGATCGAGTTTTGGTCGCGACCGACGATCGGCGTATCGAGCAAGCCGTCAAAAGCTTCGGTGGCGAAGTGATGATGACTTCCAAGCATCATGCGAGCGGCACCGACCGATTGGCGGAGGTCGCGCGCAAAATCAAGTCGGATTGGTTGGTCAACGTTCAAGGCGATCTGCCGTTTATTCATGCGGAAACCATTGCCCGTGCGGTGCGGCCAATGCGACGCGACCGAGCGATTCCAATGAGCACGGTGTGCACGCCGATTTACGACGTGGACGAATGGCGCAACCCGAACGTGGTCAAAGTTCTCAGCAGCTGCACCGGTTTTGCGCTCTATTTCTCTCGAGCGCCGATTCCATATCGCCGCAGCGATGGGGTAGCTCGAAGAGAAGACAAGCCGGGGCGGCCGCCCAAGCGGCGTTTATGGGGCTATCGACATTTGGGACTGTATGTATTTCGGCGCGACTTCCTATTCAGGTTTGCGCGTCTACGACCGACCGCGCTGGAGCAGATCGAGAGTTTGGAGCAGCTCCGGGCGCTCCAAAACGGTTACGCGATTTATGTGGCTGAAGTCGATGAGCCGTCGATCGAGGTTGATACGGTCGCGGATTTGCGCGAGGCTAAACGCTACCTGCAAAGTGGATTAAATGAAAGGAAGCTATGGCGACGGTAAAAAACAAATTCATTTTCGTCACCGGTGGCGTGGTTTCGTCTTTGGGCAAAGGCCTGGCGGCGGCATCGATCGGCGCGCTGTTGGAAAGCAGGGGCCTCAAAGTGACGATGCTCAAGATGGATCCGTACATCAACGTTGATCCGGGTACCATGAGTCCCTACCAGCACGGCGAGGTTTTCGTCACCGACGACGGGGCGGAGACCGATCTCGATCTCGGTCATTATGAGCGCTACGTGTCGACGCCGATGGGGCGAAAGAACAACTGCACGACCGGACAGATCTACGAAACCGTGATCGCCAAGGAAAGGCGCGGCGATTATCTCGGCGGCACGGTCCAGGTCATTCCGCATATCACGGATGAAATCAAGCGACGCATTTTGGCGGCGGCCGAGGGTTACGACATCGCCATCGGCGAAGTCGGCGGCACGGTCGGCGATATTGAAGGTCTGCCTTTTCTCGAGGCCGTGCGCCAGATCGCATGGGATTGGGGCCGAGAAAACGTTCTCTACATTCATCTGACCCTGGTGCCTTACATCACCGGTGGCGGCGAGCTCAAAACCAAGCCGACCCAGCACAGCGTCAAAGAGCTGACCGGATTGGGAATCCAGCCCGACGTTTTGCTCTGCCGCACCGACCGTTTGCTCGACAAAAAAATTAAGAACAAGATCGCCCATTTTTGTAATGTTGCGGAAAATGCCGTTATCACCGCGAAAGACGTCGAGTGGATCTACGAAGTGCCGTTGGTTTTTCATGAAGAAGGCTTAGATGAGCGGATCGTCGAGAAGCTCAATATTTGGACCGGCGCGCCGCACCTGGAAAATTGGCAGCGGGTCGTTCATACATTGAAAAATCCCCAAGCTTCGGTGCGCATTGCCATCGTCGGCAAATACATGAGCCTCAAAGAATCGTACAAAAGCTTGATGGAAGCTTTGGTTCATGGCGGAATCGCCAACCAGGTTCAGGTCGACCTCGATTGCATCGAAGCGGAGAAAATCGAGCAGGAAGATGCGGAGACGCTGCTCAGGCAGCCTGACGGCATTCTCATTCCCGGCGGCTTCGGCGACCGCGGCAGCGAAGGCAAGATTGCCGCCATCCGCTACGCGCGCGAGAATCGCATTCCGTTTTTCGGCATTTGTCTCGGCATGCAAATGGCGGTCGTCGAATTCGCGCGCCATGTTTGTGGCCTGCAGGGCGCCAATTCCAGTGAGTTTGACTTACAAACCGCCGATCCGGTCATTCACTTGATGGCGGAGCAGAAAGCGATCGACAGCAAGGGCGGCACCATGCGGCTGGGGAATTATCCCTGCGTGCTGCAAAATGAGACTCTGGCCGCGAAACTGTACGGCAGAGAAAAAATCGTCGAGCGCCACCGCCACCGTTACGAGTTCAACAACAGCTATCGCGCCGAATTCGTCGCCAAGGGAATGGTTCTGAGCGGTCTTTCGCCGGACAGCAGTTTGGTCGAGATCATCGAGCTTAAAGTTCATCCGTGGTTCTTGGGCTGTCAGTTTCACCCGGAGTTCACGTCGCGGCCGATGGCGAGCCATCCTCTTTTTCGCGGCTTCATTGAAGCCGCTTTAGCCAACCGCAAAACGGTTGCGGATGTGCCGCGAATGAAAATTGTGCGCCCGTAGTAGGAAGCAATGACGGCCAAGATCATCACGCTGGGAAATCTTCGCATTGGCGGCGGCGCGCCGCTCGCGGTGATCGCCGGCCCCTGTGTCATTGAAAGCAAGGAGTCGGCGCTGCGTCACGCCGCGGCGCTTAAAGAAAAAGCCGACCGGGTTGGCGTTGCCTATATTTTTAAATCTTCCTACGACAAGGCGAACCGTTCCTCCCTCGGTTCTTTTCGCGGTCCCGGCTTGGAAAAAGGTCTGGAAATTCTTGCCGCCGTCAAGGATAAAATCGGTGCGCCGATCCTGACGGACGTGCACGAGATCGATCAAGTCGGCGCCGTCAAGGAAGTTGCCGATGTGCTGCAAATCCCCGCCTTTCTCTGTCGCCAGACTGATTTTGTCCTGGCGGTGGCCAAATCCGATAGAGTCGTCAACATAAAAAAAGGACAGTTTCTTGCGCCCTGGGACATGCGCAATATCGTCGAGAAAATCTCTTCCACCGGCAATGACAAGATTCTGCTCACCGAGCGGGGCGCGTCGTTTGGATACAACAATTTAGTTTCGGATATGCGTTCGCTGGTGGTGCTGCGTGAGTTGGGCTACCCGGTGGTCTTCGATGCGACCCACAGCCTGCAACTCCCCGGTGGCCTCGGTCACGCTTCCGGCGGCGAGCGCAAATACATTCCGGCCTTGGCTCGCGCCGGCGTCGCAGCCGGCGTCGATGCGCTTTTCATGGAAGTGCACGAAGATCCGGATCACGCGAAGAGCGATGGACCGAACTCGCTTGACCTAAAAGATTTCGAGGGCCTGCTGCGGGTTGCTAAAGAGATTGACGCCCTGGTGAAAGAAAACGTGCGGCAATGAAAGACCGAGATATTCTCAAGCGCGCCGCCGATGTGCTGCGCATCGAAGCCGAGGGTATTATTTCCATCGTCGATCGGCTCGATGACAATTTCATTCAAGCGGTGCAATTGCTGCGTGAATGTCGCGGCAAGGTGGTGGTCACAGGCATGGGCAAGTCCGGCCTGATCTGCCGCAAAATCGCTGCAACCTTGGCCAGCACCGGCACGCCGTCTTTTTTTCTTCATTCCGGCGACGGCATACACGGTGATCTCGGCATGGTTATGAAAGGCGATGCGATCCTGGCGGTCTCCAACAGCGGTGAAACCGACGAGATTTTAAAGCTGCTGCCCCATTTCAAATTAAACAATCTGCGCTTGATCGTAATCACCGGCAACGTCGATTCCACCCTGGCCAAGGCGGCCGATGTGGTGCTCAACGTCGCGGTGAAAGAGGAAGCTTGCCCGCTCGGATTGGCGCCCACCGCAAGCACGACGGCGGCGTTGGCCATGGGCGACGCCTTGGCAGTGGTCTTGCTCGAAGAAAAGGGATTTAAGGCGGAGGATTTCGCGCTCAGGCATCCGGGCGGTATTTTGGGTCGAAAGCTTTTATTGCGGGTCGAAGATTTGATGCATCACGGTGACCAATTGCCACTTGTTTGCCACGACACGCCGATGCAGGAAGCTCTCTTTGAGATTACTTCGAAACGCCTGGGAGTTACCGGTGTGACGGACGGAAAGGGCGACTTAGTCGGCATTATTACCGATGGCGATTTACGCCGAGGCTTGCAAACCCACGGCGACGAAATATTCCACAAGAGAGCCGACGAAATCATGACCGCGAAGCCACGCACGATCGAAAAAGATATTTTGGCTGTTCAGGCGCTGGCGACGATGGAAGGAAACTTGCCGCGACCGATCACCTCCTTGTTTGTCCTTGAACAGGGCAGCGCCAAACCCATCGGCATCCTCCACCTTCACGACATTCTCAAGGCCGGGATCTAGCTTGTCTGTGAAGCCGATTTCTCCCAGGGTTCGCGCCAAGGCGAAAAAGATCCAATTGCTGTTGCTCGATGTCGACGGTGTGCTAACCGATGGGCGGATTATTATCGATGACCGCGGCGTGGAGACAAAACAATTTCATGTCCGTGACGGCCAAGGAATCGCCTTGTTGTTGCGGGCGGGGATTGATGTCGGTTTCATCACTGCACGTTCTTCTCGCAGCGTGCGCCGCCGGGCCCAGGAATTGGGGGTTCGCCTAGTCCGCCAAGCAGTTAAGAACAAGCTGCAGACCTATAATGAAATTAAGCGAGCTTGTCGTTTCGAGGATGCACAAATCGCATATATGGGGGATGATCTTGTTGATTTGCCGGTTTTACGCCAGGCGGGGTTGTCGATTTGCGTGGCGGACAGTTGGCCGGAGCTTATATCTCGAACCGATATGGTGACTGCGGCACTAGGCGGCCGAGGAGCTGTTCGAGAAGTGGCGGACTTTTTACTGAAAGCTCAAGATAAGTGGTCTAGCTTAACAAAGCTATTTACGTAACTGCCAGCTCTTTCGCGGGAAACTTCACACCTATAAAGGCATTTAAGAGCAATTTTCGTGCCGATTCCTTTACAGGGCTACTCAAGAGTGATACTTTTGCAGGTAAGGTAACTCCATCGTTATGCGTAAAGTCAGACGATCCATACTATTATTCGCCATACTACTTTCCCTGGGTGGGGTGGCATTCAAAGTCACGGAAATCGTTCGACGTATGCAGAAAGAAGTCAAGTCCAATCCGATTAAGGCTCTGGATTATTTACCGGAATCAGCCCTACAACTAAAGGACTTTCACCGCGCGAAAATCGAGAACGGAAGAAAAGTTTGGGAGCTGTTCGGTGAAGAAGCGAATTATTTCAAGGAGCAAAAAGAGGCGCTGATCAAAAAGCCGCGATTCTATTATTACGACAAGAAGGGCGAGGTCGCCGAGACCAAGGGTGATACGGCCCGGCTGTATCTAAACGAGAAGGAGCTGGAACGGATGGAGCTCCGGGGCGCCGTGCAGGTAACTTTTCAAGGTTACGTGCTCAACTCCGAAGAAGCGAACTATCTACCGGCGCAGGACCAGATTGTGCTTCCGGGCCACACCACCATTGTCGGGGAGGGACTTGCATTGGAAGGTGCGCGGATGGAGGTAGAAATGGAAGCTAAAAAGATGCGTCTGCTGCAAGCGGTGAAAACTAAAATCGAGCCCGAAAAGCTGGCCAAGAAAAAGAATAATACTAGCTCGAAGCCACCGATCGGGGGATAATACGATGCAGACGATTTTGCTGCGGCTACTTCTGCTCGTGCTAATTTTGAGCGCGCCCAACAACGCGGCCGGCGCCGCCGCAGCGGCGACAAAGGAAGAGGGCAAAAAGGGCTCATCGGGATTCGAATTAAGCAAAAAGGACCCCATCTACATTACCGCGGATTGGATGGAAGTCGATCAGACCAAGAACACCATTGTTTACAAGGGGCGGGTGGTCACGGTCCAGACCGATATGACCATGCGCAGTGAAACCTTGACCGCTTATATTGATCCCGAAACGAAAAAGATGAAGCAAATTATCGCCGAGGGAAAGGTGAACGCCACGCAGGGCAATCGGGTGGCGACGGGCGAAAAAGCTGTTTTTGACGACACGGCGAAGACCGTAACTCTGACCGGAAGCCCGGTCATGCGCCAGGGCAATAGCCAGGTGAGCGGTGTCAAGATTATTTATTACACCGAACAGGATAAATCCGTCACGGAAGGCGATGGCAAAGTACGAGTGCAGGCAACCATATTTCCAGAGGAGTTGAAGAATCGGGAGCAAGAGGATGCCAAGCAGAAATGAGTGTTCTGAAAGCCGTCTCCGTAGCAAAATCGTACAACGGACGCCGGGTCGTAAACGGGATTCATGTGGAAGTGAAAGGCGCGGAAGTCGTTGGTTTACTTGGTCCCAATGGCGCCGGCAAAACCACTACGTTTCATATGATGGTGGGGCTGGTTCAGCCTGACGAGGGTCGGGTTTTTATGAATGATGAAGATCTGACCGGGGCGCCTATCTATCAAAGGGCCAGAGCGGGAATCAGTTACCTTCCCCAAGAGTCATCGATTTTTCGCCAGCTCTCGGTCGAAGATAATTTACGGGCCATTCTTCAGACCCTAGATCTGAGTTCTACGGAGCAAGATGAACGGGCCGGCTCGCTGATGAAGATGCTCGGCATCGACCATCTGGCGACGCACAGGGCAATCACGCTTTCGGGCGGTGAACGCCGCCGAGTGGAGATTGCTCGGGCGCTGGTGCTTTCGCCGTTTTTTTTGCTGCTCGACGAGCCGTTTACGGGAATCGACCCGATCGCTGTTGCGGAAATCCAAAAAATTGTCCGCCGTTTGATCAACAGCGGCATCGGTATTTTGATCACAGACCATAATGTGCGGGAGACGTTGGGAATCTGCGATCGAGCTTATATAGTAAATGAAGGAACGATACTCGAAGAGGGCACGCCGGAGACCATCGCCGCGAGCCCTAAGGCGCGCAAATTTTATCTGGGAGAAGGCTTTAAGTTTTAAATATGGCTCTTGAGATTCGACAGGTTCAAAAGCTCACTCAGCAACTGGTGATGACGCCGCAGTTGCAGCAGGCGATCAAATTACTGCAACTATCGCGGGTAGAACTGGAAGAGATGGTGACCAAGGAGCTCCAGGAAAATCCCGCTCTCGAGGAAGGTCCTGCCGAGGAGGCTGAGCCCAGCGGTGAACAGCCGCGATCCGAAACCCAGGCGAGCGTTCCCGAGAACAGCTCGGAGCTGGTGCTCAATCGGGAGCTGTCCGCCGTCGACAAGATCGGCACTTTGGATTGGCAGGAATACCTCGATACCCACTCGAATTCGATCCATGGCTCCCTTACCGCTGAAGCAACCTCGGACGACGGCGACTCACCGCCCTCCTGGGAAAATAGCCTGACGAAAAAGACAACCTTGGAAGACCATTTGATTTGGCAGCTTCGGCTTTCGAAGATCACCGAGCGCGAGTCGACCATCGGTTCGTACGTGATTCAAAATCTAGACCAGAATGGCTATCTGGTTCTCAGCCGGGAGGAGATTTGTACCGCCACGGGAAGCAGCGCGGAAGAAGTCGAAGCGGTGCTCCGGCGCATTCACTTTTTCGATCCGGTCGGTGTCGCTGCGCAGGATCTGCGTGAGTGTCTGTTGATTCAGCTCGAGAACCTGCAGCTGAGCGATAGCTTGGCGGCAAAAATTATCGCCAATTATTTGAACTTTCTCGAATCGAAACGCTACGAAAAGCTTGCCAAGGACTTGGGCGTGACCATCGATGAGATTGCCGATGCGGCCCATCTCATCGCCACCCTCGAGCCCAAGCCCTCGCGCGGTTTCGAGCAAGACGAGGTCAGAACGGTTTTGCCGGATGTTTTCGTCGAGAAAGTCGGCGACGAATATGTGATTTTTTTGAACGACGACGGGGTGCCGCGTCTGCGTGTTAATTCACTCTATCGTCGCCTTGCCGGACAAGAGGGTGCGGCGGAAGAACAAGCGCGCCAGTATCTGCAAGAAAAGGTGCGCGCCGCCCACTGGTTGATCAAGAGCATCCAACAGCGCCAGCAGACTCTGTTTCGGGTCACGCAGAGCATTTTCAAATTTCAACAGGAGTTTCTCGACCATGGCGTGAGCAACCTGAAGCCAATGGTGCTGCGCGACGTCGCCGAAGACATCGACATGCATGAATCCACCGTGAGCCGCGCGACGGCCAACAAATATGTGCACACGCCGCAAGGCCTTTTCGAGCTCAAGTTCTTTTTCCAGAGTGGACTGCACAGCGGCAACGGCGAAGATGTGGCGAGCGAAAGCGTCAAAGAGAAAATCCGCGGCATCATCGCCGCGGAAGACCAACGCAAACCGTACAGCGATCAGCATATCGCGGCAGCGTTATCCAATGACTCGATTGAAATCGCCCGGCGCACCGTGGCCAAATATCGCGAAGCGATGGGTATCCTTCCTTCTTCCAAGCGCCGACAGCCGTTTTTGCGCAAATAGTTGTTTAGGAGATCACCCGGCGCTATGAGTGAGATCAGAGTTTCGGTAACTTTCCGTCATACCCAACCCACCGAGGCGTTAAAGCAATACGCCGAACAAAAGATGCACCGGGTCGGTAAGTATTTTTCTAAACCCTTGGATGCCCATGTCATCTTGGCGGTGGACGCCAAAGAACGCCAAGTGGCGGAAGTCGAGCTGCACACACACGGCACGATGATTCTCGGCAAAGAGCAACATCAAGATCTGTATGCAGCGATCGATTTGGCGATCGACAAGATCGAACGGCAGATCAAGAAACAAAAGGCAAAAACCAAGCTCAAGCGAAGAAGGCCCCACGCGTGAAGATAACCGACTTTCTTAACGTGCAGACCATCATTCCCGAACTCAGCAGCAGGGAAAAGAATGCTGCTCTCGAAGAAATGGCCGATTGGTTAGCGGCCCATCATCCGCCTTTGAAAAAGAAATCCGTGCTCGACGTGCTCCTCGATCGAGAAAAGATCAGCACCACCGCGATCGGCGAGGGCGTCGCTATTCCCCACGGCAAACTGCCCGGCGTTGAACGAGTCTTGGGTGTTTTTGCGCGCAGTCCCGAAGGCGTCGATTTCGCGTCTTTGGACGGCGCGCCGACGCACTTGTTTTTCGTGCTGATCGCGCCCGAAAACGCCGCGGCCGATCACCTGAAAGCGTTGGCTCGGATATCGCGATTGCTCAAAGACGAAGAATTCCGCCGCCAGCTCATGGCCGGACAATCGAGCCAGGAACTTTACAAGATTATTTCCGAAGAGGACGATAAGTTTTGATCCGCCATGGCCGACGGCTTGGATATCATCATCATCACCGGCCTTTCCGGCTCTGGGAAAAGCTTTGCTATTCGCGCTCTAGAAGATAACGGTTTTTTCTGCGTCGACAACCTTCCTGCGCTGTTGATCCCCAAGTTCATTGACTTGGCGCAAGGTTACCAAGAAGAAATCAGGCGCATCGCGCTCGGCGTCGACTTGCGCGGCAGCCAATTCTTACAAGCCTTACCGCAGGTGCTGAGCGACGTTCGGGCCGCGGGCCATCACGCGCAGATTTTGTTTTTTGACGCGTCCGATGAAGTGCTTTTGCGGCGCTTTAGCGAGACGCGTCGGCCCCATCCGCTGGCAGGCCAGGATTCGATTCAAGACGGCATTTCCCGCGAGAGGAAGGCACTGGAACCGATCCGCGGCTTGGCCGATAAAGTAATCGACACCAGCGATTTCAACGTACATCAGCTCAAACGAGAAATGGAGCAGGAGTTTTGCGACGCACTGCAGGCGCGCCACATGGCGCTGTTCTTCACGTCGTTCGGTTACAAGTATGGCATTCCCCACGACACCGATATGATCTTCGACGTGCGCTTTTTACCCAACCCCTATTTTGTCAACGAACTACGCGCCAAGACCGGTCTCGATCTCGAAGTCAGAAATTACGTTTTGAGCAATCAGGAAACGCGGGACTTCCTCGATCGTCTGTATGGCTTGCTCGAGTTTACCTTGCCGCTTTACGAGCGCGAGGGAAAGAGCAGTCTCACCTTGGCGCTCGGTTGCACCGGCGGCCGGCATCGTTCCGTTGTCCTGGTTCAAGAGTTACAGCAGAGATTTGGCGGTGGCCATTTGCGCATTCACGTCAAGCACCGCGATATCGACAAGTGAGTCCATGAGCAGAATCGTCAAGAAGATCGAAATACGAAACAAGCTGGGATTGCACGCGCGCGCCGCTGCATTGCTCGTGCAAACGGTCAACAAGTTCTCAGCTCAGGTGAATTTTTCCAAGGACGGCCAAACGACCGACGGACGCAGTATCATGGGGGTGCTCACGCTGGCCGCGACCCAGGGCAGTAAGATCCAGGTAGAGGCCAACGGAGACGACGCGGAGCGCACCGTCAAGGCGATCGAAAGGCTGATCGAGAACCGCTTTAATGAAAACGAGTGAGGTTGAATCGCCCCCTCGTATTCGTTATACCAAATAAATTAAACTTCAAATTTCGTCGGGCTGCTGGAGGTCGTCTCATGGCTGGTAAAGATTTTCTATTTACGTCTGAATCGGTTTCCGAGGGTCATCCTGATAAACTCTGCGACCAGGTTTCGGACGCGATCTTGGACGCCCATTTGGCGGGAGATCCGAACAGTCGAGTAGCTTGCGAAAGTCTCGCCAAGACCGGCATGGTAGTCGTTGCCGGCGAGATTACCAGCAGTGCAAAAGTGAGTTACGTCGATATCGTACGCGAAGTGGTGCGTGAGATCGGTTACACCGATTCCGCCATGGGATTCGACGGGCATACTTGCGCCATCTTGACCGCGATCGAGCAGCAATCGCCCGATATCTCGCAGGGCGTGACTGAAGGCGAAGGTTTACACAAAGAGCAGGGCGCCGGCGATCAAGGTATGATGTTTGGCTACGCGTGCGATGAAACGCCGGAGCTGATGCCTTTCCCAATTCAAATGGCCCATAGTTTGGTGCACTACCTCGCGAAAGTACGCAAAGGCGGCGAAGCTTATTTTCTCCGGCCCGACAGCAAATCCCAGGTGACCGTAGAATATCGCGACGGCAAGCCGGTGAAAGTCAAAAACGTCGTGATCTCTACACAACATAGCCCTGAAGTCGAATACAGCAAACTCCGAGAGACGATCATCGACGGCGTCATCAAAGCGGTGATTCCCGCCGAGTATCTCGACAAAGACACGGTGTTTCACGTCAATCCGACGGGCCGATTCGTCGTCGGCGGACCGCAGGGCGATTGCGGGCTCACGGGCCGGAAAATCATCGTTGATACCTACGGCGGCATGGGACGCCACGGCGGCGGCGCATTTTCCGGCAAAGACCCCTCCAAAGTCGATCGCAGCGCGGCTTACATGGCGCGCTACGTGGCCAAAAATATCGTGGCGGCAGAGCTGGCGCAGCGCTGCGAAGTGCAACTCGCTTACGTCATCGGCGTGGCGCAGCCGGTTTCAGTGTTGGTCGACACCTTCGGTACCGGTGTTGTTTCCGAGGGGAAAATCGCCAAGATCGTGCAGGACCACTTTGATCTCAGCCCCAAGGGCATTATTGAAGTTCTCGATCTCAAACGTCCTATCTATCGTCCGACCGCCGCTTACGGCCACTTCGGGCGTGCCCCGGAAGATGGTCTGTTCACCTGGGAAAAAACGGATCGAGCGGCCGATCTCAAAAAGGCCGCGGGTCGGGTCTAATACAATTATTTAAATTTAAGCGGAGGAAGCGGTTACGATGGCGGGAAAGAAATATGACGTCAAAGATCTGCGCCTGGCGGATGGCGGGCGCAAACGAATTCTCTGGGCCGGCCAAGACATGCCGGTGCTTGACAGAGTGAAGGAGCGGTTTCAGAAAGAAAAGCCACTGCGCGGCATGCGCTTCTCCGCGTGTCTCCATGTCACAGCTGAAACGGCGAATCTAGTCCAGGCGCTTAAAGCGGGCGGGGCGGATGTGCTTTTGTGCGCGTCGAATCCGCTCTCGACACAGGATGACGTAGCGGCGTCGCTCGTGAAGCACGATAAAGTTCCCGTATTCGCGGTCAAGGGCGAAGACAACAAAAGCTATTACAGTCATCTCAGAGCGGCGCTCGATCATAAACCTGTGATCACGATGGACGACGGCGCCGACCTGGTTTCGATGCTGCACACGGATTACACCCATTTGGCATCTGATCTGGTCGCCAGCATGGAAGAGACGACGACGGGCGTGATTCGGCTCCGCGCGCTGGAAAAAGACGGCGCGCTCAGGATTCCCGTGATCGCTGTCAACGACGCGGCGACCAAACATTTGTTCGATAACCGCTACGGTACCGGCCAGTCCACAATCGACGGCGTGATTCGCGCGACCGATATGCTCATCGCCGGCAAACGTGTCGTGGTCGCCGGTTACGGCTGGTGTGGCAAAGGTGTTGCCTCCCGCGCGCGCGGCATGGGCGCCAAGGTCATCGTCACAGAAGTTGATGCGATCCGGGCCTTAGAAGCCGCCATGGACGGCTTAGAAGTTATGACGATGAAGGAAGCAGCGCGCGTCGGTGACCTCTTCATCACGCTGACCGGCGATATGCACGTGATCGCCGAGGACCATCTCAAAGCCATGAAGGACGGCGCGGTGATTTGCAACTCGGGCCACTTCGATATCGAGATCGACCTCAAGGCGTTAAAGAAACTCTCCAGCAAAGTGGAAAAAAACGTGCGCAACTCCGTCGACGCCTATGTGTTTCCCGGCGGCAAGAGAATCTACCTGATCGGTGAAGGACGGTTGGTGAATTTAGCCGCGGCAGAAGGCCACCCGGCGTCAGTCATGGACATGAGCTTCGCGACCCAGGCGCTTGCTTCCGAGTGGGCGGTGAAAAACCATGCCAAGCTGACGGCGAAAGTTTATGAGGTGCCCAGCGACGTGGAGAACTGGGTCGCCAAGCTGAAGCTTTCTTCAATGGGCATTCGCATCGACAGCTTGAGTAAAGAACAGCAGAAATATCTTTCGTCCTGGTCGCACGGCACGTAAGTTAAAAAATTTCCTTGTTTCTTGAAGGCTTCGGGGCTCAACTCCCGAAGCCTTTTTTGTTTTGTGTCTTGACGGCGTCCTTT
>Ga0209382_10006692_pt1 | contig 14784 bp, 13 predicted proteins | sample SoiMetdeltSBSDD5_FD_187599 | JGI IMG/M metagenome (GOLD analysis project Ga0209382, IMG submission 187599) | Bulk soil microbial communities from a Populus tree surrounding site in Tennessee, USA - Soil MetaG P. deltoides SBSDD5 (SPAdes) (version 2) | ecosystem: Environmental > Terrestrial >... | reverse complement strand
GCCCCCAAGGAGCCGAATGCGTGAACCAATCGGGAGTGCTGTATGAGCCTCCCGGAATCCCCTTGCTCCGGCAGGGGAGGACGTCAAGACTGCCACAGCACCGGACCCCCCCGGCTGGCCGCCCCCCAGTCACGTCGCCTCCGTCCTCCTGGCTGCTGACCCGCGACGTCGAGCGGGGCCGCGACGAGCTCAACTTCTCCACCTGGGACGAGGACGACGGCGAGGCCGACGACGCCGCCGACGCGGTCGCCGAGGAGAGCATGCCGCCGCGCGCTACCTGCTCGTCCACCCCGACGCCGCCCTCGACGAGGCCGAGCGCCAGGTCCTGGTGGACGCCCTCGAGGCGATGGACCGCCAACGGCGTTGAGTCGGCCGTCGGCCGACGATCGATCGATTCCGACCGGCAGGTTCGCCGGTCGGGTCAGCCGCGGGGGCGGTAGCCGTCCAGGAAGGCCTGGACCTCGTCCTGGGAGGCGGCCCAGCGGTCGGCCGGCGACTGGAACAGGATGGCGTGGCGGCGGCCGGCGGCGATGAAGGTGATGTCGTAGCCGCGGCTGAGCCGGCCCTCGTCGAGGAAGGTGAACTCCCACTCGGCCGCGGGGATGCCGCGGAAGGTGGTCGCGTCCAGACGCAGCCGGCGGTAGTCGTCGCCGGGGTGCCTGGCCGCGAACGAGCGCTCGAGGCCGCGCTGGGCGATCAGGGGGGCCATGCCGTCGGTGGTCGGCTGGACCCGGAAGAAGCGCTCCCCGCCCGGCTCGGTGAAGTCGATGAACGCCCCCTGGTCGGTCGGTGTCCAGGTGGGCGGGAACGACAGCCGGTAGGTCCCGTCCGGGTCCTGGAAGGTGCGCCAGCTGGCGGGCACGGCCGACCGCCTGGTCTCGGCCGGCGGCCGCTGCTGGCCATCGTCGCGGCTGAGGCCCTGCCAGATGATGACGCCGACAAGGACCACGGCGCCGGCGGCGAAGACCACCGGGAGCCGGGCCCGGCGCCGGCGGCCGCCGGAGAGGGTCGGCTCTCCCGGCATCGGCACCGGCGGGACCGGAGGCAGACGCCGCCGTCTCCGCCGGCCCGGCCGCGCCGCGACCGCGGTGGCGCCGTCGTCCTGGCGTCGCCGGACCGGGGTCGGCACCGGCGGCGTGTCCCCGGAGGCGACCGCGTCCCGGTGACCGCGAACCGCCGTCGGCCCGGCGGGTATGCCGGCCACCACGGTCCCGTCGGCCCCGGCCGCGGGCCGAGCGGCCCCGCCGGCGGCCTCGGCGCCGCCGCGGACGGCGGCTGCCGCGGCGACCTGGTGGAGCAGCGGCCGGAGCTGCGCCGGGGTGGCGCGGCCGGCCGGGTTCTTGACCAGCAGGCGGGCCAGGACCGGGGCCAGGGGGCCCAGGCGCTGGGGCGGGCGCGGCGGGCCGTTGACGATGGCGCTGAGGGTCTGGAACTCGCCCCCGCCGAAGGGTGGCTGGCCCTCGACCGCGAACCAGAGGGTGGCGCCCAGCGCCCACAGGTCGGTGGCCGGGCTGACCGCCTGGGCCTCGACCTGCTCGGGCGCCATGTAGGCGGGCGAGCCGACGACCAGCCCGGTGGCGGTCAGGCGGGGGTCGCCCTGGACCGAGGCGATGCCGAAGTCGGCCAGCTTGGTGGCGCCGTTGTCGCGGACCATGACGTTCTTGGGCTTGAGGTCGCGGTGGACGATCCCGGCCCGGTGGGCGGCCTCCAGCGCGTCCAGCAGGCCCAGCCCGAGCCGGGCCGCCCGCTGCGGGCTGAGCGGCCCTCGGGTGCGGACCAGCTCCTCCAGGGTCGGGGCCGAGACCAGTTCCATGACGATGAAGTCCCGGCCGCCGTCGTGGGCGATGTCGTAGACGGTGACCACGCCGGGGTGGCTGAGCCGGGCCGCCGCCCGCGCCTCTCTCGACACCCGGGCCCGCAGGTCCTCGCGCTCGGCGGCGTCGCCCGCCCGGGGCAGGTCGACCTCCTTGAGCGCGACCGGCCGCGAGAGCAGCGTGTCGGTGGCCCGCCAGACCACGCCCATGCCGCCGTGACCGAGCTCCTCCTCGAGCTCGTAGCGGTTGGCGACGCGCCGGCCGGCCCCGTTGACTGCCATCGACCGAACGCTACCGGCTGCCGGGTCGGGTGGCCACGACCGTCAGCCGAGCGCCTGGAAGGCCTGCTCGAACTGGCGGGCCAGGCCCTGGGAGGCGTCCCAGCGGTCGGCCGGGACGATCAGCTCGACGTTGTAGCCCCAGGTCCTGCCCTTGAAGTTGATGTGGCTGACGTGGACCCGGCGGCCGCCCACGACCGCCTCGTACTGGAACACCACCGCCCCCTTGTGGCCGGCGTAGGTCTGGTCCTCGGCGTAGCTGACCTCGCGGAAGCCGGCGAGGCGCCCGGGGGCGCCGGCCCGGTAGTCCCGGGACGCCTGGGGCAGCGGGGCGGCGGGAGTCTGGGAGCGCACGGTGAACACCCGCCGGGCCCCGTGCCGCTCCTCGACCACCGTGGCGTTGAAGCGCTCCCGGGTCCGGGCCCGGAACCCGACGCGGCTGGCGCGGCGCTGGTTGGCGAAGGAGGTCCAGCCGTCGGGGAGCCCACCCGCGCCGGTGGTGGTGGTCGGCGCCCCGGTGGTCGGCGCCCCGGTGGTGGAGGCTCCCTGGCGGGTCGTCCCGCTGGCCCCTCCAGCACCGGCGGCCGTGGTCCTCGGGGCCGCCGTCGGTTCGCCGCCGCCCGACCGGAGGTTGACGGCGAGCAGCACCGCCGCCAGGCCGAGCACGACCAGCAGGGCGATGACCCCGGCCTTGCGCCCCCGCCCCCCATGATCGATCACCGGCGCCGGCGGCAGCAACGGCCTCGGCGGCTCCCGGACCGGGTCGGGACCCCACGCCCCGACCGGCGGAACGTCGGCGCCCGCCGCCCCAGCGGACGAGCTCTCGACCTCGGGGTCCTCGATCTCCGCCGCGCCGGCGGCCGCGAGCCCGACCTCCGCGTGCGAGGTCCCCCGGAGGGGGAGCGTAGCCGAAGGTGGCGTGGGGTGCTCCCGGTTGTCCACAGCCCCGGCGGGGGCGCCGGCGGGCGGGGAGGCGGCGGGGGGCGGGACCGTACGGGCGGGCCCGGGGGCGGGGAGGACCTCGGTGGGTGGGGACGAGTGGGCGGCGGCGAGGCGTCCGAGCTCGGCCCGCAGCTCCGGGCCGGAGGGGCGGGCGTTGGGGTCCTTGGCGAGGAGGGCGCTGACCAGCGGGGCCAGGGCGCCGGCGCGGCGCGGCTCCCGGGGCGGGTCGTTGACGACGGCGGCCAAGGTGGCGATCGAGGTGCCGCGATCGAACGGCGGCTCGCCCTCGACCGCGTAGAACAGGGTCGCCCCCAGCGCCCAGAAGTCGGCCGCCGGGCCGCTCTCCTCGCCCTTGGCCTGCTCAGGGGCCATGTAGGCCGGCGACCCGATCACCAGGCCGGTCGAGGTGAGCTGGGGGTCGCCCTGGAGCGAGGCGATGCCGAAGTCGGCCAGCTTGGCCATGCCCCGCTCGGGGACCATGACGTTGGCCGGCTTCACGTCGCGGTGGACGATCCCGGCCGCATGCGCCGCCTCCAGGGCGCCGGCGACCTGGGCGCCGATCCCGGCCACCCGCCCGGGCGGCAGCGGACCGTCGGCGCGGACCAGCTCGGCCAGGGTGGGCGCCTCCACCAGCTCCATCACGATGAAGGTGCCGCCACGGTCCCGGACGACGTCGTACAGGGTGACCGCGGCCGGGTGGTTGAGCCGGGCCGCCGCCCTGGCCTCCCGCAGCACCCTGGCCTGGGCCGGGCGCCGCTCCTCCTCGGCCATGGCCGGCGGGAACACCAGCTCCTTGACGGCCACCTCGCGACCCAGCACCGCATCGCGGGCACGCCAGACGACGCCCATCCCTCCCCGCCCGAGGGGAGCCTTGAGCGCGTAGCGATCGGCGACCAACCGGTCGGCAGCCGGCACAGACATACCGGCCCACACTACCCGTTGGCCGCCAGTAGCAACCGATCAGGCCGACGGCGGCACGAACGACCCTTTGAAGGCCTCGAACAGGGCCCAGCCGGCGCCCCAGTCCCGGTCGCGGCTGTAGATCGCCATGGCGACATGGTGCCTCGGGGAGCGGACGCCGAGCTCGAGGACGTGCCAGGTCTCGCCCTCCTGGTAGGTGAACTCGAGCAGGGCCGCGGGCAGGCCCTTGAACTGGGTCGGCTCGAGGCGGGCCTGGCGGTAGTCGCGAAGCTGGCCGGCGTGGGTCTGGCTGGCCTGCTGCTCGAGCGTCACCGGGTCGGCCTGGGGGTCCTGCTGCCAGTCGATGCGCAGGACCGTCGGGGAGCTCTGGTCGCGCAGCTCGGTGTGGGGGCCGCCGTCGGCCACCACCTGCCAGCCCGGGGGGACGGCGATCTGGTAGCCGGTGCCCGGGTCGGTGTGGACGGCCCAGCCCGGCGGGACCAGGACGGCCGGGGCGGTCTGGACGGCGCTCGCCGACGTCGTGGCCGGGGGGAGCGTCGTCGCCGGGACCGTCGTGACCGTCGACGCCACCGCCCGGGACCGCAGTCCGAGCGGGTCGCCGTTCACGGCCACGACGACCACGAACGACACCAGCGCCAGCAGCAGCGAACCACCGGCGATCAGCAGCACCTGCCGCACCACCGGGTCCATCGCGTTCCGGGCCGCCCGCGGGAGGTACGGCGGGCCGTTGAAGCCGGGCCGCAGATACGAAGGGGGGCTGTGGATACCGGACGGCGACGCAATGCCCGGGGCCGCCGGGTGCCCCCGGCCCGGGGCCGGATGGTCCCTGCCGGGTACGGGCTGCCACCACCCCGCGGGCGCCGCTCCGGTGCCCCGGGCCGCGGGCCGCGCCGGGGCGGGGGCCTCGTCCTGCCGGTCGTCCGGGTGGGATCTCCCGGCGAGGGGTTCGAGGAGGCGGCGGGTGTCGGGGATGCCGGGTCGGCCGCCGGCCGGCTTGGTGAGGAGGGCGGTGAGGGTCGGGGCGAGGGGGCCGGCCAGCTCGGGGGGGCGGGGGCGGTCGGACAGGATGGCCGACCGGGTGCCCTCGCTGCCGTCGGCTCCGAATGGAGTCTCACCCTCAACCGCAAGGAACAGGAGCGCCCCCAGGGCCCAGAGGTCGGTCGCCGGGCCGGGCGGGTCGCCTCTGACCTGCTCGGGGGCCAGGAACGCGGTCGTGGCCCGGTCGGCGCCGGGGGCGGAGCGGAGGGTGGGGAGGCCGAGGCCGGCCAGGCGGACCCGGCCGTCGGTGGCGACCAGGACGTTCGCGGGGCGGAGGTCGAGGTGGGCCAGACCGGCGGCGTGGGTCGCCTCCAGGGTGTCGAGCAGCTCCAGGCCGAGCTGGGCCGTCCGGAGGACCGGGAGGGGGCCGTGCCTGGCCGTCAGCTCGTCGAGGGTCAGGGCGTCGACCAGCTCGCCGGCCACGTACACGACCCCGTCCTCGACGACCACGTCGTCGAGGCGGACCAGGCCGGGATGGTCCAGCGAGGCCGCCGCCCGCGCCTCGGCGGCGACCCGGTGCCACAGGTCCGCCTGGCCGCCGGCCGGGTCGAGGAGGGCGGGGAGGCGCAGCTCCTCGACGGCCAGCTCGCGGCCGTCGGCGTCGGTGGCCCGCCAGATCACGCCGGCCGGGCCGCGGCGCAGCGCGGTATGCAGCGTCCAGCGGCCGGCGACGAGCCGCTCGGCGGCGTCGTGTGACATGGTGGGTGCCCAACGATACGACCAAATGCCACCGCCCCCAAAACCGCCTGTGAGCAGGCAGTTTGGCAACACGACAGGTGGGTGACCCGGTGGTAGAGTCGGATGAGGCCCGACGGGAGGTGACGTTCGAGCGATGCAGCGCCTGGGGACGCTCTACCGCGGCCGTGAGGGAATGTGGACCTGGGTCCTGCACCGGGTCTCCGGCGTGGCCATCCTGTTCTACCTGTTCGCCCACGTGGTCGACCAGGCCCTGCTGAACGTCTCCCCCGAGGCCTACAACCGGGTGATCGACACCTATCGCAACCCGTTCGTAGGGCTGCTGGAGATCGGCCTGGCCGTGGTGGTGATCTTCCACGCCCTCAACGGCCTGCGGATCATCCTGTTCGACTTCTGGTCCCAGGGAGTGGCCCGGCAGCGCCAGATGCTGTGGGTCCAGTCGGTGCTGTTCCTGGTGCTGGCCATCCCGCCGGTGATCGCCATCGGCGCCCACGTGGTCGAGGAGCTCTGAGGATGGCCACCGTCTCCCCGGCCCCGCTCCCCCGCTCCACCTCGGCCGACCGGCGCCAGCCCAAGGGCGGCCGGGGCAGCTTCGAGCTGTACGCCTGGGTGTTCATGCGCGTCTCCGGGGTGCTGCTGGTCCTGCTGGTGCTGGGCCACTTCGCGATCATGCACGTGCTCGACGGCGGCCTGGACCGGATCAACTTCGCCTTCGTGTCGGGCCGCTGGGCCAACCCGTTCTGGCGGGTCTACGACTTCGCCATGCTCACCTTGGCCCTGCTGCACGGCGGCAACGGCCTGCGGGTGATCATCGACGACTACGCCCGCAGCGGCACCCGGCGCCTGCTCTACCAGAGCGTCAACGCCACCGTGGTCGGCCTGACCTGGGCCCTCGGCACCCTCACGATCTTCGCCTTCACCCCCCAGCCGTCCTAGGAGCCCCATGACCGCCCAGCAGCACACCTTCGACGTGGTGATCGTCGGGGCCGGGGGGGCCGGCCTGCGGGCGGCGCTGGAGGCCTCCCGGCGGGCCCGGACCGCGGTGATCACCAAGCTGTACCCGACCCGCTCCCACACCGGGGCCGCCCAGGGCGGCATGTGCGCCGCCCTGGCCAACGTCGAAGAGGACAACTGGGAGTGGCACACCTTCGACACCATCAAGGGCGGCGACTACCTGGTCGACCAGGACGCGGCCGAGATCATGTGCCGCGAGGCGATCGAGGCCGTCTACGACCTCGAGCACATGGGCATGCCGTTCAACCGCACCGGTGACGGCAGGATCGACCAGCGGCGCTTCGGTGGCCACACCCACCACCACGGCGCCGGGGCCGTGCGCCGCTCCTGCTTCGCCGCCGACCGCACCGGCCACATGATCCTCCAGACCCTGTTCCAGCAGAACGTCAAGCAGGGGACCGTCTTCTTCGACGAGTTCTACGTGCTCGACCTGCTGCTGGCCGGCGACCGGGCCGCCGGGGTGGTGGCCTACGAGCTGGCCACCGGCGAGCTGCACGTGTTCCGGGCCAAGTCGGTGGTCTTCTGCACCGGCGGCTACGGGAAGATGTTCAAGATCACCTCCAACGCCCACGCCCTCACCGGCGACGGGCCCGGGGTCTGCTACCGGCGCGGCGTGCCCATGGAGGACATGGAGTTCTTCCAGTTCCACCCGACCGGGCTGTACCGGTTGGGGGTGCTGCTCAGCGAGGCCGCCCGGGGCGAGGGCGGCATCCTGCGCAACGCCGACGGCGAGGCGTTCATGGAGCGCTACGCCCCCACCATCAAGGACCTGGCCCCCCGCGACATGGTCAGCCGGGCCATCTACAGCGAGATCCGCGAGGGCCGCGGCGCCGGCCCCGACGGTGACTACGTCTACCTGGACGTCAGTCACCTCGACCCAGGGGTGATCGACGCCAAGCTGCCCGACATCACCGAGTTCGCCCGCACCTACCTGGGCGTCGAGCCCAAGAAGGAGGGCGTGCCCATCCAGCCGACGGCCCACTACGCCATGGGCGGCATCCCGACCGACGTCGACGCCCGGGTGGTGGCCGACGCGGCCAACACGGTCATCGGCGGGCTGTACGCGGCCGGCGAGTGCGCCTGCGTCTCGGTCCACGGCGCCAACCGGCTGGGGACCAACTCGCTGCTGGACATCGTCGTGTTCGGCAAGCGGGCCGGGATCAACGCCGCCGAGCACGCGGCCGGCGTCGGCCACGTCGAGCTGCCCGAGGACCCGGCCGGCGCCGTCACCCGGATGCTGGAGGGCCTGGCCGGCCACGCCGAGGGCGAGCGGGCCGCCGCCATCCGGGGCGACCTCCAGGTCAGCATGGACGAGAAGGCCGGGGTGTACCGCACCGAGACCCTGCTCAAGGAGATGGAGGTCGAGCTGGCCTCGCTGCGCGAGCGCTACGCCCGCGTCTGGGTCCAGGACACCTCCCGGGGCTACAACACCGACCTGCTGGAGGCGGTCGAGCTCGGCTTCCTGCTCGACCTGGCCGAGACCCTGGTGGTGTCGGCCCGGACCCGCACCGAGAGCCGGGGCGGCCATTTCCGCGAGGACCACCCGGCCCGCGACGACAAGAACTGGCTCAAGCACAGCCTGGCCCGGCGCACCGACAGCGGGGTCAGGCTCGACTACAAGCCCGTGACCCATGACCAGGTACGAGCCGATGGAGAGGAAGTACTAGCCGAACGCGGGGGGCCCATGTCCCCCGCGAACCCCCCAAGAGGAAGACAACCTTTATGCAGGTCACGCTGCGGGTGCGACGCTTCAACCCCGAGACCGAGGCCGAGTCGCGGATCGAGGCCTACGACGTCCCGGCCGAGCCCATGGACCGGGTGCTGGACCTCCTGCACTGGGTGAAGTGGAACGTCGACGGGTCGCTGACCTTCCGGCGCTCCTGCGCCCACGGGGTCTGCGGGTCGGACGCCATGCTGATCAACGGGGCCAACCGGCTGGCCTGCAAGGTGCTGGTGCGCGAGCTGGGCGACCAGATCACGGTCGAGCCGCTGCGGGGCCTGCCGGTCAACAAGGACCTGGTGGTCGACATGGAGCCGTTCTTCGCCTCCTACCGCGAGGTCCTGCCGTACCTGGTGAACGACGACCCGGCGCCCGACACCGAGCGGCGCCAGTCCCAGAAGGAACGGGCGCGCTTCGACGACACCACCAAGTGCATCCTGTGCGCCGCCTGCACCACCTCCTGCCCGGTGTTCTGGGCCGACGAGGAGTACTTCGGCCCGGCGGCGATCGTCAACGCCCACCGCTTCATCTTCGACTCCCGCGACCAGGGGGCCGCCCAGCGCCTGACGGTGCTGAACGACAAGGAGGGGGTCTGGCGCTGCCGGACCACCTTCAACTGCACCGACGCCTGTCCCCGGGGCATCAAGGTCACCCAGGCCATCCAGGAAGTGAAGCGGGCCCTGCTGTTCCGGAAGGTGTGAGGGGGGTCCGGGGGACGGAGCGAGGCGGAGCCCCGAAGATCAGGACAGCCCCGATGAGGGGCCACCGTGCTGTCCTACGAAGCCAGCGTGACGAACGTCTCTTCGAAGCTGGCCGCGACCGAGGCCACCTCGGCCTGGATGCCGGCGTCGGCCAGCAGGCGGCCGACCCGGTCCGGGTCGCCGCCGGGGACGCGTAGGCTGCGGCCGACCAGGCTGACCGGGAGGCCGGCCAGGTCGAGGGCGCCGAAGGCGGTCTCCCAGGTCGGGGTGCGGACCTCGACGGCGGTGGCGTCGCCGACCACGTCGTCCAGGGTGCCGGCGGCGACCACGCGGCCGGAGGCGAGCACGACCAGCCGGTCGCACTGCTCGGCCTCGCCCAGGTGGTGGGTGGTGACCAGCACGCCGGCGCCCCGCTCGGCGCTGGCCCGGATGGTCTCCCAGAGCCGGGCCCGCTGGAGCGGGTCCACGCCGGAGGTCGGCTCGTCCAGCACCAGCAGGTCGGGGTGGTGGCCGAGGGCGATGGCGAACGCGGCCCGCCGCCGCAGGCCCAGGGGCAGGTCGCCGACCAGCGCGTCGCGGGCCTCGGCCAGCTCGCCCTGGAGCACGGCCTCGGAGCCGCCGTAGGCGGCGGCGGAGAAGGCCAGGTTCTCGGCGACGGTGAGGTCCTCGTACAGGCCGAGCGACTGGGGCACGTAGCCGAGCCGGGCCCGGGTGCCGCGCGACGGCGGCTCGCCGAACAGCCGGACCCGGCCGGCGGTCGGGGCCACCAGGCCGAGCAGCATCCGGATCAGGGTGGTCTTGCCGGAGCCGTTGGCCCCGATCAGCCCGACCACCTCGCCGGCGCCCACGGCCAGGTCGACCCGGTCGACGGCCAGCAGCTCGCCGAACCGCTTGGTCGCCCCGGCGGCCTCGGCCAGTGCCTCCATAGTTCCTGGGCCGGCTCCCGCCGGTCCGCCCGGGCGGCGCGGCTCGGCGTTCATGCCGCCCTCCCCGGGTCCTCGCGGAGCTGGGCGACGATGGCCGCGTCCTCCAGGTCGATGGTGACCGGGCTGGTCCCCGGCGGGGCCGAGCCGTCGGGCGACCAGGCCCGCCAGCGGGCACCCCGCCGCCAGGAGGCCAGGCCCTCGGGCCGGGCCGGGCCCTCCACGACCAGGCCGGGGGTGGCGGCCAGGACCTCGTCGGGGGTGCCGGCGAGCAGGGCGCGGCCGCGGTCCAGCAGCAGCACGGTGGCCGCCCGCTCGGCCTCGTCCAGGTAGGTGGTGGCCACGACCACGGCCGCGCCGTCGGCGGCCGAGGAGGCCAGCAGCCGCCACAGCTCGGCCCGGCTCACCGGGTCCACCCCGGTGGTCGGCTCGTCCAGGATGAGGAGATCTGGCTCGTGGGCCACGGCCATGGCCAGGGCCAGCTTCTGGCGCATGCCACCCGACAGCCGGCCGGCCAGGCGGTCGCGGGCCTCGGCCAGGCCGGTCCGGTCCAGCAGCCAGCCGACCCGCCGGTCCAGCTCGTCGGCGGACAGGCCGTAGGCGCGCCCGGCGAAGCCGAGGTTCTCGTCGACGGTGAGGTCGGTCCACACGCCGGGACCGGCCGAGACGTAGCCGAGGCGACGGGCGGGCGGCCGGCGGACCGTACCCGCGGCCGGCCGGACCGTCCCGGCGAGGGCCCGCAGCAGGGACGTCTTGCCGGCGCCGTCGCCGCCGACCACGGCCGCCACCGTCCCCGCAGGGGCCTCGAAGGTCACATCCTCCAGGGCCAGCTTGGCCCCGTAGCGGACGCTCAGCCCCTGGCAGCCCCAGGCCGCTCTGCTCGGGCTCATCGGGCGCCCGCCCTGCTGGGGGCCGCCTCGGCCTGCTCGGCCTCGGCCGGCTCGGGGTCGCGGTGGCGGCCGGCCGGAGCCAGGTCGCGGCGGAAGCGGGCGATCGACAGGCCGAACACCACCGCCCCGAGCACGGCCAGCATGCCGAGCGGGAGCAGCAGGGCCTCGAACGGCGCCCCCCTGACCATCACGCCCCTGGCCAGCTGGACGAACCAGGTGAGCGGCAGCAGGTAGCCGATCCAGCGCACCCCGGGGGCCATGGCCTGGAGGGGGAAGATCAGCCCGGAGAGCAGGATCTGGGGCAGCATGGTCATGATGGCCAGCTGGATGGCCTGGCCCTGGGTCTCGGACACGGTCGAGATGAGCACGCCGATGCCGACGGTGACGAACAGGAACTCGACCGCCCCGAGGGCGAAGACCAGCGGCGAGCCGTTGAAGGGGACGTCGAACAGCAGCACCCCGACGGCCACGATCACGGCCAGGTCGACCACCGCGACCCCGAGGTAGGGCAGGAGCTTGCCGGCGAGCACGTCGCGGGCCCGGAAGGGCATGACCGCGAGCTGCTCCAGGGTGCCACTCTGGCGCTCGCGGACCACCCCGAGGGCGGTGGCGATCGTGCCCACGAACACCAGCACCACGCCCATCAGGCCCGGGACCATGATCGCCGAGGTCTCCAGGCCCGGGTTGAACAGCACCTCGGGGGTCGGCAGGCCGGGCCGCCCCCGCAGCTCGGTCACCACCGCCCGGGCCGAGAACAGGTCGGCCCCGTCGACCAGCACCTGGGGCTGGCCGCCGTCGCCGGTGACCACGGCCACGGTCGCGTCGGCGTCGCGCAGGGCCTCGACGGCGGCCTGGCGGCCCTCGCCGGGCGCGACCCGGACGACGTCCAGCCGGTCGGGCAGGGCGGCCGCCACCTGCTCGGCCCGCGGGCCGACCACCACCGTCTCCACCCGGTCGACGTCGAAGCTGGCCGCGTAGCCGAACACCACCAGCAGCAGTACCGGGAGCAGGATCATCATGGCCAGCGTGCGCCGGTCCCGGCGCATCTGGCGGAACTCCTTCATCGCCATGGCCCACATGCCGCCGGCACCTCCCGACGCAGAATTCATCAACGGATGAAGTCTACGACGAGTGAAATCCTCTGGGCAAGAGAAAGGCGCCGGCCGTTGCCGGCGCCTAGGGAGGTGCGCGGCGCGCTACTCCCTCTCGACCTTGGTCGGGGGCAGCTCGCCGGTGGCCCGCTCCCAGAGCTTGTCGACCAGCTTGCGGGCGAGCAGGACCACGACGGCGCTGACGACAGCGAACGCGACCCGCTTCAGCAGCCTGCGGGCCTCCTCGGGGGCACGCTCGGAGAGCTTGGCCACCTTGTCCTCCATCTGCTTGCGGGTCTCTTCTACCTCTCGGGCGGTTGCTGCTGAGGTCTCCCCCACGTGATCTCCTCCTTCAGCTCATTGGCGGTCGTCTGGAGCTCGGCCCTGGCCTTGTCCGGAGCGACCTTGGAGGCGGCCAGGCGCCTCCTGCCGACGAGCCCGAGCACCGCGACCACGATGAACAGCACCAGGGTCACGATGGCGAACCCGAGCCAGGGCGGCCCGCCGATCGCCTCGCCGATGGTGAAGAGCAGGAAGAAGAAGGCGTACAGCGCGAGCACGCCGGCCGCGGCGAGCAGGGCGCTCGCCTTGGCGCTGGCCTGCAGCCCCTCCTGCAGCTCCTGCCTGGCGAGCAGGATCTCCTGCCGGACAAGGGTGGTGGCGTCGTCGGCGAGCCCCTTCAGCAGTTCCGTGGTGGATGGCTGCTCGGTCGGCGTCGCCCCTGCGGGCCGCGCGCTGGTCCGCGCGTCCGACTGCGGGTCCTGGATTGCCAAGGCAGTCACCCCTTACCGTCGCCTCGTCGGGTTCGTGGGTCGGCTGCCTCGCCGTCCCCGGGCCCTCTCTACCCCACCACCGCAAGAGTTATCGCACATCACCGGGGACGTTGCAGTCGATGGCCCGACGCCAGCATGGCCGCCAGGCGGGCCACCGCCGCCCGGGTGGTCGGGGTCAGGGGGCGCTCGGCGGCCTCGTGCAGGGCCAGCCAGTCCAGCTGGATGTGCTCGGACGGCTCCCGGTTGCGGGGCCGGCCCTTCCAGGCGGTGGCCAGGAAGTAGGCGTCGGCGCGGTCGCCGTCGTGGAAGCAGCCGAGAGCGGTCGGGTCGAGCGGCTCGACCCCCGCCTCCTCGCACGCCTCCCGGGACAGGGCCTGGAGCAGCGTCTCGCCCTCGTCGGGCTTGCCCCCGATCGCGTCCCAGGCCCCCGGGTAGCGGCGACCCTGGCCGCGGGTGCGCTGGCCGAGCAGGACCCGCGGCGGGTCGGGCTCGAGCAGCAGCAGGGCGGCGCTGGCCGCCTCGGCGAACGGCACCTCGCGGACGGCCGTGGTCGCGCCGACGGTCGCGGTGGCCACCGGCCGCCACGTCTTGTCGCGGTCCTCGCGCAGCAGCGCGACCTCGCGGACCGGGAAGGTGGCCCGGAACCCGGCGAGCTCGCGGGCGGCCGCCTCGATCCGCTCGTCGGGCAGGTCCTGGGTGACGGTCACATGCGGGTGGAACGGGTGGGTGCGGCGGTCCAGCGGGGAGGCCTGGAGGGCGACCTCGAGGGCGTGCAGGGCCGGCCCGCCCTCGCGCACGACCAGGTAGGCGACCGGATTGTCGGGCAGGAAGGTGGCCGCGCCGTCCAGCTCGACCACGAACGGCACGCCCTCGGCGGCCGCCCGCTCGACCAGGGCCACCGCCCGGTCGAGCTCGCGCTCGGCCACCGTCTGAGGTGGCACCAGGGTGAGGTGCGGGGCGATCCGGCCCGCGGCCGGGTCGCCCAGGGCCCGCCGCCAGGACTGCACGTGGATCCCGAGCGGCTCGGGCAGCCGCGCGATCACGCCCAACCGCACCATGCTCATGGCGATCCTCGGGCTAGCCGTCCGCCCGCGGCAGGAAGCCCATGCGGTCCTTGGTCAGGGCGAGGTTCTCGCGGGCGATCCCCTGGGCCTTGGCCGCGCCCCGCTCCAGGATGGCGGCCAGGCGGGCCGGGTCGCCGCGCAGCTCGTGGTAGCGCTCGCGCACCGGGGCCAGGAAGGCGATCAGGGCGTCGGCCAGGTCGGCCTTGAAGTCGCCGTAGCCGCGGCCGGCGTAGGCCCGCTCCAGCTCCCCGACCGTGCTGCCGGTGGCGATCGAGAACAGCTCCAGCAGGTTGGAGATGGCCGGCTTGTCCGGCCGGGCCACCACCTCCCGGCCCGAGTCGGTCACGGCCGCGCGGACCTTCTTGCGGATGACCTCGGGCGGGTCGAGGAGCTCGATGCGCCCGGCCGGCGAGGCGCTCGACTTCGACATCTTGACCGTGGGGGCCTGCAGGTCCATGACCCGGCCGCCGACCTTGGGGATGTAGGCCTCGGGGACCACGAAGGTCTGGCCGAAGCGGGCGTTGAAGCGCTCGGCCAGGTCGCGGGTCAGCTCCAGGTGCTGGCGCTGGTCCTCGCCCACCGGCACCCGGTCCGCCTGGTAGATGAGGATGTCGGCGGCCTGCAGGACCGGGTAGTTGAAGTAGCCGGCGGGCAACGCGCCCTCGCCGCCGGCCTCGGCCCTGGACTTGAACTGGGTCATGCGGCGCAGCTCGCCGACGGTCGCCAGGTGGTTGAACAGCCAGGCCAGTTCGGTGTGCTCGGGCACGTGCGACTGCACGAACACCGTGCAGACCTCCGGGTCCAGGCCGCTGGCGAGCAGCATGGCCGCCACCTCGAGGGTCCGGTCGGCCAGCTCCCTGTGGTCGTAGGCCAGGGTGATGGCGTGCAGGTCGACCACCAGGTACAGGGCGTCGAAGTC
>Ga0209382_10006691_pt1 | contig 14784 bp, 11 predicted proteins | sample SoiMetdeltSBSDD5_FD_187599 | JGI IMG/M metagenome (GOLD analysis project Ga0209382, IMG submission 187599) | Bulk soil microbial communities from a Populus tree surrounding site in Tennessee, USA - Soil MetaG P. deltoides SBSDD5 (SPAdes) (version 2) | ecosystem: Environmental > Terrestrial >... | reverse complement strand
TCTCACCTGGCCGGGCGTCGTCCACGTGCCCGGACGAACGTGACGGCCACGCCTGGGGTCGAGCACGCTGCTCGATCCCCGGTGATCGCGGCAGCCGATCGCGTGCCGGGCTGGGCCGGCAGTCCATTATGCACCAGGGGCATGGTGTCCTATGCCACCAGCCCCGGCGATGTAGGGCATTGCCTGAGAGAATACGGACGCTGGTCCGATTTAGCCCTGTTGTCCGTGCACAAATCTCGGCGTCGGGGCGTTGGTCATCTCGCGGCTGATGGAGCCGGTCCAGGGGGGCGGCGAGCCCATCGTGCGTCGGCATCTCGTTCGGAGTGCCGGGCCGCGCCGGCTATAGTGGTACCGTACCGATCACGGGGTGGCGTCGGAGGTCGAGAGCGATGCGGATAACGGCAGGGATGGTGGCGCGGGTCAGGGCGCTGGCCGAGCCGCGCTGGTCGCCAGACGGTCGCTGGCTGGCGTACCTCGAGAGCTTCGACGGGCGCGGCGACGTCATGCTGGCGCCGACCGATGGCGGCCCGGCCCGACGGCTGACCGCCGATCCCGGCGCCCAGCCGACGGCCTCGTACGGCGGCGGCATCCTCAACTGGCTCGACGCCGAGACGGTGATCTTCGTGGCGCCGGACGGGCAGCTTCACGCGATCTCGGTGGAGGGCGGCCCGACGCGGCAGCTCACCCAGCTCTCCGGGCGGGTGTCCGCGCCGATCACCAGTCCGGACGGCGGCCTCATCGCCTGCATGGTCACCTCGAAGACGGACCAGCAGATCGTGATCGTCGATCCGACGGGCGAGGAGTGGCCGCGCCGGGCATCCCGCGAAGGCGACTTCGTCTTCGACCCGACCTGGTCGCCGGACGGCTCGCTGGCCTGGCAGGAGTGGAGCGTGCCAGATATGTCCTGGGACGCCAGTCGGATCTGGCTCCGACAGTTGAATGGCGATCCGAAGGTGATCGACGGCGGGCGTGACGGCTCCGGCGAGCCGGTGGCGGCAATCCAGCCGCGCTTCTCGCCGGACGGCAAGATGCTGGCGTACCTGTCGGACCGGAGCGGCTGGTGGAACCTCTGGCTCTACGATGTGGCCTCCGGTGAGCACCGCCAGCTCATTCACGAGCCCGTCGAGCACGGCGGCCCGACCTGGGGTCCGGGCGGGATGCGGTTCGCGTGGTCTCCGGACAGTCGCCAGATCGCACTGATCCGTACCCTCAACGGCTTCTCTGGGGTCTCGATCGTCGACCTCGCCAGCGAGTCACTGCGCTCACTCGGGCCGCAGGACGGCTCGGTCCAGGCCGTCTCGTGGTCGCCGCTCGGGGACAGAGTCGCGGTCATCTGGGGTCGCGCCGACCAGCCGACCTGCCTCGCAACCCTCAACGTGGCGAGCGGCGAGATGGCCATCGTCGGGCACGGTGCCTCTGCTGGCTTTGAGGCGGGTGGTACGTCGCGCCCGGAGGCCATGACCTGGACGTCGTCGGACGGCGCCACGGTCCACGGCCTGCTCTATCTCCCGTCTGACCGTCCGGCCGACGCTGGCCCGCCGCCGGTGATCGTGCGGGTACACGGCGGCCCGACCGGCTTCGTCGAGGCCGGCTTCGACGCCCGGACCTCGTACTACCTGGACCGGGGCTGGGCGGTCCTCCAGGTCAACTACCGGGGCAGCGCTGGCTACGGTCGGGCGTACCGCCAGGCGCTCCACGGGACCTGGGGCGTCCTGGACGTGGAGGACACGGTCTCCGGCGCGAAGGACCTGGCTGCGCGTGGCGTCGTGGATGGCGAGCGGATGGTGGTGATGGGCGGCAGCGCCGGCGGCTACACCGTCCTGCTCAGCATGGCGCTCCACCCAGAGGTCTTCGCGGCTGGCGTCGACCTGTACGGGGTCGCCGATCTGTTCGCCCTCTCCGAGGACACCCACCGCTTCGAGGCCCACTACCTCGACACGATCGTCGGTCCGCTGCCGGAGACGTACGCCCGCTACCAGGAGCGGTCGCCGGTGAACGTGGCCGAGAGGATCGCGCGGCCGTTGCTGATCCTTCAGGGGGACAAGGACGAGGTCGTGCCGCTGGCGCAGAGCGAGGCGATCTACAAGAAGCTGCAGGCGCGCGGCGTGGACGTGGAGCTGAAGGTGTACGAGGGCGAGGGCCACGGCTGGCGGCGGCTCTCCACGGTGCTGGACGAGCTGGACCGCGTGGACCGGTTCCTGCGGCGCCACGTCCTCCACGTCGCGCACGAGTAGACCTTGCTCCGCAGCGGGCGCAATGAATTGCGCCCCTACAGCGTCGGATCCGGTAGGGGCGCAATTCATTGCGCCCCTACATGACAAAGGGCGCCCCGGTTGCCCGGGGCGCTCTCTGGTGTTCCGACCTGAGCGGCGCTCAGTTCTTGGAGATCAGCTCCGCCTCGGCCAGCGCCAGCGCCTCGTCGGCCTGCTCCAGCACGTAGAAGCGGGACATCGTCACGGCCTTGCGCACCAGGCTGGCGACCCGGCGCTCGCCCAGGCGAGCCGACCGACCGCTGACCAGGTGGCCAAGCCGCACGGCGGCGTTCACGTTGCCAGCCTGCAACTCCGTCCGCATCGCCGCGATGCGCGGCAACAGGTCGCCAATCTGGCTCTCAGCCCCGAAACCGATCGGGTAGGTGGCCGGCACGACGGCCACACCCTTCTGAACACCTTCCCTGACGAGGACCTCTGCGAATCGATGGTTGTTCATCCCACGCTCTCCCGTAATGTCACGATCGCCCGCTACATTGCGGGAGTCCGTTACGCACTGATGTCGGAACGTCTCCAGGTCACCGTAAGGGACGGCTCATGTGGTGTTCCGTTCGCTGTGTCCACCGTACTGCATTAGCGCGCCGGATACTGTCAGCGACAGCACATTTCCGCCGTAAACGCAGAACAATGCCCGACCCAGTCGGGTCGGGCATCAATGCACAGAAGCAGTATACCGGAAAACGTCTTGCCAGAAGTTAGCCGGCCCCGTCAGCCTGCGCCCGGGCGATCACCTGCTGCGCGACCGCCCGGCCGAGCGCGAGCCCGTCCTGGTCGTCGCTCTTGAAGTGAATGCCGGCCCACTCCCGCGACGACGCCAGCTCTTCGGCGTCTCGACGGAAGCACTCGGCGTCCCGTGGGAAGAGATGGCCCAGCATCGCCTCGGTCGCTCCCGCGATCGAGGAGTGTCCGGACGGGTAGGTCGGGTGAGCCGGCGTCGGGAAGAGCACCTGGAGAGTCGGGTCCAGGTGGATCGGGCGCGCCGCCCAGTAGGCGTACTTGCTGTCCCAGCAGGCGATCGCCGCGTCGTAGCCGGCCACACTGACCAGGGCGTACGCACGGGCGGCCCTCGGTGCGTTCGCGTCCAGCCGATACTGAAACACTTTGTCGGCGATCTGCTCGCCCCAGAGGAGATGGTTCAGGACCGCCCAGCGGAACGCGGACTGAGCGATTGCCACGGGCGCTGATCCGGTATACGGACGTCCGACCGGATCGCGGGCCCAGTAGAAGGCGACGGGGTTGGCGCCTCGGGCCTCCTGGAACTGCCGAATCTCGGCCAGCTCGGCCAGCTTCTGCTCCGAGTCGTGGGCAGGCGGCGGACCCAGCCGAAGCTGATTGCCAGAGGTGAGCACCCACGGCTTCCAGGTGCCGGCCAGCGGCTCGCCCGGGTTGGTCCCGACCCAGAGACCGGGGCCTTCCGGTACGGTGCCCGTCCAGACCGCGTCAGTGCCGTCGGCCCTGGCGTACTCGACGACCTTCGCGCCGACAGCCTGTCCGAGCTCCAGGCCGGCCGCCACGTCGCTCGGGAACTGGACGCCGGCCCGAACCCGCGAGCTCGCGGCATCCTGGGCCAGCTCGGCGAAGCGCGGCGCATCGTCCGGGAAGAGGTACGCCAGCACCGTCGAGGCCGCCCCGGCCGCCACGGCGTGCTCGCACGGATAGGCCGGGCTTCGCGGAGTGGCGACGGCCGTCGAGATCGACGGGTCGAGCTCGGCCGGTCGGGGCCGATTGTGGGCGTACTTGGAGTCCCAGGCCGCGATCATCGCATCGGCGATCGCGACGTTCACGAGCGCCATCATGCGGTAGGAGCGGAGCGTCATCCGCGCCTTCAAACCCTGGGTAATCGCGATCTCGTTCCAGCGCGTGGTCGGGGCGCCCATGTCCCAGTACTCGATCCGGTCGATCGCCTGGGCGTCTCGCTGGGCGGCCTGCGACCGGACGTCGGCAAGCTCGGCGGTGCTGTCCGGGGGCGGCGGCAGCCGAAGCTCACTGCCGGAGGTCAGGACCCAGGTCTTCCAGGAGCCAGCCCCCGGCTCAACCTGGGCCGCCGGCGTCGCCGCGTAGACGCGCGGTACTCCAAGCTCGGGCAGTGAAGCGGTGGCTGCGCCGGCCGCGACCGTGGCGGCGACGCCGAGCTTCAAGGCCGTACGACGCTGAATTCGCGAGACACGTCGAATGTCAGTGCCCATCTCGCCTCCTCGCTCGCCCCATGTCGCGAGCCGGGCTACGGGTTCGCCTACCTTGTCGGCCGGGTACGCGATCCTCGCCCGGCACGCTACCGTACTCCGGATACGCTCGCTTTTCTGTGACGCGGATCACAGTTTCAGCGCATCTGGGCGACCGGATGGGCCTGCGTCGAAGGTACGAGCAAGATCGCGTTCGAGCAATTACGCCCCGGGGACGGTGCGCGGGCGATCAGACGGTGAGGAACTGCCGCTGCATCGCGTCGTTCGCCCGAAGCTCGTCGGCGGTGCCTTCGAACTGGATGACGCCCTGGTCGATCACGTACACCCGGTCGGCTACTTCGAGGGCGATCCGCGTGTTCTGCTCGACCAGCAAGACGGCGAGCCCTTGCTCCTTGATCCGCACTAGTGAGCTGGCGATGCTGGTCACCAGGTTCGGCGCAAGCCCCTGGGTCGGCTCGTCGATCAGCAGCAGGCGCGGGTTGGAGATCAGCGCCCGGGCCAGCGCCAGCATCTGCTGCTCGCCGCCGCTCAGGCTCCGGCCGGCCTGCCCGACCCGCTCGCGCAGCCGGGGGAACATCGTGAACATGCCGTCGAGCGCGGCGGCTGGATCGTCCAGCTTGTGGGCCAGCAGCGCGACCTTCAGGTTCTCCAGGACGGAGAGCTCCGGGAAGATCCGCCGCTCCTCCGGCACGTAGCCGATCCCGAGCCGCGCGATCCGGTGCGTCGGCATCCCGATGAGTCCCTGGCCGGCGAATTCAACGGTGCCGCTTCTGGGCGGCGTCAGCCCGATGATGCTCTTGAGCGTCGTCGACTTGCCGGCGCCGTTCCGGCCCAGCAGCGCCACGATCTCGCGCTCCTTGACCTCCAGGCTGACACCCTGGAGGATGTGCGCCAGGCCGTAGTAGGTGTGGATCTCGCGGACCGAGAGCATTAGTACCGCACCACGCAGAAGGTGGAGCCTACCCCGTCATCCCGAGCGGAGTGAGCTTGCGAACGAAGTCGAGGGATCTCGGCCCGTGTGACTTGGAGACGAGATCCCTCCACTCCGCTCGTTCCTCGCTTCGGTCGGGAAGACAGGACAATCGAGCAGCCATCACGGTCAGCGTGGCGAAGCATTAGATCGACCCTTCAAGGTAGACCTCCTGGACCTGGCTGTTGCCTCGGACCTCGTCTGGCGTCCCTTCGGCGAGGACCCGGCCAAAGTGCAGCACGGTAATCCAGTCCGAGATCTGCATCACCACGTTCATCTTGTGCTCCACCAGGACGGTCGGCACACGGCGTCCCAGGTCGTGGATCACGTGCATCGTCTGCTCGGTTTCCAGCGGGCTCATGCCGGCCGTGGGCTCGTCCAGCAGGAGCAGGCCGGGGTCGCTGGCGAGGGCGATCGCCATGTCCAGGTGCCGCTGTTCGCCGTGCGAGAGCTGGCTGGCGAGCAGGTGCCGCTTCTCCTGGAGACCGATCGTCTCGAGGATCGCCTCGGCACGCGCGACGACGGCCCGGAGCGAGTCGGCCGGGCGCCAGAAGTTGACGTGCGTCTCGCGGGATTGGGCCGCGATCCGGACGTTCTCGAAGACGGTCAGGTTAAGAAAGATCGTGGTGACCTGGTATGACCGCGCGATCCCGAGGCGGGCGACCTTCGACTGCGACAGCCCGCCGATCTCGCGACCGCGAAACCAGATCCGGCCGCTGGTCGGCCCGACGCGCCCGGTGATGACGTGAAACAGCGTGCTCTTGCCGGCGCCGTTCGGGCCGATCACCGCGTGGAGCCGGCCGGGCTCGACGCGGAAGTCGACGTCCGTGAGTGCCCGGACGCCGCCGTAGTGACGGGTCAGCCGCTCGGTCCGGAGGATCGGCTCGACGGCCGGCTCAGGTGCGGCACTCACCCCTCACCTCCATCCCCGCCGCCCGAGACCGTCGGGGCTGCGCGCTGGGCGTCCTCGACGGTGGCGGTGGTCTGCACCCGCGGCCGTGACCCCGCGCGCCGGCGCAGCTTCTGCTTGAGTGTTCCCCAGATCCCGTCCGGGAAGAAGAGGACGCAGGCCATGAAGATCACGCCGGTGTAGAACTGCCAGCCCATCCCGAACAGCAGCGCCTCATGCCGTGAGACGTACTCGCGCAGGCTCTGGAAGACCGCCGCGCCGATGAACGGCCCGACGAAACTGCCGGCGCCGCCGACGATCGTCATCAGGACAGCGTCGCCGGCCCAGAGCCAGCTCAGCGTCTCCAATCCCACGAACCCGGCCAGCAACGCCCAGAGCGCCCCGGCCAGCCCGGCGAACGCGCCGGAGAACACGAACGCCAGCAGCAGGATACGATCGGTCGGGTAACCGAGCGCCTTCGCACGCTCCTCACTCTCGCGGATCGACTGGAGCACCCTGCCGAACGGCGAATCGACGATCCGCTGGATCAGGATCAGCGAGAGCACGACCACGATCAGCACGAAAAAGTAGCGGTTCTCCGGATGGCGCAGCCCTTCCAGCGGGATTGAGCCGAAGAACGGGACGTCAAAATCGGCGATCGGGATGTTACGAAGACCGTCGTCGCCGCCGGTGATGTCCCGCGACTGTTGGAAGACGAAGAAGACCATCTGCGTGAACGCCAGCGTCAGCATCGAGAAGTAGACCTGGCGCCGCCGCAAGCAGAACCAGCCGATGATCACGGCGGCGACGCTCGCCAGCACCACACCGGCTGTCATCGCCACCAGCACGTGCGGGTTCCACCATTTCATGACCAGTCCGGTACCGTAGGCGCCCAGGCCGAAGTAGGTCGCGTGGCCGAACGAGAGCAGGCCAGCGTAGCCGAGCAGCAGGTTGAAGCTGGTGGCGTAGAGCCCGAAGACCAGGATCTGCGTCGCCAGCCCCTTCTCCGGCACGACGAAGTAGGCGAGTGTCAGGGCGACCGCCAGCCAGAAGACCGGCCGACGGAGGAAGCCCGGCAACTGTCGCCCTGACCTGTCGGCAGTCCGGTCCGTGGTACGCGGGACGGGACGCACGGTCTCGGCCATGCGCTCTCCTACGCCGTTCCCAACAGGCCGCGCGGCCGGACGAGCAGGATCAGCGCCATCAGCGCGAAGACGGCGACCTGGGCGAACTGCTGGGCGAACAGGCTGACCAGGCTGTAGACGATCCCGATCAGCAGCCCGCCGACGACCGCGCCCCAGTAGCTGCCCATCCCTCCTACGACGACGGTCACGAACGCGAAGATCGTCATCAGCAGGCCCATGTCGGCGCTCAACTCGCGGGTGGGAGCGTGCAGCACCCCGGCCAGCCCGGCCAGCCCGATGCCGATGGCGAAGACCAGCGCCCTGGTACGGTCGAAGTCGATCCCGAGCGCGCGGATCATGATGCTGTCCTGCGTCCCCGCCCGGATGATCAGGCCGATATCCGTTTTCTCCAGTACCAGCCAGAGCGCCGCGATGATCGCGACGGCCGCCAGCGCCAGGAACACCTGGTACTTCGGGAAGAAGAAGGTGCCGCTGATCAGCGCGTCGTTGAGGCCGGCCGGGGCGTTGAACGCCAGGCCGAACTTGCCGAAGAAGAACTTGACGATCTCGATCAGCACGAAGGCGAGGCCGAACGTCAGCAGCAGCGGCTCGTACTCCTTGCGGGTGTAGAGGGGACGGATCAGGGTACGCTCGACGACCGCCCCAAGCAAGCCGACCACAATCGGCACGATGACGAGGGCCGGCCAGAACCCGGCCCCAAGCCGACCCACCACCACCAGCCCGACGTACGCCCCGACCATGTAGAAAGAGCCGTGGGCGAAGTTGACCACGCCCATGAACCCGAAGATCAGGTTCAACCCGAGCGCCAGCAGGGCGAACACCAGCCCGCCGACAATGCCCGTCAGGATCTGCGTCAGGATGAGGGTTTCATTCATCGCCAGCAGTCCATGGCCAACGGGCAGGGGACCGTGGGTTGAAACCCACGTCTACCATAGTCGGTCCCTACGGGACCGGGACCGACCACGCCCGTCCTTCTGCCGGTGTGGCGTAGCCACACACTAATGTAGACGTGGACTTCAGTCCACGGACCCCGATCGGTTTGACACTCGGTCGGCCGGCTCATTTGTGCCCGAGCTCCTCGCAGCTCCGCTCGTACTTTTCGTCGGGCTCGATCGAGAGGACGAAGTCTCGGTACCCCTGAGCGCCCTGCGTCTCCTTCCGACCGACCATGATGTGGACCGTCTGGAACAGCTGGTTGTCACACTGGCGAATGAAGGCCGGGCCGCTGGAGTAGTCGAACTTCGCGCCCTTCAGGTTCTCGGCGATCTTCTTCTGATCGAGCGAGCCAGCCTTCTCGACGGCGGCGGCCCACGCCTTGATCGCGTTGTACTGGTAAGAGGCGTAGCCGGACGGTTTGGTGTTGAACTTCTTTTCGAACGCCTCGACGAACGCTTTGGCGGTCGGCAGCTTCTCGGCCAGGCTGAAGTGGAAGTTCGCGCCGCCGTGCGTCCCGGCGATGATCTCCTGGCCGGTCGCCTGATCGAACGGGACGTCCACGACCGGGGCGTACAGTTTCGTCTCCTTGGAGAGGCCAAACTGGCTCGCCTGCTTCATGAAGTTGGTGAAGTCCGCGCCTGGCAGCACCGTGACGACGACCTCCGGCGTAGTCGCCCGGATCTGCGGAATGAAGGTGGTGAAGTCGGCGGTCGGGAACGGCGTCTTGACCTGCCCGACGGTCTGGACGTTCTTCGTCGTCAGCCACTTCTGGATCGATTCGAGGTTCTCGTTGCCCCAGGCGTAGTCGGCGGCGATCACGTACATCTTCTTGCCGAGGTTGTCGTAGATCCACGGCAAGACCATCTGATTGTTCATCCAGGGCGAGAGCGCGAAGTGGAAGGTGTACTCGCTGAAGTCCTTCTTCGCGTCGTTGAGGTTGTTGGTCTGGCAGGTGCCCAGGTAGAGGATCTGGGCCCGCTTCGCGACCTGATTGATCGCCAGGGTGGTGGCGGCGGAGACGCAGCCGGTCAGGACGCTGACCTTGTCGTTGGCGACGAGCTGTTCGGCCTGCTTGGTCGCCTCGCCAGGATCGTTCTTGTCGTCCCGGGCGACCCACTCCAGGGGCCGGCCGAGCAGCGTCTTGATCTCCTCGACGGCGAGCTCGCCGCCACGGGACTGGTCGCTGCCGAGGCCGCCCAGGCCGCCGCTCATCGCGGCCGAGAAGCCGATCCTGATCGGCTCACCGCTGGCGGCTGGCTTCGCGGCCTCAGCGGGCTTCGAGGCGTCCGCCGGCTTCGCGGTGGTGGCCGGGGCTGCTGCCGGCGGCGCCGCCGGCGGAGCTGCCGCCGGCTGACAGGCCCCCAGCAGCAACGCCAGGGCCATGGACAGACCGGCCAGCCGTCTCGGTACGCAGACAAAGCCTCGTCTCATCATCGGTCCACCCCTCTCTCCGTCGAGCCAGGGTCCCACGGCGAGCGCCGCGAGACGACGAGCAGCCGCGTCCGGCATGGACACGGCGATCACGAGTTGAAGCGTCAACCGCGGCCCGGCATCGGCCGGACCAGACCTCCCGTTGTCGCCGCGACCCGAACGTCGTCGTCACGGTTCTCGCGTGACCGGCCGCGCGCGGCGACGAGCGCGGCCATCAAGAAGGCGCCACCGGAAGTCGAAGCAAGGGGAGAATAGCCATGTCATAATCACCTGTCAAGCGGCCGTGCTAGCATCAGGTCATGCCCGAGACGAACAAGTCGCGCGATGATCGGCGGGCGGTCGTGATCGGCGGCGGCATCGCCGGCCTGCTGACGGCTCGCGTCCTCGCCGAGCACTTCGGCCAGGTCACCGTGATCGAGCGCGACCGCCCGCCGTCCGGGCCGGAGTTCCGGCCCGGGGTCCCCCAGGCGCGCCACGTTCACGCCCTCTTCGTGCGCGGGCGCATCCTCCTCGAACGCCTCTTTCCGGGGTTCGGGGCCGACCTGGCTGCCGCCGGCGCCGAGCGCCTGGAGTGGCCGGCCGACATCCTCTGGTACGGCCCGTTCGGCTGGGGCGGTCGGACACGCGCGGGGCTGGTGACGTACAGCTCCGGCCGCGAGTTGCTGGAGTGGCTCGTCCGCCGACGCCTGGAATGCGATGCGCGCGTCACGTTCATGAGCGGTTACCAGGTCGCCGAGCTCCGCGCCGATCGGCACGGCGACGTCAACGGGGTGGCGGCCGTGCCGCACGGCGGGCGCGAATCGTCGGGCGCGGCGCCGGTCGTCGTCCGGGCGGATCTCGTCGTCGACGCCAGCGGTCGCGACTCGCGCGCGCCGCGCTGGCTCCAGGCGCTCGGATATGAGCCCCCGGCCGAGACGGTGGTGAACTCGTTCCTCGGGTACGCCAGCCGCTACTACCATCGCCCTCCGGGAGAGCCTCGACCGTGGAAGGTCGCGATCGTGCAGCGGGCGCGACCGCGCGGGACCAGAAGCGGCGTCCTGGCTCCACTCGAGGGCGATCGCTGGATCCTCACGCTCGCCGGCGCGGCCCGCGACTATCCGCCGAACGACGAGGAGGGGTTCCTCCGCTTCGCGCGCGACCTTCCGCATCCGATCCTGTACGACGTCGCCAAAGAGCTGACGCCCGTCTCGCCGATCTGGGCGTTCCGCCGTACCGAGAACCGCCTGCGTCACTACGATCGGCTGACGCGGCGGCCGGAGCGGATCGTGGTGCTGGGCGACGCCGCCTGCGCCTTCAACCCGACCTACGGGCAGGGGATGACGGTCGCGGCGATGCACGCGGCCACGCTCCATCGCAGCCTGCGGGCGCAACGGGCCGCGAATCCGGACGGCAGCCTGCAAGGATTCGCCGGGCGGTTCCAGCGTGACCTGGCGAACGACCTCCGAGTGCCCTGGCTGATGGCCACCGGCGAGGATTTCCGCCACCCCGCCACCGAGGGCCCCCGGCCCGGACCGTCCAGCCGGGTGTCGCACTGGTACCTCGACCGAGTGATCGAGCGCGCCAACAGCGACGTCGTCGTGCACCACGCGTTTCTGGAGGTGGTCCATCTCCTCCGGCCGCCGTCGATCTTGTTCCGGCCGGACATGATGGTCCGGGTGCTCGGGCCGTGGAAGCATCGTGGCGCGAGCGCCGTACCTCCGCCGCCGCCCGAGTGTCGCCGCGACGATGCCCCCGGTTGAGCTACCGGGGCACCAGCGTCATCCGGACGGCGACGAGCTGCGCCTGACCGGCCGAACCCGTGAGGGCCGAATCCGGCGGCAGCTCGGCCTCGTTCACGATCGCGTAGCAGTACCGGCCGCCCGAGAGCGTGGCGTCAAAGGTCCGAGGCTCGCGGGTCACGCTCGCATCGATCTCCGGCGGGGAGTCGGCGGGCCGGTACCAGTACGGCGCGAAGCGGTAGCGGACCGGCTGGGGCGTGCCGACGTCTTCGAGGCTCACGGTGATCGCGATCTGGCTTGGCGGCAGTTGCAGGCACGCCTCGTCGTTGTCGCCCGGCACGGCCCAGAACACGGTGTCCATGATGACACGCGAACCGACCGTGCCTGGCGGTGTGTCAGCCGGCTGAGACGGACCTACCTGAGCGTGCGCAGGCCCGACGATGAGCACGAACGCGAAACACGCCGCGAGCAGCATCGGTCGCATGGCCGGCCTCCGGGCCGCTGAGTGTACAGCGATCGGGGCGGCTAACGCAGCGGTCTGGACGTGGCAAAGACGTAACGGGAGCACCGTCAGGCCAGGGTCAGAGGACGCGGCGTGTCCTGCCCGGATAAGAGGTCGGAGCCTTACAGAATGCGTGCAACCGGAGCCTATCTCACAGACTGTTCGTTTTACAGAAGCGCCATCTCTGCCCACGATGGCCTGTTCTGAGAACCCCGATTCCTGGAGGATCGATGCGGCCCTGGGGAGTTACCACGACGCTGTTCTCGCTGATGCTGGCGCTTCTGGTCGCGCTCGGGCCTACAACAGGTGCTCGGGCGAATCAGCAGGAGACTGAGCAGGCGCCAGGAAGCTCTCAGCCGGTGGCTGCGCAAACCGGAAACAACGTCGTCGGGCTGAACGTCGCCCGGTTGCGTCGGGACCGGTACATCTACGCCGCCGCCGAGCTGGTGAACGCCAACGGCGGCGACTGGGGCTACCTGACGGTCGTGTTCACGGCGGCCGAGCGGGACAGCCCACAGGGCGAGGTGTTCCTCCAACAGTTGCTGGACCGCTGCTTCGAGCAGCACCTCCAGCCGATCATCCGCGTCGCGACGCGCTTCGACGTCGAGATGGAGACCTGGTCCCGCCCGGAGCCTGACGACGCCGAGCGCTGGCGGGCGTTCCTGGAGAAGGGGCGCTGGCCGACGAAGCGGGTCTGGGTGATCGCCGGCAACGAGCCGAACCTCGGGCGCGAGTGGGGCGGCGAGGTCGACTCGGCCTCGTACGCCGCGTATCTCTCGCACTTCATCGACGTGTTCGCCGATTCGGAGCGGTTCAAGGTGGTGAACGGGCCGCTGGACGCCTCGAACGGCACCGAGATGCCACAGATGCAGGACGCCTACGAGTTCCTGGGCGGGATGGAGGCAGCGGTGCCGGGCATCTTCACTCGGCTCTCGGGCTGGGCCTCGAACCCGTACAGCGTGCCCCACCACGGCGACGGTCTGCGATATACCCATCGGGCGTACGAGGCCGAGCTGGAAACGATCGGCCGGGACATGCCGGTCCTGATCACCGAGGCCGGCCACCTCAACACCGGCGACGAGCACGAGATCGCCCAGTTCTACGCCGAGGCGTTCCGCGACTGGACGGCGGACCCGAGAGTGGTCGCGGTCACCCCGCTGTTCTGGCACCCGGACCGGGGTGTCTACTGGATGTTCGACTTCAACGAGAGCAGCCAAGTCATCGACAAGAGCCCGACCTACGAGCTGATCCGGCAGCTCCCGCGTCCGAAGGGCTCGCCGGAGTACACGCCGGAGATCGAGAACGTGGCCCGGGGCGAGCCGCGGCCGGCCCCGCCGAAGGTCGAGAACCTGGCGTTGCGACCCGACCCGACCGGGTCTGAGGCGGTGTCCCAGGCGGCACCGGCGGAGGACGAGGAGCCCACGGCTACCCCGACCGCGACGCCGATCCCCGCGACGGCGACGCCGGTCCCGCCGACCTCGACGTCCGTCCCGGCGACGGCAACGCCGGCGCTGGTTCAGCCGCCCGAGGTTCCGCCAGCGCCAGGGCCGGCGGCGCCGCCCCCTCCTGCGTCGGGGCAAGCTGCCCCGCCCGAGACGGCGGTGGTGCGGTACATGCGCATCGGGAACACGGATGGCGGCGCGGTCAGGCTGCGCGGGACGCCGGCCAGGGCAGCGGCGTCGATCGCGCAGGTGCCGCCGGGCACCCGCGTGGAGGCGCTGGGATCGTCCGAGCGGTACGAGGACCTGAACTGGCAGCGCGTGCGGCTCCCGGATGGCACGGAGGGCTGGATCGCGATCGACTTCCTGATTCCGGAGTGAGCGGCCAGGGGGAACAGCGCCAGTTTCTTGCATAGCAGCTACCGCCGGCCGGCACACTTGCGGCCATGACGGTGTCAGCAGCTCCGGACTCGACCCGGGCTCCGGCGCTCGACGAGCGGACGGGTGGATCGACGGTGCCTCAGTCGGCGAGGGCGGTCGGCTGGCGCTGGCTGGTGGCGTGGTGGCCGCTGTTGGTGCTGGCGGCGTTGGCGTTCGCAGTGCGCTGGCCGAACCTTCACTACATCCCGCAGTTCACGGACGAGGTGTTCGACGGCCAGGTCGCCTACGGGATCTGGGAGGGGAAGCGCCCGCTGATCGGCGTGAACGCCTACACCGGTGCGTTCTACTACTACGTCCTGGCGGGCATCTTCTGGCTGTTCGGCCCGAGCATCTACGCCCCACGGGTGCTGGTGCTGGTGCTGGGGATCGGCGCGGTGCTGGCGACGGGGCTCCTGGGCGCTGATCTTGGGCGGCGGGCGGCGCGCGGCTCCGGCGAGCGGTCTGTTCGGGCGGCGGGCTGGATCGGGGCACTGGTGGGCGGGGGGCTGCTGGCGACCTCGGCGGTCCACGTCCTGACGAACAGCCACCTGGCCTGGCCGCACTGCACGCTGCCGCTCTACCTGACGCTCTCACTCTGGCTGCTGGAGAGAGCCCTCACCCCCAGCCCCTCTCCCTTGCGAGGGAGAGGGGAGACTCGGCCGTCCAACTCCCCCCTCTCCGCACCGGAGAGGGGGGCTGGGGGAGTGAGGTCAACCCGGGGCTGGGCGCTGGTCGGGGCCGGGCTGCTGTTCGGGCTGGCGCAGCAACAGCACCCGACGATGCTGCTGCTCTGGCCGGTCTTTCTGGGGTATGTTGCCGTCCGGGGCTGGACCTACTTCCGGACCCGCTGGGCGTACGCCGCGATCGTGGCGTTCCTGGTC
>Ga0209382_10006689_pt1 | contig 14787 bp, 10 predicted proteins | sample SoiMetdeltSBSDD5_FD_187599 | JGI IMG/M metagenome (GOLD analysis project Ga0209382, IMG submission 187599) | Bulk soil microbial communities from a Populus tree surrounding site in Tennessee, USA - Soil MetaG P. deltoides SBSDD5 (SPAdes) (version 2) | ecosystem: Environmental > Terrestrial >... | reverse complement strand
AATACGATGGCCTTGCGGGGCTCAGCTCCTTGATTTGGGCAGCGAACCGTTTGCGGTCCTGCGGATGTACTCGGGCGAGAAAATCCTTACCCGGCCCATGTGCGGCCGCCTGCGGCTCGAGACCAAGGCTTTGCTCAGCATTTTCACTTCGGTGTGAGGTGCCCGTCTCAGGATTCCAATTGAAGGCCATCATCTGACCGGCCGTTAGCGTCTGCTGCAACCTAATTTCGCTCTCCTTGATAGCGACGTCGATCCGCTTGCGGTCGCTGATTTCGCGCGACACCTTCACAATGAGCGCAGCCAACAGCCACCAATAGCTGAGCGCCAAAACTCCTAAAAATAGGTAGCCTTTTTGGTTGATGAATAGGAGGCTCTTTACCGCGCTCGGGATCAAGATCGCTGACATGTAGTTGAGTGCCGCAACAGGAATTGCTGACAGGAGAATGGTGCCGCTTGCGGCCATGCCAGCCACAAGGGCGAGTAGGATCACTTCTTGGTCGCGTGCCAGCTCTCCCCAATGCATGATGGTCATCACGCTCCATGGCAGAGCCAGCAAGATGGCATAGATCGTCGCTCTCCGCGTCGCTCGCTGGAAGTTGCGCGGAACTCGACCGCGGCTCCGCGTGTGACGATAGAGGACAATTAGAGCAATCGTGTAGGAATAGATGCACCAGGCGATTAACTCGCTGGCTGATATCGAGCCGGCCACCGCAACGGCAAAGACGGTTGTATTGAGGATGTGGCCCGCCATCGAATGCGGGGTGACCCGGGCGATGACCTCGAGCTGCCGACGCTGGAATTGAGAGAGCGGCGTTTGCATGTCTGGCTCGCCCGTTCAATTGCAGGGTCTTCGATTTTGTGCGTCCATTCTGCAATTCACGTTGGCTCTCCTAGTGGCTATTCTGCAGCGGGTAATGAAGGAGAAGCCGCGGCCTTGATGGGACTTGTTGACGGTCCGTCGCTACGAACGCACGTGGACGGGAGCTCTATTCGGCAACGCAGACCCTTCTCATCAAAGCAAAGTTCGACCGTACCACCAAGTTCGTAGGGAATGAGATTGCGGATTGCGCGGGTGCCGTAGCCCGCCTCGATTGGAGTCACGACGGGAGGACCCAGCGCCTCTATCCACTCCAGCACGAACCGCTCCCCTACGCCCAACCAGTCCCAGCGTACGGAAATGCGGCCGTTCTCCGTTGAAAAGGCGCCATATTTGGAGGCATTGGTGACCAGCTCGTGCAGCACGATCGCGATCGACTGCGTAGCCTCAGCAGAGACGAGCACATCTGGGCCTTCAATCGTGGCATTGTCTTCTCTTGCGCAGGGCGCCAGCTCGTTGCGAACGAGTTCTCGAAGGCTAACGCCTAGCCAATGGTTGCGGCTCAGCAAGGCATGCGCGTTGGCCATCGATTGGATACGGCCATCGAACGTCAACAGGAACTCTTCTATTGTAGCGCTAGCTTCTCGCGAGCGTTGAGCAACCGTGGCGACTGAGGCGAGTACATTCTTGACGCGATGATCGAGCTCACGGATCAAATGACGTTGCCGCTCTTCGGCGCGTCTCCTCTCACTGATGTCACGTGACAATCCCTCGAGGCGCACGTAGCGGCCGGTGGTCTCGAACTCGGCCCTGCCGCTCTCCTCGAGCCATACTTCGTGGCCATCAGCACGAATGAAGCGAAATGAGGCCGAGTAGAATGGGCTCTCGGGGCAAAGCCGTTTGATTCGAGCCGCGATGGGTCTCCGGTCATCGGCGCAAAGTCGTGCGAGGAAGTCCTTGCCAGGCCCATGGGTAGCCAAACCTAGTTTTTCCGGTGCGTTTTGGCTGCGCTCGGACAGACCAGTCGCCGGACTCCATGTGAATGCGACGACCTGACCTGCCCCGAGCGCTTCTTGCAATCGGGCCTCACCCTCCTTAAGCGCAATATCAGCCTGCTTCCGTTCGTCAATCTCGCGTTTGAGCTTGGTGGTGAGAGCGGCCAAAAACCACCAATAGCTAAGGGAAAGAACACCGAGCAGGATATAGCTCTTCTGGTTGAGAAGGATGAAGCACTTTCCGGCGCTTGGGATCAAGATCGTCGACATGTAACAAAATGCGGCCTGAGGTATCGCTGATAGCAGGATAGTTCCGCTGGCCGCCATGCCAACCACGAGCGCAACCAGGATTAACTCCTCAACTTGCGACAAGGACCCCAGATACAAGGCCGCCATGACGCTCCATGGTAGGGCCAAAAGGAAAGCGTAAACGGTGGCCCGGCGAACGGCCCGCAGAAAGCTGACGGGACTGCGTCCGCGGCTCCGCACGTGCCGATAAATAAGGGCCAGAGCGATCCCGTAGGAATAGAGACACCATGCAATAAGCTGAGGCTCAGGGACTGAGCCGGCTATGGCGAAGGCCAGGACCGTCGTGTTCAGGATGTGTCCAGCCATCGCATGGGGGGTGACGCGCGCGATCACCTCAAGCTGGTGGCTCTGAAACTGGGAAAGCTGCTGCACGCGATCTCCGTTGGTCGCCAAGGAGCCAAATAGTAGCGAGGTCGCTTAGAGATAGCTGCACCTGGGCAGGGAGCGGCTCTCTCGGCGATTGAAGCACGTGCAGCAGAGGAAAGGAAAGACCTCAATTTGCGCAAGTCGCATCCATGATCACCATCAGATCTTGATGGCTGACGGCCGCACGCCATTCATGTAAGTAGCAAAGACGAGAGCCCTCGGTGGCCTCGCGACCACCGAGGGCTCTACCCCGCACCACGTGTATCGCGTTGAGCTGGGCTCGTATACTTCAGAGTCTAGTGCCCACGATCTAGGAGTTTTTCTAACTCTTGAATAGCTAGCCAGGAGGCCTAGGCAATGCGGACGAGCGAACGCTCTGTACGTGATGGTGCACGGCCGCTCGACAGAGTCGAACCCTCGCCTCCTATGGGGCAAGGTTGGGAACCAACCGCTCATATCTGGGCGCGAGCTGCTCATGATTTGCGACAACCGGTGCAGGCAGCGCTTCTTCTCGTAAAGGTGCTCGGGGAGGAAGGAGATCCCGTACAGCGAAAACGCCTGCTCGACTATACTGCGACCTCTCTCTCGTCGCTCTACGAAATGATAGAACTCCTAGCACTTTTGTCGCGCATTGAGGCAGGTTCCCAGGCCGTACCATTGCGTAGTTGCCACATTTCTGCGGCATTGGATGCAACCATCAAAACGATGCTCAAGGTCGCCTCAGAGCGAGGTTGCCCACTCCAACTCGGGAATATGCAGGGCATGGTTCGGAGCAACGCCAAGCTGCTCGGTATGATCACCAAGAGCCTGATCCTGAATGCGATGAAATTGAGCGAAGGGAAACGCATATCTGTAGGCTGCCGTAAACACAGCAGCCACTTGAGGTTTGAGGTCCGCTTCAGTGGCGGCGTCGATACTTGGAAAGGGGCGTTCGTCCAACTTCCCCCGGCGGCAGATAGATCTTACGTCGGAGAGCTGGGACTTGGCCCTATACTATTGGAGCGCGTGTGTGAACGGCTTGGCCATCGAGTGTATCACAGGACACTGCCACGGAACGGCCAGCTTTTGGCAATGGAACTGCCCCTGGTCTCAGCTTCCATGTAGACTCCATTAGCTGATCAGCTGCTTGCCCAATGCCGCCGCATGGGCACGGTTGGCAGCCCGGAGTAGCCTGAACAGCGTCCCAATATGGATTTTGACAGTACCCTCGGCGATACTCAGTGCTTGTGCAATTTCCTTGTTCGATTTGCCCTCGGTAAGCCCCTTAAGCACTTGGCGTTGCCGCTTTGATAAGTCTATCTTCAGAAGCTGGGCGATAGGATCTGACCTTGATGCTTCGGTGCTCTCAGGGAGCAACTCGGCCAAGCTCGCGGGAACATACATCTCGCCCGAAAGAATATAGCGAAGTCTTCTGATCAATTGGTCTGTTTGTTGATTCTTGACAATGTACCCGTGGGCCCCGGCCGACAGGCACCCAAGAATGTCTTCTCGGCATTCCGAACCACTAAGTACGACCATCCGAGCATCGGGACGAAGAAGCCTCAGTCTTCTTATCTCGGTCGAAGCCGTCAAACCAGGCATCTTCAAGTCTAGTATGACGAGAGACACATCCTCATCTCTCAGATGTTCCATGACCTGTGCGAAGCTTGCCGCCTGAAGAAATCTCTTTACCTTCAAGGACCTCCTCAGAAGCTGCAGGAGGCCTAAGCGAAAGATTTCATGGTCGTCCGCGATCAGAACCGTACCCTGGAACTCGCTCTTTCTTAGCACCTGGATCGCCTTGCGTCCCGCAGCATACAAGTCCTGAGTCTTACGCCTGACTCTAGGGCAAGCCCACCCCAAGACTCGGAGTATTGTCGGCCTATCCGTTTTAGTATAGGCTTTATGGCCATACATATCAGCCGTTCGACCTAGGCTGAGACGGCACCCCGCACCCCGTCTCAGTCCAGTGGGGCCAGTCTTGGTGGTGCGTCGCGTACCACCAGACTGGCCCTGTCATCCCTCAAGAGCAGAAGCGTTCGCGTCGAGTAGCCGATCGCCCGAAGTCGATGCCTGTCGCCACGACGGCAGGTCAGGGTCGTCTTGCTCCGGTCCGGCAACCGCCGCAGCACGGCGAAAGTTACACCGTTCTTTGCCGAACCAAGCCTTAGCCCGGTGAGGAAGTGCCACATCCAAACATGAGCAGTGTTGCTCGCTGTTGGTCCGGCAGCGGGAGGCCTGTTCAGTCTAGGCCCGCCATACACAAAACCTGGTGCGCCGACTGCCTGCCAATTCCAAGGGACGGCGACTGGCCCAGCTAGATAGTCGTAGCGGCCTTGGCAACCCCTCAGCGCCGCGTGAAGCCGAGCTCGCTGCGCGGTCCGGTCGTGCAGCACGGATCGGTGCGCAGCTTGCCGTAGGCCATCATGAGCTTGTTCGCGAGCTCCCCGCCTGTCTGCATATAGTCAACGATCATCGCCGCGCTGCAGGCGCGCCACTCCGCGACCTGATCGGGGCTAATGTCGACCACCCTCACGCCTTTGCTCGCCGCGAACGCATAGGCGTTGGTCTCGAACTCCGATGCCCGGTCGCGCATCTCATGCTCTACGATCCTTGCCGCCTTCACCACGGTGGCTCGGTGCCCTGGGGGCAGCGACTGAAAGGTCTTTTCGTTGATGGCGAGCAGGAACTCCGTAGGCGCATGCCCGGTGCGGGTGATGGTGTCTACGACCTTCCAGATGCCCCGCCCTTGGAACGCCGCGAGCGCAACCAGGGCCATGTCGAGCATGTTGTCCTTGATCCCTCCTGCCATGTTCTCCAAGGGGACGATATTCGCCTTGCCGCCACACATAGCAACGAACTCCCCGACGCTGCTGCCCGGGACAGCGACCCGCTGTTCCTTCATCCGCTCCGGGTCTGTGATACCCCGCCCGTTGGAGTAGAACACGTTGTCGCCGATCGATTGCCACCAGAGAATGCGGATCCCCATCTCGACCAGGATGGCATCATCGATCAACTTCCTGATCTCGCTTTCCGGGCGGACTGCCGCGCGCACCAGGGCCTCGAAATTGAAGAGGAAGGGTTGATCGATGATGGCTGCCGCGGGGACCTTCTTGGCAAAGTTGTGCACGGCCGTGGTGCCGATGTCGATGGCGCCGGACGACACCGCGCCGACGACCTGATCGTTGGTGAAGAGCTGTCCGTTGTCGAATATCTGGAGAGCGACGGTGCTCTCGGACTGCTTCTCCAGCTCCTCCTCGAAGCGCACCATGGCCTTTCCGTAGAACGGATTGGAAACAGGCGTCTGCAAGGTCGCCCTGAGCGTGACCTGTTGAGCCCTGGCATACCCACCCGAAAGCAGCAGCGACATAACCAGCAGGTAGATCAAGCGTCCCATCGTGTCCCCCAATGGCTGCACAGGCCGCAATAGGCCCCGGCAGCAAGCGTTCAGCCTCCGCTTCCAACTCGCTTCGTGTGCGCAACGGCTACGAAAAAGTCGCCACCTCTTTCCGCACATGATGCTACGCACAGGCCCCGCGAAGAGATGTTGGTATGCTCGGCGCGCGGGCGGCGCCGCTTGGGTTGGAGCGTGGCGCGAATTTGACGCTTAGCAATTCGATTTCCAAAACGCTAGCCATTCGCGCCGCGGCTCGACACAAAACAGACATTCCAAAAATGCTGTATCTCACATAAGATTGGTCATAACGTGCTTCCTACCGACGTGTGACGGCGGTATCACGACCCGCGGCTAGTCCGCCAATTGATTTCGTGCAATGCTGGCGTACGTGGCTCACCGCAACTGAGGCATTGAGATTCAGACCCTAACGTAATGTTGGACACCATGATTTCGCGAACTATGGGCCTGCTTAGGACGTCGGTCGTTACTGTGGTACTGGGTGTATTCGGTAGCCATATTGGCATCGCCCAGACATGCGGTACGGACTATCCGGTCAAGGAGGGGGAAACTCTGGCCCAAATCGCGGCCCGCGTCTATGGCAACCCAACACAATGGACGGTGATCTTCTACGCCAACCAGGACCGCCTCGGCGCCAACGTCTCTCTGCTCATCCCCGGGCTTTTGCTCAAGTTGCCCTGCATCGGCGGTGCGCAGCCGGCGCCGGCCCTGCCCCCGGTCGCGATTACACCCACCCAAACGTTGAGCGAGACGACATTCGTTATCTCGTCATTGCTGCGACGGGTCGAGTTTCTCACGGCAGACGGCTTTGCGCCGTACACGGGCCGCTCGCTCGAGGGTGGCGGCATGCTCACCCAGGTCATCACCTCGGCCATGGGCCTCATCAAGGAGGAGGCGAAGGGACGTTTCGATTTCGGCATATCATGGGTCAACGATTGGACAGCTCATTTGAATCCGTTGCTGTTGTCACGAGTGTTCGACGTGGGGTTCCCCTGGGCGCGCCCAGACTGCGAGGGCGGAGCACATTTCGATGAGAGCTCCCTGTTTCGGTGCCAGCGGTTCTTTTTCTCCGATCCGCTCTACGAGATGATGACGACACTCTTCGTGCGTGGCAATTCGGGGATCAGGACGCTTCGCCGAGAAGATATTGTCGGAAAGGTGCTGTGCCGACCTGCCGGATATCCCATACACGAGCTGGACAAGGATGGCCGGAGTTGGGTGAAGGACGGCATCGTCACGTTGATTCGACCGCCATCCATCGATGAATGCTTTCGACTCCTGGACAACGGCACTGTCGACGCCGTGGTGGAAGCCGAGTTGGCAGGGCGCGAAAGCATCACCTCGCTTGGACTCGGCGAGAGAGTTCGCATGCTCGATCAGCCGCTGGCGCTGACGACTTACCATGTCTTGATTTCTAAATCGCATCCGCATGCGCGCACGATCCTCTACTACATGAACAGCTCGCTCGAAAAGTTGCGCGCGACGGGCGAGTATGATCGGATTGTCGAACGGCACCTTGCGCGCTTCTGGGAAGCGCAGGGCGCGCCGGGCGCGGGATTGGGTGCCATTCCCGCAGCAAGGCTCAAAGCAGTTCCAGCCGCGCCACCAAGTCGTGCTCCCGAGGGGGGCCCGAGCTCGAAGGCGAAGACAGAGGACACAAGATAGTGTGGGGAGACGTTCGCGCTGCTCTATTCTTTTGTTTGTTGCTGGCTCCGCAGATGCTGGCTCCGTTCCGTGCAGAGGCCGAGCAGATCAAGCTCGGAGTGACGCTGCAGCTACCAATAACGAGCCACATCGGCGCAAACCTCGTGCAATTCAAGGAGGAGGTGCAGAGACGGACCAAGGGAGTCGTGGTGGTCGAGGTTCATGATAATTCACGGCTCTACAGGGATGACGAAGTAATTGCGGCGGTTGCGTCCGGGGCCATCGAGCTGGGCATCACCAACTACAACCAATTCAGTAAAAGGGTCCCAGCTATCGATATAATCGGGCTGCCGTTTCTGTTGAATACTGAGGCGCTCGTCAAGGCCGCTACCAGTCCCGACGGCGAGATCAGAAAGCTCCTCGACGAGGCCATGCTCAAGGCTACGGGCACGCGTGTATTATGGTGGCAAGCCTACGGTTCCAGCGTGTTCTTTTCCAAAGGACGGGACACGAAGCATCCCTCGCAGATCCGGGGTCAGAAAATTCGCGTGTCCGGCGAGAACTACGCGCACCTTGTCAAGCGCTGCGGAGGTATTCCGCTCGTCATCTCGGCCTCACAACAGCATCAGGCGATCAAGGACGGCGGTGTCGACATGATCACGACCGGCATCACCGGCGTCGACTCGCGTGAGCTCTGGAAGGTAACGGATAGCATCACGCGCACGGAGCATGCAGCGCTCGAGTTCGTGGTGATCATCAATGAGAAAATCTGGCAGACCTTGGACAAGAGTCAACAGACCGTTATCTTGGAAAGCTCCAGGAAAGTGGAACGGGCGTTGCGGGAGGAGATGGCCGACATAGAGGCCAAGGCCTATGAGTTCGCACGCGCCAAGGGCATGAGGATTAACGAGCTTGCACCGAACGACGTGGCCGAGTGGCGCGCCTGCAGCGCGGGTGTTGTGGAGGACTACATGAATGGCGCTGGCGAGTTGGCCTCGCTATTGATGAGCAGCTACGGAAGATTGCGCATACATCCCTGTTGCAGCTCTGGGCCAAAAGGCACGTTTAGTTTGCGCTAGGCACCGCCGGGCGGCCCAGACCGGGTATTCAGTAACGGCTGGAGCGCTTCCGATTTCTGCGCGGGAGGTGGGCGCTGTAAATGTTACGGGTGTCTGTGCCGGCTCGCGATGACGATCTCGGTGCGACCTGAGCCGCGATCGTTTCCTGCCGTTGGCGGATCATCAGTATTTCAAGGCACTAGGACCGGTCCGGGTCAAAGGCGGGCGTGCGCGAGCTCCCCTCGCCACGGAGCAAATACCTCAGAGATCGGACGGAATCGCCGCAGTGCAGTGAACGGGCGGTCAGTGCCATGAGCCGACATGCGCGAAGTGTCACCCCCAATCGCTTACACCCTCAGGATTGCAGACCTCTCGCCCTAAGGATTTGTCCCCATCGATAGCGTTCCCGCTACCTCCTTATTTTCTCCGGCAAAGCATTACGGGCGCTAGTTGGGCGCACTAACGGCCCTTTCTTCATGTAGCGCAGCCGATCAACGATGCTCTGTCGCTGCGTGAGAATGACCTTCGGAGCGTGCCCCCCAGATTTCAAGGCAAACCCCGATTGTTGCGGCCTTTGCACGCGGGGCACGCTACAACCCCAGAAAGCCAGCAACAAGCGAACAGCGATCTCCATGAATGCCACAAGGCCCCTCATGTTCTGGATTGTGACGCTCGCGCTCGTCGCCGTCGTGGTTGTGCTATTGCGCCAAGTGTTGCTGCCCTTTGTGGCCGGCATGGCGCTCGCATATTTGCTCGATCCGCTTGCAAATCGCCTGGAGCGAATCGGGATGAATCGAGCCGCCGCAACGCTCCTCATCCTCGGCCTATTCATACTTGCCGTCATCACTTTGCTCGTGATCGCAATCCCAATCCTTGGAGCGGAGATCGCGGCCCTTATCGAAAACCTTCCCGCCTACATCAAACGGGCGCACGCTCTGGTAGTGGATCCGAGCCATCCGTGGTTAAGCAAGATCATTGGTGCGGGGTTGATCGAAGCCCAACACTCGAGCGGCGAGCTAGCGACCATGGGCGCCAGCTGGCTCACGGGCCTCTTGCGCTCACTGTGGTCGGACGGTCGAGCATTGATTTCGATCTTCTCGCTCTTGCTTGTGACACCGATCGTCACCGCCTATTTGGTCTATGATTGGAACCGCATCATCGCCGTCGTCGACAATTCGGTTCCGTCGACACAGCGCAATACTGTGCGGGCGCTTGCGCGCGAGATCGACGACAAGATAGCCGGTTACCTGCGCGGCCAGACTATGATCTGTCTCGTGCTTGCCGCGTATTATGCAATTACGCTGCGGTCTCTCGGGCTGAACCATGCACTGCTCATTGGCCTCGTAGCCGGCCTGATTGGGTTTGTTCCATACCTGGGCGCGCTCACCGGGCTTTTGCTGTCGGTGGGCGTCGCACTTGCGCAGTTCGGACCGATCTGGGGGCCAGTTCTGATCGTGGTCAGCATCTTCCTCGTCGGCCAATCTGTAGCGGACTACGTCCTTGCCCCTTATCTCGTGGGAAGCAAGGTGCATTTGAACCCCGTGTGGTTGATTTTTGCACTGTTCGCCTTCGGGTATCTGTTCGGTTTCGTCGGCCTCCTGATCGCCGTACCTCTTGCAGCATCGATCGGCGTGCTTGTGCGCTTCGCGCTGAGGCAACTGGAGGAGTTCCATGCGAACGGCAATAGCACCCCAGTCAACTGACGGGGCTGGCAAGGCGCTGCACGGCAAGGTCGTGCCAAGCGCGGAAGTCAGAAGTCTACCGGATGACTAATTCCTTGGCTCGCCCGGGTTCCCCCCAGCAATATTCCGCACGGTTCGAAAACCGATGTGAGCTGCGCTGAGATCAGCTTCTTGGGGCTGACGCGCCGCTGGCCGGTAGCGGGCACAATAGTTGGACGCGCACAGGAAGGATCCGCCTTTGATAACTTTACTGGGGAGCTGCCCAGGCGCGAGGCGAATGTCCATGAGACTCGGACCCTGTGGTTCGACGGCGGGTGTCGACGCATGGCCGGGCCGATACCAATCGCTCGTCCACTCCCACACATTGCCGATCATGTCATAGAGCCCATAGCCGTTCGGCTTGAAGCATCCGACAGGGGCGGTGCCGGCGTAGCCGTCCTCCTCGGTGTTGATCACAGGGAAGATGCCTTGCCAGGCGTTGGCGATCGGTTTGCCGTCGGCGTCGAAGGCGCTGCTCCAGTCGTCTTCACCGTCGCGGCCACCACGGGCGGCGTATTCCCATTGTGCCTCGGTGGGGAGACTACGCCCCAGCCAGTGGGCGTATGCCAAGGCGTCCGCGTAGGCAACGTGCACCACAGGATGGCTTTCGCGGCCCTCGATTGAGCTGCCGGGCCCTTCGGGATGCCGCCAATCGGCATTGGCAATATAGTGAAACCATTGCGCCACACTGCCGCCGCGCTTGGTGTCCGTAGGCATGATGAAGGCGACCGAGCCCGGTGCCAGGAGCTCCTTGGGCATATTGGCGTGCACCTTTGGATCGCCACCTCGTTCGGCCAACGTGCGGTAGCCGGTCGCGCGGACGAATTTCGCAAACTGCGCGTTGGTGACCTCATGGCGGTCGATCCAGAAGCCATCGACCCGCACGATGTGCGTGTAGCGTTCCTCGGGTCTGTGGCGGTTGGAGCCCATGCTGAAGGTGCCGGCAGGGATGAACGCCATGCCGGCCGTATCGCCAACTCCAGGTAAGCCCGAATAGGCGGCGCAGCTCCCGAGTGCGGCGGGCGGCAAATCCTTGGCGGCGACAGTGGAGGTGAACGCGACGAGGAGTGTCGCTGCCGACGTCATGACGAACGCAGCCCGATGCGGTCGCCGTATGCCGTTTTCCGATCCGCCCTGCATGGCCTGCAGTCTAGTCAAGCGCATCCCCGAACCTATCGGTGAAAACCCTACGTTGCGGCGGGGCGGCCGCGCACGACGCCGACGGTAAGAGGAAGGTTCACGCCAGGGGTTTGCAGGCGCCGATATTCAGCTAGGCGTTGCCGCGCGAGCACAGTTTCTGCGGCCTCATCTCGATAGGCTTCGCGCGGTGGGATCATTTCGCATTCGGGGGACTGCGTGCTGCGTCTGTGGTTTGTTTCCGCTCTCGTCCTGGGGGCGCTCTGCTCTCGCGTCGAGGCGACCTGCGTTGATCCGTCCGCGCTCATTCGTTCGACGGTGAGCATCACGAGGAACTTCGACGATCAGGAACGCAAGTTCGATGCCGGCGTGCTTGGCGTACGTGGCACCGCTTGGTTCCTCTCCTCCACCTCGATGGTGACCGCGGGACATGTGGCTACGGCCATGAACCTTTCGGACCAGAAATGGACGCCCGTTGAGATTGTCGACGGGCTTAGCACGCAATCGATTGCCGTCCGCGTTGTTCGTGTGATGGGCGCGCATGCGGAAAAGATCGCCATGCTCGAACTGCAGACACCATTCCCCCGGGTGCAAAGCTTGCAGATCAGAATCGAGCCTCTCGCCCCTGAGGAGCGCGTCATCAGTCTCGCTTATCCCGGAAATCATCTGCGGTTCGCCCGTGGGCGCTTCGTGGAGTATGGGGATAGCGACAAGTTCGTGGGCACGGCGCTCCTCGAGATGTACGATGGAGACGATCGACTTGTGCTCGACCACGGCGCTTCAGGCGCGCCCGTGCTGGATTGCCAGGGTCGCGTGGTCGCGGTCGTCAGCAATCTCTTCACGCAAACAATGCAGTTCCTGTCGAATGCAATACGGATCTCGACGGCCTGGGGGCAGGCCAACGTCGCTTCTGTACCTGTTCAAGTGCTGAAGGAGTTTGCCCTGGCCAAGTGACGAGCGCGGGATTGCGGGCGCCCCGGCTGGCGCCCGCCCCGTCGCATCGAGAGTTCTTTCGCGTGGCTAGTCGCTCGCGGCGCGATGCGTTTTGACCTGCTCCATCACCTGACTGAGGTTGTAAGACGCTGGAGCCTGCAGCGGCGGGAACTTTTCGTATGAGAGCAGGTGCTGCAGCCACAGCTGCTGGCCGATGGGCAGCATGTTCCAGTCGTATTGGAAGGCGGTCATCGGACCGCCGAGCGCGCCTCCCAAGCTCATGGCGGACTTCTGGTCGGTGCCGACGGCCTGCTCGAAGGGATCGCGCTTGATGTTCTGCACCAAGGTGAAGTGGTAGGGGACGAGCGGCATGATCCAGCCGGCCGGTCCGGGCTGCGACATGGTGTAGTACATCTTCCAGTTCTTGTAGCGCACCGCAGAGGGCGTCGCGCCCGAGAAATAGAAGAAATAGTCGCGTGCGGACTTTTCCGATTTGCCTTCGAGGTAGTCGCGCTGGTTGACGCCGTCGAGCGTGGTCTTGACGATGCCGGGGTACTGGCCGGTTTCGAGCTGCTGCTTGAGCCCTTCGCCCTTTGGACCGCCGGCGATGTCGACCAGCGTCGGCACCCAGTCGAGAGCTGCAAACAGCTGGTTGTGCACTGTGCCCGGCTTGATGTGGCCCGGCCAACGCACGACCATCGGCGCGCGGTAGCCGCCTTCCCATGCCTCGCCCTTCTGACCCTTGAATGGGGTGACGCCCCCGTCGGGGAAGGAGATCGCCTCCGCACCGTTGTCGGTGGTGAAGACGATGATGGTGTTGTCGAGCTGGCCCATGGCTTCGAGCTTCTTGAGCACCTCGCCGATGTTGTCGTCGAGCTGCTTCATGCCGGCTTCGTTGACGCCCCAGTCCTTGCCGCCTCGCTCGCCCAGCATGGCCTCGTATTTCGGCGGCAGCACCGTCACGACGTGCATGCGAGCCGGGTTGTACCAGACGAAGAAAGGCTTGTTGGTCTTCTTGGGGTCGTTGCGGTCGAGGAACTCGATGACCTTGGCGGAGATTTCTTCATCGACCGTTTTCGAGCGCTCCAGCGTCAGCGGGCCCTCGTCGCTGCAGCTCTGATTCTTCGCCGTGCCGTCGGAAGACTTGCACGAGAGCACCGGCCGCGGTGGCGTGAGGCATGTCGTCGTTTTGGGGTCCACCGCACCGGAGACCTCGTTCAGACCGGGGATGGGCGTGTTCTTGCACGGGGGAGCCACGCTCTGCACGTTCGGGTTCTTGTTGATGTCGGGGAAGCTCACCCCCTGCATGGCGTCGAGGTGATAGAGGTAGCCCCAGTATTCCTGAAAGCCGTGTGCCGTCGGCAGCGAATCGGTGTGATCGCCGAGGTGGTTCTTGCCGAACTCGCCGGTGTTGTAACCCAGATCGAGCAGGAACCTGGCGAGCGCCGGAGTGCCGGGTCGCAAATAAGAGGGGCTGCCGGGGAGTTGCGGCGGGATCATGCCGGTGCGCAGGGGATACATGCCGGTGAAGAAGGCGTTGCGTCCCGAGGTGCAGCTCTGCATGGCGACGTAGTCCATGAAGATTGCGCCTTCCCGCCCGATGCGGTCGATGTTGGGCGTATCGCCGACCATCAGGCCGCGATGATAGATGCTGGGCTGCATCCAGCCGATGTCATCCCCCATGATGAAGAGAATGTTGGGCTTTGTCTGTGGGGATGCCTGCTGTTGGAGCTGTGGTGTGGGCTGGGTCTGTTGAGCCGCAACATTGCTTGCCGACCCGAATGTGATCAGCAATGCAGCTGTCAAAGAACTACACGAGCGCATGACGGCACCTCCGTTCGCTGCAGGGGCAGCGCCAAGAAAGAATTCGTGGCAACGATGTGCATTGCGCCACTGACGACCAGATCAACGCAATGCTGCCGGCGATCCTCGGCTCAATGACAAAGCTCGAATATCCGGCAATCACCTGTAATGTGGCGCTTTGTTACCTGACGTTCGTCATCAGCCCACGGTCTCCGGCATCAGGGCTCCTCACCAACTCACTTCTGGGTTTCAACCGATTGTTGGCAGCGTCGCCGAGGCCTTCAGTCGCTCGAGTGCAGACTTCAACCCAAATGCCAATGCAGGAGGCCACGATGCATGCGATGAAGGCATCGGCACTGCTGGTTGCTGCGTCACTCTGTGCAGCTGCCGCAGACTTCGCAACAGCGCAAACCAAGGCGCCGCCCAAGCCTGAGTTCCTTTTTGTACAAACTGCCAGAAACGTTGCACTCAAAGATGGTGTCTTGACGTTGCAGGATGTGTCGCCGGTGACGGCCTTTTTCTCAGAACGTCCCCAGCGGATCGTGGGCCATGTCCGCAACGATCTGTTCCTGAAGCAGTGGACCGAGGGGAAGAATAGTTTCAAAAGCGA